>Ga0082212_10003821_pt1 | contig 19078 bp, 10 predicted proteins | sample TergutNt197P3_FD_71548 | JGI IMG/M metagenome (GOLD analysis project Ga0082212, IMG submission 71548) | Neocapritermes taracua P3 segment gut microbial communities from Petit-Saut dam, French Guiana - Nt197 P3 | ecosystem: Host-associated > Arthropoda: Insects > Digestive system > Gut ... | reverse complement strand
ACAACCCTTCCAATTTGCCAATCCGCTCATCTCCGACTATGATTGAGTTTTGGCCGGTTCCCTGTTTAAGATATGAGCGGATTTTTTCGGAATTATTCTTTTCCCTGATTTGTACCTCTGAGGGGTCTCCCAGTTCCCTGAAGGCACGCACCTGGGAATACCCGTGAGTAAGTTCATCACCGGATAACACCGTATCAAAATCGACAAATGATTGCAGGGCTACGTTAATACCCGGGGCGCACCAAATCCCTGTCCCCCAAAGATTGGATGGAAGGTTTCTGACAAGAAGGGGAATGTCCAATTCATTTATTTCTTCCCCAATAATACAGACATGCCCGTACAGTTCCGATGAGTCTTTTTCCAGAGTGTTTTTTATAGTTTCCAGAAGGCACAATATATCAAGCCAAAAACCGATGGTATCGCTGGCAAAAGTTGCAAAAATCAGTTTGTTTTCTGTTTTTACCTTGCCGCCATAACTCCCAATTGCTTCAACAATTGATTTTTCCAGACCCAATAGCAATTTTGTCCTGGTACGGCGGAGTTGAGACTGAAAACGCAGGGAAAAGATCAGTTGAATCATTTTCTATAAAAAGTATACCTTAAATATACCGTTTTGTGTTAAAATATAAATATGAATTCTACAATAAATGAAAAATTTAAAGGCCGTTCACTTTTAACCTTACTCGACTATGAAGCCGAAGAAATCCGCTTCCTGCTTGATCTTTCAAAACAGGTAAAGGCGGAAAAAGGATCGTGTAAACAGCGTTTTACCGGAAAAACCCTGGCACTCCTCTTTGAAAAGCGTTCTACCCGTACACGGTGCGCGTTTGAAACTGCCTTTGGAGAAGAAGGAGGCCACCCGGTATTCCTTTCTACTGCCGATATTCAGCTGGGCGCCAAGGAATCTGTAGAGGATACCGCACGGGTACTGGGCCGTATGTTTTCTGCCATACAGTTCCGGGGTTTTAAACAATCGACAGTCGAAACGCTGGCTTCATGTTCCGGTGTGCCGGTCTATAATGGCTTGACGGACAGCTTTCACCCAACGCAGGTTTTGGCGGATATTATGACACTGGAGGAAAATTTCGGAGATTGTAAAGGAAAAAAACTCTGTTTTGTTGGGGACGGCCGTAATAATGTAGCCCGATCACTCATGGTAATTTGTTCAAAGCTGGGCGTTCATTTTACCGTTATTACCCCTCCGGCGTTGAACCCTGACTGGGAATTAATCGAACTATGCGCCCCCATTTCTGCCGGATCCGGAGCGAAGATTCGTGTTACGGATGATTTAAGCGAAGTATCCGGTTCTGATGCTGTATATACCGATGTATGGACTTCTATGGGAGAGGAAGATAAAAAGGCAGAAAGGATAGCTTTGTTAAGCCCATACCAGGTTAATCCCACACTAATGGCGAAAACGGGCAGGGCCGATACGATCTTCCTGCACTGCCTGCCGGCGGTTAAGGGGGAAGAAGTTACGGCGGATGTAATTGACGGCCCTATGAGCCGGGCCTGGGACGAGGCTGAAAACCGTAAACATACAATAAAAGCAATAATGCTTGCAAGCCTTGACTGTTTGTAGTATAATTTAGCGTGTCCGTTTTCTTTCAGGGAGGAAGAATAACCGGAAAAGGAGGAGCCTAATTATGAAAGGAAAATTGATTTTTTTAAGCGTTTTTGCAGGTCTTTTGGTTTTTACCGGTTTTATGATACTCAGTACCCCGCCTGTTGCAGCCCAACAAGCCGGCGGCAACACAATGGAAGATCGCTGGGGCCCGGCTAATACGTCCGATCTGTACTATATTAATGTTCCCATAGAGAAAGTATACCCATACCGCCTGGGTTACGTAGTCTTGTTCCGTAAAGGAAACAATTCTCTTGGCCGGGCTTATATTCCCTATGAATGGTTCAAATTTACTGTAAGGAAAGCTGACCTGGTACAGCTTGGCGATGGTCCTACCTGGCCTTGCATGTCTGTTTTTTACAAGGAAGGGGCTTTTTACGGGGTACGGCTCTATGTGGCTAAAAGACAAAGCCATATAACCTGGGGAGTTATTCAATCCAATGTAAACATTGACGATCGCTTTCAGAATGTTGAAGGCATAGACCTTGGTTTCAGCGCAGAGCAATAATAGCTTTTTAGATAAAATCCAGAAAGCCATCCGTAAAGAAGATCTTGACGGATGGCTTTTTTGTAACTTCCGGCACAGGGATCCCCTGTCTGACGAAATCCTCCACCGTTCCAAAACCCTTACCAATTCCCGTTTTTGGTTTTATTTTGTCCCTGCCGCAGGAGCGCCTTTGGCTGTTGTTCATGCCATAGAAGCGGATCACCTGGACAATCTTCCGGGAAAAAAGCAAAGCTATGCAGGCAGGGACGAACTGCGAAAATGTTTAAGCTGCCTTGCGGGAAAAACCATAGCTGTTCATATGTCGGAAAACATCAGCGCAGTTTCCTTTTTGGATGCAGGAACCTATTGCGCTCTTTCGAGAGCGGGAATTAAGCTTGTTTCTGCTGCTTGTCTGGTTCAGCGTTTTAAAGGTCTTTTGGATAAGGATGAAACCGCTTCACACGAACGCTCAGCCGCCGTTCTTTACGGCATTGTAGAAACGGTTTGGGACTTTGTACGTTCTTCCTACGGCGCAGGCAAAACTCTTTACGAAGGGGATCTCCGGGATCTTATGGAAGATGAATTTGACCGGCAGAATATGGAACGGGATCATCCTCCGCAGGCGGCTTCAGGGATTAATTGTACAAATCCTCATTATAATTTTACCGGCAAAGGTAAAATAATCAGGGAAGGGGACATTATACAACTGGACCTCTGGGCCAAAGAACGGCTGCCCGGTTCGATTTATGCGGACATTGCCTGGGCGGGAGTTTACGGAAAAAAAGCGGAAAGCGGCGCTGAAAAGGTTTTTGCAGATTTAGCGGAAATACGGGAAACGGTTCTTGATTTTCTCTGTGGTTCTTTTGCAGAAGGGAATAAATCCGGCGAAATGTTAACCGGCGCAAAACTCGATGCCTTTTGCCGTTCCCTGCTTTGTAAAAAAGGCTATGAACAGGCAATAAAGCACAGAACCGGCCACGGTATTGATACGGAAGTACACGGATCGGGCGTTAATATCGATTCTTTTGAATTCCCCGACACCCGTTGTATTTTGGAAGGTTCCTGCTTTTCCCTGGAACCGGGGATTTACCTTGCCGGCTATGGTTTTAGAACCGAAATAAATGTGTATATTCAGGACGGTCTTCCCCGGATAAGCGGAAAAGGCGCAGAAAAGCAAGGACGGCAATTTAAGCTACTGACAGTTTAGCCGTTTTAGTATTAAGCTATGTTATGGTGGATGTGCCAAAAGCGTTAGTTGATTTTATTCAAAACGGAACAAGTTTTGTTGTTGCAGGGCATGAAGAACCCGACGGCGATTGCGTGGGGAGCCAATTGGCCCTTTGTTCCCTGCTGGAGCGTATGGGGAAAAAAGCCGTTCCCTGCTCGGCCGGTCCTTTTAAAAGAAAGGAATTAAAACCATTTGAAAAACATTTTCTTCCCTTTCCTGCAAACCGGGAGGGACTAAAGGTTTTTATTATGGACTGTTCTATCCGTGAAAGGGTTGGGGATCTTCCCATAGACGGATTACCCACTGCAGTGGTGGATCATCATGCACACGCCGCGTCTAGCTCTCAAAATTGCTGCGACAGCAGCATCCCTGCGGAATCATTTTCCTTGCGCTCGCGGCCCGAAGGGACGCATGCATTAGGCAACCCCAGCGGAGAGGTTATATTTCTTGACCCGCTTGCGCCGTCTGTTACGTTTATGACGGAAAAAATCTTCCGTGCTTTGGGATTTGAACCAAATGCAAACGAAGCCGAACTTCTTCTTTTTGGCCTTTGTACCGATACCGGTTTTTTCCGTCACCTGGATGAACCATGTGCGGAAACGTTCCTGACTGCCGCACGGCTTGCCGCTGCCGGAGCCAGTCCTAAAAGGATTTTTAACATTATTAATGGTGGAAAATCGCTCAATTCCCGGCTTCTAATGGGCAGCTATCTGAACAGAACCAGATCTTATTTTGACGGAAAACTCCTTGTTTCTTTTGAAACTCCGGAAGAATCGAAACGTTACGGGTTTGAAAGCAGGGATTCCGACGTGCTTTACCAGCTTTTTCTGTCTGTTGAAGGTGTTGAAGCTGTTGCATTGTTACGGCAGGAAAACAGTACAGAATGTTCAATAGGTTTCCGTTCCCGCGGCCGTATTGATGTTTCCGCCATTGCCGGACAATTCGGCGGCGGCGGCCATAAAAACGCAGCAGGCGCCAAGGCGCAGGGAAGTATACCCGAACTGGAAGAAAAAATTGTTGCGGCTTTTACGAAGTTGCTTTAACACCGGATATATTCATACATTATTTGTTTCCCCGGCATTTTGGGCATATTGTCCTGCACGTATTGCATTTAAAGTAAAAATCTTCGCCTTCGTTTGTATGGAACGCATGATCAAAGCATTTCATCTGATCCATTTCCGGGTTATCATGCGTTAATGCATTTACCGGACAATTATCAATGCAAATACTGCAATCTTCGGGGCACTTATCGTCCAGTATTTTGTCGGGTTCCAATTCAATGTTTACCAAAACAGAAGAAAGCCAGGCCATGTTTCCGTATTCGGGCGTAATCAGCAATGTGTTTTTGCCAATGTAGCCAAGACCTGCCAATACCGCCGAATGTTTTGCCGAAACAACATTGCGAAACCTGCCGGTTTTTTTGTCGTGCAGTGTTGGACCTATTGTCCCTGTCGGTACAGCAACAATATTTTTGCTTTGCATGATATAGCAAAATTCGAGTGCTATGTTATCCAGGACATGCGAAAGCATGTTTCTTACAATGGTATAGGGGACGGTATTATTGCATTCCAATGTCCCTTCCAGGAATTTTTTACCGAATACAATTACCGATTTACACGACGGCAATGTATCGGCGGGATGAAACCCTTGCGGCGCTCCGGTAAACCTGTCAATCGAAGCTATTCCGCAGATATCTGTGCCTAAATCGTTAAGGATCTGTTTAATCTCTTTTGAGTTCATGGGTATTATACCAATATCACTTACCTACCCTGTCAAGGTAATCTGTTCTTGCAGTTAAGATTACACTGATCAGCCGTTTAAGGTGTAATTTAAAATCTTCGGGTTTTCCAATAAATATATATGCATCAATTGCAATTTTATTGCTGGAAGTCATATAAACCCTGACTACCCTGGTTGTTCTGGTTGCATAACTGGCGGCTTCAAATGCTCTTACCCTGTCTGATCCGGCGTCTAAAAAATTGGTGAGTACAAGCTGGAATGATTGCAAATCATCAGCCATTACATTGATATAGAATTTGTGGCCTTCCGCGGTAAAATTAACATCCCCGTCTTTATCAACAGAAGGATTGTACCCTTCGCTTGTAAGATAGGCTACATACATATCCTGTAGTTGTTTTTTTGACATTTGGGCGCTTAGACAGGTGATCCCGGTCAGCATAAGAACGATACAGAAACACATCGTTTTCCTTTTCATAAAAACCTCCGCAATAAATAATATATTTACAGTAATTATATACTAATTGCTAGAATGAACGTATGGGGCGAACCAAAAGATTACCGGGCTTACCGGTGTTGTACTGTAGGCCATTATCGAAATCCTGGTTCCATGCATCATCCTCATTGTACTGAGACGAAGACCAGTATCCTCCTGATAAACCGCCAATAATGCCTCTTTGTTTGTAGAGTTCGTTTAATTCGTCCCTGCTGGGGAGGAACCAGTCTGTTTTACCGCCGCTTGAATAGTAGATACACATATATGCCGCCACGAGTCCATATGAATCTTCCGCAAAGATGATGGCGGTGTTTTTCTTGCCTGCGCCGATTGCTGTTTCTGTACCATAAATATATTGAGAAACATAGTCTGATGAAGCCCACGGAAACCCTGTCATACCATCTACTTCTACATCAAAAGGAGCGGCTTCAAGGTAGCGCCAGCCGTCTGTGAACCGTCCTTTATCGTAAAAGATAATGCCGCCGCCCTTGCCGCGATCGCCTATATCGTATGCGCTGGGAAAAAACGGGTTGGCGCAGGCTGAAAATACCAGCAATGTCAATAATACGAGCGCTCGCAGGATGTTGTGCGGTCTAAAAACACCGCTCTGGGTCTGCATAACCACTCCTTGCGGCAAGGTAAACTCAACCGAGCCGCTTCGCAGCGAAGGCTCCCCTCTTGATGCCGCTCAATTTAGTGTAGCACGGCTGGCAGAGGATGTCCATCTCATTTCCATCAGCAAGATTTATCTTGTTATTTTTGTCCTGAGTATGACATTTGTCATATTTTTATCGAATTTATCGTTTTTTTCTTGCAATTTTTCGTAAACAATATATTATTTCATCAGAAGGCACTTTCTGCGTGGGTAAGAAGCCCGTGTTTGCGGGCAGCATCAAGATGTTCAGAGGCCTCCCATGGCTGCCAAATCATTCCCGTCAGCGAGATTTGTCTCGTTATTCCTTCTTGAATTTATCCTGTGTATACCTATTTTCGCTCAAAACTTTGACGAACAAAGAGGCTTTGACAAAAAAGTCTTTGAATACCATTTCGACAGGGCCGACCGTGAACTGGATCCTTCGTCATGGATGAGGGAAGCCAGAAAAGGCGTAGCGTTCGCCATTGCTGCCTGGGAAAGGACGGCGCTGGAATTGTATGGCAGCCGGGAATTATCCAGCGAGGCAGGCCGGGAACTTGCACGCTGGTCGGAAGAAGAACTGGAACGGCGTTTTTCCCAATGGCTTTTCCTTCGTTTCTTTGGCAGTGATCCGGGACGTTCGGTAAATACACTGGAAGAAGCTGTGGCTCTTGCCAACCGGATGTATGCGTATCATACAGACGAAGAAGGAAATATCCTGTACGGCGAAACCGGAGACCCGGAAGGCGTCCGTCCCGGTGAAGGCCGAAGTGTAGAAGAAGATCGTGATCTCTGGAACCAACTCATTAACCTTGCCGGTGAAACCGCACTGAACAGCTACCGGATTACGCTAACAGCGGCTTTTCCCGAATTACTTTTCTATATTGATGATTCCGGCAGAGCGGGATTTGAAGATCATATTAACGAGCTTATTAATCAATCGTTGTTTAACAGGCGCTCTGAGTTTGAGGCGATTCTTGCACGGGAAGAACGGCTCTTTGTTGCCCGCCGTACCGGCGATTTATGGAGTCTTAGGAAACACAGCGAAAACGAAAGCGCTTCCGCCATAAGTTCCCGTTTAATAAGGGATGCGGAAAATACCTGTGCTGTGGGAATTGAAGCTCTGGAAGAAAGGATCGAGGCAGCCAGGGCAGGAACCGGGGATCTTGCCCTTTTGGGAGAAGATTGGTTAATCGCTTTTCAGGAACAGTTTGAACGGGGATTAAAAGCATGGGCCGAAGCGGAAGAACGCTTTATTATCCGCCGCATGGAATGGGAACGGGACAGCAGGGAACTGTATCTGGAAGGACAGGAAACCTGGAGAATTGCTTTTACGGAACTGGAACAGGAACGGCTTGCATGGGAAGACAAGGCTCGGGAACTCTTCTATGCAGGCGAACAGCTCTTTATCAATGCTTCGGAAATATTAAACGAAGCTATCATGCAGGCAAAAGAAGAATTTCAAAAAGAGGCTGCGCTTCGTGTTTACAGTGCTGCTGACAGGGCAACGGCGCTATTAGACATATACATTACCTGCGGTTCTGTTTTGGCCGAGGCAAAAAGCAGTGTGAACTTTTGGCTTTCCCGTTTTGTATCAGGAGAACCGGAAAACGGCCTGGAAAACGGAACCCTTGCAGCCTGGGTTCAGCAAACAATGAGCCAGAAGCAATTAAGTGTAAATCAACAAACCGCCGGTACGGAATTGATACGCTGGGCAAATCTGTATACTCAATATCAGGATAAAGCAAAGGAATCTCTTGCTGCACTGGAAAGGGAATTCGCCCTGGCTTTGGGTATGGACGGAAAAGCCCTGAATGCTGTCCTGGATTTGTCCAGCGAAGATTTTTTCCTTGATGAATATCAGATAGAACTGCTGCGTGCAAAGGCAATAGCGGGTTACTGGGAACAAAGGCTGGCCATTGCCGAGGCGGTTTCCGCCTATGCGGAAGATCTGAGTGCAGGCCGTATGACAGAAGCGGAAAGCCTTGAACAATGGCGGGCTGCAAAAAACAGCTATGATACCGCTTTAGTGTCCTATGCGGAAATTCAGGAGAAACTCAGAAATGCCGGCGCCGAATTGGCTCAAATCCAGCAGGAACTGCAGACAGCCTCTTTCATGCTTGTTGAAGAAGAAAGAAAGCTGGAAGAACTCAATAACCGTTATTCTTTGCAGATGGCTGCATACAAGGTTAATTCAAGTGATTTCGTGCTTCAGGAACTTGGTTCTTATTACGAAACGTTAACCGCTCTTGCGGAAAAAAGACAAACAGATGAAACATACTATACGGCTTTTCTCAGGGCGGAACAAAAATATCTTGAAGAATTAATGCTGCAGGATGGATGGGTCTTGCTGCAATCCATTATCTGCGGTGACGGTGGTGCGGAAACAAAGCAGATACAGCTATCTTTGTTAAGCGCCGAATCCGGTACGGATTGGTATTTTTTCGCTGCCGGTCTTGAAAAAACCAAAGAAGCTGTAACTGCGCTGGAAGAAGAAGGTTTGTTTCATCGTCTGAAAAGAGAGGCAGCGGAAACAGATCAGGCGGCAAAACTGTTTGCTGTATATCAGGAGCTTTTTGTCTATGCTCCCGGTCTTCAACAGGAAGCAGCTCAGTTTGTCCTGCGATCATTGAACAGGGTTTTTGCCGAATTCGGCGTAGAAAGCGTTGCAACTGCGCATGATATGGTTTCTTTGACAGACGAATTACTGTATTACAGCGAAAAGGAAGGTTTAAGCCCGGCCGTTGTTATTGCATCATTATTAACGAGAATTGATGAGGAAGCAGGAATTCTTCCCTTGATGCTGGAAGCTGAATTGGAGGTATGGAAAGAAGAATTCATACGGTATTTTGCTGCAAAAACGGTGTACAAAGAAATAACTATACCCGAAGATGTCAATGAAACAATTATACAATACGAAGAATACCTTGACCTTGCTCTGGAAGCGTATTACCGGGGAGAAGATGCAGCACCGGTTAATAACGAAGGCGCTTTTTATTGTTATTTGCTGAATTTTTTGATAATTCATACTAACTATTCAGCAATTGCCGATTACTCAGAAGACAAAGAACATTGGCGTACCTATATCAGTGATCCGCGTTTTGATCCTGCACTAACAAAGAATTCCAGTCTTATAAGCGGAGCTGAATCCGGAAACCCCGAAAAAAACGGTCTTGTTAATGGGGCGCTTTCCTGGGATGAAGGAATTCTAGCCGACACATGTGAATCGGCTATTGAAGCATACCGAAGGTTGTCAAATGCCTTTGAATTGCTGATAAACAGTGATCTAAATAATCGTCAAAATGAATTTATTTCTACAGCCATGTCCTATTATCACAATACGGATAAGGGTTGGGAAAATCCCGCAGAGAATTATGAATTAGCCATTGCGGAAGAAATATTCCGGGAAGAAACAGAAAAACTCCAAAATAAAAGTGATTATGAAGAAATGCTCCGGGCGCAGTTGGCTGTGCTGGGATATGAATACAATAATATTCCGACTTTAGGGCAGGCAGCTTTGGACGAATTGAAACTTGTTTCGGATGAACTTGAAAAAACCAGAACAAGCTATCAGGCCATACTGAATATGTATAATCAAATTGCTGTAAGTTTTTCCAAGGCCGGCGATAATTATGACAAGCTGTATGGTATTGCAAAACAGTCTTTTAATCTGGTTGAAGAAACACGGATGGATTATGAAAAGAACGATGCCATTCAGCGTTGGGCAAGTACATCATATCTAAGCAACAGTTCAATATTACCGGATGATTTGCAGTATTACCGGGAGCCAAAAGAAGAACTTGCCTATACAAGCGAACGGTACGATCGGGCGGTAATTGCCCTTGCCGCACTGTCCGATTTGTACGATAACGGTCAATCTTCCAGACCTTACGATAACAGCGAATATAATGCTTTATACCAGGATTATCAAAAAAGCTTTTCACGGATGTTTCTTGCACTAAAGGCAAAAACAGAGTTTTATTCCTGCCTGGAAGAAGAACAAATACGTAATACTGAATTGTACAATTCGGCGGTAAATACTGTCTCTTCGTATATTTCACCGCAGATGCTTTATTACTATGATAGTTATTCTTGTCCTTTGCTGAATGATTGTTCATGGCTGGATTTTGTCAAAATTACCGATGCAGGAACATTGGGTATTTCATATAACCGGGATACCTTTGTCTTAAATCAGATTGCAGAAGAATCGGCAAATGATCTGACTCATTACTTCAGCGGTAATAATGTCACAGAAGATAAATCAAACCGGTTGTCCCTGTTCGAAGAAGCATTAGCTTTATGGTCATTAAGAATGAGCACGTATAACCTGGGTAATGTTAATAATTATCAAACCTGGGGGTTGGCGTTTGAATATTTGCTCAGAAATCTTTCAGAAAAAAATCAGGGAATACCTGTTGTTTCTTCCGCTTATACTCTTCCAAATATGGGATCTGACGGAAACATGAAACTTAATGGTGATCGTCTTGATGATTTATTGAACAAATATCAGAGAAACCAGCTTCCGTCACTTCAGCAAAATGCATGGGCAAGCCTGACGGCTCAGCAGAAGGAAGATTTGGAGTTTCTTGCGATTTTATATTTAACCGGCGGCGGCGGAGAAGGATCAGGAGGTTTAAACTATGCTTCCAGATACAGGGAAATGTCCTGGCTGAATAACAAAGCAGACGGTTATGTTTACAGAAAAAAGATTCTTTTTGTAAAAATAACCTTATATCGCTGGCCGTACACGTTTGATCCAAGCGGGTTAAAACAAATTCTTAGTGCAACGAACAACAGAATGCAAAGTTATTACAATGGTTTGATCAGCAATGGAAAATTGTTTGCATCCGGTATTTACAGGCTGAATTCGATAATTGCCGATTACAATGATTCGTGTTCAAAACTTGATATTCTGTCTGTTAATCGCGAAAAAGGAATTACGTGGACCGATATTGAAACAGCACTGCAGTTTTCGCCTTATGTAAATGAATCTGAAATAGTTTCTCTGGAATCATATTGGAATGATATGATTGATTACCGGATAGAAATCGGGAACAGTATTGTTTTTACTTCTGTGGCATCCGCGCTTGATACACTTTATACCTGGGGGAAAGGGATACGGGATACTTTGGGGTTAAAACTTGAAAAACTGTACAATGACAACGAAAGAGAGCGCCTGGAATATCAGGAAGCATACAGAACTGCGTTTGATGCTTATGTCAGCGGCGAAATATCGCTTGATGAGTTGAATAAAGCCGCAGAATCTGTTTATGGACCTGAATCTCCGGCAATAAAAAAATACATAAATGATGCAGGAACGGCCATAATTGCCGATTTAAAATCAATTAATGCAGACCGGGCAGTATATACAAAACAATATCTTGAATTGGCAGAACGGTATTCGGAATTGATTCAACGTACATATATTGTACGGTATAACGCAGAATTAGCGGCCAGGGAAATTGCCTGGAATGAACAAAATAAAGATTTAAATATCAAACTGTCTTCATGGCAGGAGGCAGCTGGACTTATCATTGAAAGAGGCAGGCAGGACTGGAAAGACGGCATTGAGTCAATGAAAACGGCTCTTGAATGCTGGGAAAAAAACTTTATGGAAAAATATTCAAACATTGATGCTGCATGGAATGCCGCATATTTGGAAAGCCTTAATGATAAGGAAACCTGGATTAATCAGGCGGTATATGCGGCTTCGGAAGCGCTTGACAACAATCTTTTGACACTGGTAGGAGCCGATGCAGAGTCCTATAGCCGAAAACTCGATTGTTTTTTGCCTTCTTCTCTTTCAGGAACGGAAGGAACAGAAAAAGCATCGGAGATTTTATACGGAATTCTTAATTCCACAGGGATTTCAAATCTTAATAGCGTATTTGCTTCCATTAATGGAAGCGCAGGAACAATAGCTTCCGTTGTTTCCAGCGGTGTTTCCGGGTTGGGATTATGGGATTCTGGTCAGGCAAGGGTTGCAGCAAAAGAATTTGCACTAACCAGCACAAATGAACTGGCCGGCATGAAAATGGAACTTCTTGCTTTCCAGGCGAGAGAATCCGTTTTAGAAGCCAAAAAAGCACTGGAAGAAAATATTTTGTACAGCAATAAAAATATTGATAACAGTATGGATGAACTGTATAACTTTCAGGGCGGATGGATACGTTCCGGAAATTCTTATGTAAAAAAAATAATTGTTCATTCAACTTTTTTCCACAGTGCAATTACAGAAAGAGCCTCATTGGATACATATCGTTATTATGTGATGGAATACTGGGAGTTATTAACCGATTTAAGCGATTCTAACCTGGAAAACCTTAATTATCTGGGAATACAGGCAATAATTGCAATGGCCCAGGAAGAAATTAAGCAAAAAAGCATAGCTGTCTTTGGTTCCGGCAATGGTTCGACAGGTTATATTGGCGAATGGATCGGAAAGGCTCCAATCAACGAAAATGATAACGGCAGCGGTGAATTAGGCCGCTTAATCAGCGAATTCTATAGATGGGAGACCAAACAAGCTAACGGCATTGCATTAATGAGTGCTCCTCCCTGGGATAAACCGCTTTGGGATTCACGTGGTTCCTGGTTTAATGCTCCGAGTCTCAGAAGCACTGTAGGTTTTATGACTTCTGTGGCATCTACAGTAGTAGGCGTTGTTTTGGCTCCTATTTCAATGGGAGCCAGCATGGGAATTGCTTTTGCCATCAATGTCTCGGGTGATCTTATATTTAACACCCTTGACGCTGCCAATGGATATAAAAGCTGGAATGAGTTTGGGTTTTCATTCGGGCAAAGTGTCATGATTAATGCAGTTTCAACGGCCGGCGGCTTTATTTTTAATGGTTTTGGTTCAGCAGCCGAAGGAGGAGTAAAATATGCCGGCCTGACAACAAAAGCGATTGACAGCGCCTCTTCGGAATTTGGCAAAGCAGCTGTTAAGACTGCCATGGTTGGTGCTCAGACATTCAGTACCAGCACGGTAACGAGCGCATTAAGTGCAGTTACCTATAACAACGGTCAACTTGGCTGGGATAACAATGCTTTTTCATCCGGGTTAAAAGGCGGTCTTGTCAGTTCAGCAGTTGCAGGGACAGGTACATTTACCACAGGGGTAATGAATCTTGGCCTTGAAGGATTTTACGGCAAATACTATTCTGACGGAGAAAAATTGTCTGTATTGACGGGAGGGCTGGCCGGACAGGGAATAAATTATGCTTTGGGCGGCGATATTACATTGAATCCGGTTAATCTTGGTATCTTAAACAATAATCTGTCTGGTACAGGATTACTTGAATTGCATTTTGGCAGGGACGGATTCAATGGGAATTTAGGCACTGCAGGCGTAGACATTAGTCCTGGAACACTTGCAAGTGCGTTTCGGGGTTTGGAAGCATGGAAAGTAAATTTTGGTATTTGGACTTCGGATTCAGAATCTGCAAAAAAATATATCAGCCAAATGCGAACATTGTATTCCGGAGACGAAACCAACAGGGAATTGTACAACTCAATTTTAAATAAGAAAACTTTTGTGGCAGAAAATCGAAATGTTGCTTATACTCAAACAGTTTATGATCCTGTTACAGGCGTAAAAATAATTTCTCTCGGCAATGATGCACTGGAAGACGGAAGCAGATTCGGGCTTAATGTAATATTCAGTCATGAATCCTATAGAAACGGAATTAATGACGGTACTGAAGGCCAACGTCTGGAAACCGATATGGCGGTTATAGGTCATATCAGTACGGCTCTTGGATTAATGAATACATACGGTATAGGGTCGATTGGATCTGAAATGTCCAAAGAAGCATTTGATTTTGTAAACAGTTACATGGTTCTTGTTTCGGAAAATTCAAGCGATCTAGATAAATTAATTGCAATGCTTAACATTGGCCTTATTCTGGACAACTATGATTCAACCGGGGATTTCTGGAAATTCACATCAGACGGCAGGATATTATTCGACGGCAGTCACAGTTTGTTTGATGAATATGGCAATCTTTTAATGGAAGACGACGGAAGAGGCGGGTATATCGGTTCATTATCCAGGGTATTGGGTATTAGCAGGGAAGAAGCCGAAGAAATGTATAATGAGTACAAGAAAACCAACAATCGTTCAATACCATTGGATACTTCCGCAACCGTAAAAGTAAGATATTTTATTCAGCGGGATTATATTAACAATGTATTTACCAAATACAAGGGTAATATGGTTCTTGCAATGCAGGATGCACAAGAGGAATTGGGGGTATTTGTAACTCTTGGAGTACCCATAGATGTATTTGACGCATATTTCCAATTTGCTCAGGACTGGAATAATGCCATGTTTGGGTTTTCCAAGGGGTCTTACGATGCACTCGGATTATGGGAAAGGGGACGGTATAATGATGAAGCAATTGCCGAAGCGTACCGGAAAATAAAAAATTCATGGTCCTATACCGGTACGAATCCCCTGTATTCATTGTTTGGAGAAGGAAGGGTTATTGATCCATTGGGCGGAGCATCCTGGATTTCCACATACGAAATGTATACTGCAGGAGATTATAAAGGACAGTTTCATGGAAGTGCCGTTGGTGAAGCAGGTGCAAAAGTAAAAGTGGGCCTGGGAATAGATCTTGCGACATATAAGAAAAATCCGGCATTGTACCTGCCGATACAATAAAAAACTTTACCGCTCCCAAAGCGCTTGCCGCAGCCATAGCAATCTCGTCACTGTGTACATTGTACGGTTTTCCCGAAGGCCCCCATCCAATGCAGGGAAGTATTGAAACCATCCCTGAATCGAGAATTTTAACTATTGGTTTTACCCGAATCTTTTCAATCTTGCCTGAGCATTCCATGTCGCATCCGTCCAGCACTCCCAACCCTCTGGCCCGGACAAAATTTCCGATAACCGAATCACAGTGATTTGCGGAAAGCGCCGTCATAAACCTGGTTGCAACATGAAAGGCCGCCATTTCAACAAAAGGCATGGCTTTGGCGCTTGTTATCCTGATTGAACCGTGAGCCTCCGAGGGAGCGTATTGAGTATCAATGCCGTTCTCCGCAAGCACCGAATCTATCAATTCTTTTGCACCGGGAACTATTATCACATGAAAGCCTGTCTGCGCAAGTAAAGCCAGATCCTTTATCAAGGAAGGAAAAGACGCTTCGGAAGTAACAGGAAAATCAATTTTAAAAACCATAGCGGAACCGGCAAAGCGGCTCTGGTAGTGAAACGCTTCCCTGACCAGGTCCATTTCTGTGTTCATACCATAAGTATACCCGGTTCCATAATGTCCTGTAAGTGGGCATTCGGTACAGACTTTGCAAAAACTAACTTCGGAATGATGCTTACAGCGGCAAACATTTTGTGTGTATACTAATTCTATTGGAGGGATTATGAACATTCGGAAGGCTTTTTTTGCACTTATTCCGCTGCTGGTTATTGCGCTTTTTTCCTGTAAGCAGGAAGCGTTTGATCCTCCCAGTCCGGAACTGGTTTCTGCTTATTCCGGCGGAGTAGTGGACAGGGGCGGCCCTATTGTGGTTGAATTCACCCTGGATTTTGACACTTCCGTACCCATACCGGCGGATGCATTCCGCCTGAGTCCTTCTGCAAAAGGTACGCTTTCCTGGGAAAACAGCTATACCCTTGTATTTACCCCAACCCAGCCGCTGAAACCGGGAACAAACTATAAGGTTCATGTGAACCCTGCCAAACTTGCAATGCTCCCTCCGCAGGAAGAAATCGAAAGTACGGCGGAAATTATTCTGCCTGAAATCACCCCTTTTTCTTTTTCCTTTACCACTTCGGTACCGGCTCTGGAGATCCTTCTTGATCCTGTTAAAGTCGACAAGGACGGAAAAGTACTTGTTGGAGGAGTGCTCTTAACCGAAAAGAGTGCGGAGAATACTAAGATAGAAAAAACAATTTTATCTAAAGATTTGGGCAAGGTCAGTTGGAACCACCAGAACGATGAACATCGTTTTAGTTTTGATCCGGTTGCCAAAGAAGATGAATCACGGGAAGTAACTATTAATTGGGACGGAAATCCAATTGGAGTTAAGGAAAAAGGAACACTGCCGGTAACGATTCCGGGAAACCGTTTTGAAGTAATGGAGATACGCTTTGTTAATGGTGTAATCGAAGTGGCTTTTTCCGCTCCGTTAAAACCGGATCAAAATCTCGGCGGCTTTGTAAGTCTTTCCGGGAATACACAGATTCGCTATTCACTGGACGGAAACATCATCCGCATTTACGGGGAACAGGGAAAAAGCGATGTAATACCGGAAGGGGCTGTGCTTGTTATTCAGGACATTCCCGATATGTACGGAAATGTTCTGGCAGAGCGTGTACAGTACACTGTTCCGGGAAAATGGGAAATACCCGAAGTACGTTTTGCTGGACGAGGAACGATACTTCCGACAAGCCAGGGTTCCCAAATGGTAATAGAAACAAAAAACCTTGCCGGTGTTCTGGTGGAAGCTTTTAAAATACACGGCGACAACATGATTCAGTTTTTACAAGTAAATGCACTGAACGAAACAAACGAACTTGAACGGGTAGGGGAACCGGTCTGGACCAAGTCGTATGATCTGTCATGGAAAGATGCCGATAAAAATGTCTGGAAACGTCATGGACTGGATCTGTCTGAACTTGCAAAAAAACATCCGGACGGTATGTTTCACATCCGGCTTTCTTTCCGGCTCAGGCATAGTAAATATGAATGTCTGGAGGGACATACAGATTTTTCGTCCCTTGAATTTCCTCCCGACTTTAAAACCGTTGTTAATGCATCGGAAAGAAGCAATTGGGATTATTACGACGGACGTTACGATGACGACTATTACAACAACAGAAACGATCCGTGTCATCCGGCGTTTTATCTGCGCTATTACGATCATAACGTTACCGTTGGCCGCAATGTACTGGTTTCCGATCTGGCGCTTATGGCAAAGCGCGGTCTTGACGGTTCCTGGATTGCGGTTGTAAGTAATGTAAAAACCGCCAGACCGGAAAGCGGCATAACCGTTGATGTGCTCAATTTTCAGGGCAGATCCCTCTTTAAGTTAAAGACCGATTCATCGGGAATGGCGTCGTTCAACGCAGGTCCTGTTACCGAAGCTGTTTTCTCCGAAACCGGTTCCGCAGAAACAACGTCAGCGGGAACCGGTGCAACCGGCAATCAGGTTCCTGCGTTTATCTTTGCTTCCGGCAGCGGCGGCCGTGCCTGGCTGAAGATTGGCGAAAGTCAGGCTCTGACGGTAAGCCACTTTGACATAGCCGGAGGAAGGGCAGCTTCGGGACTGCGCGGACTAATCTACGGTGAACGCGGAGTATGGCGGCCGGGAGATGATATTCATCTCAGCTTCCTCCTTTCCGATCCCGAAAAGACCCTGCCTGCAAATCATCCTGTATCTTTTGAACTGGAAGATCCAAGGGGCAGGATTAGCGGACAGAAAACTTTTACCTCTTCGGTGGACGGTTTTTATTACATAGCTGCATCCACTTCCCCCGATGCACCGACAGGGGACTGGATTGCACGGGTAAAAGTCGGAGGCAGTACCTTTACCAGAAATCTTAAAATAGAAACGATTATTCCCAACCGGCTTACGATAGATTTGGATTTTGGTCCTAAAACCTATATAGAAAACGACAGCGCCGTGGGCCTGAAATCGGAATGGCTTTTCGGAGCGCCTGCTCCCAATCTTAATGCGGATATCTTTGTAACATTTAGCGAAAAGACCGGTGTTTTCCCCGGCAATGGGGATTATGTTTTTACCGATCCGTCACGATCTGTATCCGGTGAACGGCAAAGTGTTTGGGAAGGAAGACTTAATAATGAAGGAAAAGCCAATTTTACCCTGAATCTTAATCCCGGAACAGCGCCGGGCAAACTCAATGCCCGTTTTATGACAAGGGTTTTTGAACCTTCCGGCGCTTTTTCTTCCGAACAGATGACAAAGGAATTTTCTCCCTATAATCGTTATGTGGGAATAAGAACTCCCAGAGGCGATGCACAGAGAAATATGCTCCTTACCGATCAGAATCACCGCACGGACATACTGTTACTCGATGCTGACGGAAAACCGGTAAACGGAAGAGTCGAACTTGAATGTGCGCTCTATAAACTAACATGGCGGTGGTGGTGGGAAAAGGGCGGTTATGAAGCCGCCGAATATGCTTCAATGATGTCCAGAACGCCGGTAATGAGCGGCACAGCCGTTGTCCAGAACGGCAAGGGAAGCTGGGATTTCCAGGTTAAGTATCCCGAGTGGGGACGTTATATGGTTGTTGTCCGGGACAAGAGCGGTGCGGGCAATGGTTCGCAAGGACACTCGGCGGCAAGCATTGTGTACGTTGACTGGCCCGGTTGGGCAGGGCGGCAAACCGAAGGGGCAGGGCAGGGCGCCGCAGCCATGCTGACGCTTAGTCCCGATAAAGAACAGTACCGTACCGGCGAAAAAATCAGCATTGGTTTTCCTTCAAATAAAGAAGCCGGTGCGTTGGTGGTTATAGAAAAGGGCGGCAATGTACTAAAGAAAGAATGGATACGTTGCAGCGATACCCAGACCCGTTATGAATTTACCGCCGAGCCCTCTATGGTTCCCAATGTCTACGTTCATGTTAGTTTGGTTCAGCCGCATCTTCAAACGCAAAACGATCTGCCGTTACGGCTGTACGGTATTGTTCCGGTAATGATTGAAGATCCCAAAACCCTGCTTACTCCTGTGATCACTGCCGGGGACAACTGGGAACCGGAAACGGAAGTAAGCTTTACCGTAAGCGAATCTTCTGGCAGACCAATGGCCTATACGGTGGCTGTTGTGGACGAAGGGCTTTTGGGGCTTACACGCTTTTCCCTGCCCAACCCCCGCAATAC
>Ga0082212_10004587_pt1 | contig 19080 bp, 19 predicted proteins | sample TergutNt197P3_FD_71548 | JGI IMG/M metagenome (GOLD analysis project Ga0082212, IMG submission 71548) | Neocapritermes taracua P3 segment gut microbial communities from Petit-Saut dam, French Guiana - Nt197 P3 | ecosystem: Host-associated > Arthropoda: Insects > Digestive system > Gut ... | reverse complement strand
TAGGGGCGCGATTTATCGCGCCCTTTGTTTGTATCAGGATCAAGAAATGTGCCGTTCGTTATTATAGGGCGCGATAAATCGCGCCCCTACACGGTTTTCATGAATATGTTTTTATCACGCAATCCAGGGCATCGGCCTTTCCAACCGCAAAAACAAGCCTTAACTCCTGTGAAACCTCCGTTGGAACCATCCTCTACCGGTTTCATGTCGTGTTGGCGACACTTGTGTGGATGACTTCCGATAATGACATCTTATGTCGGCTTTTCGGTTTGGAATCCACTTGCGCCACACAAAAAATTGATTCTATAGCCGAAATCCGTATAATGAAAACTGTTTTTTCGCATATCGAAAAAGGCCGCATGCTGGACTCGAAAATGTAACGGAATATGTCAATGATAAACGAAAAGAAAAGAGAGATACTTTTAGAGCTTGTTAAACAGTACAACCATTTGTATGCAAACGAACCTGATTTGAAAAAATACAGCGAATATTCTATTACCTATCATTCAACCGCTATCGAAGGCAGCACCTTAACCGAGAACGAAGTAATAGAACTGCTTGATATTGGCAAACCTGCAAAAAAACGCGAGTTTCTACATAATCTTATGGTGTTTGACCATCATAAGGCTTTGTTGCATATCGTTGAAGCGGCGAAACGCAAAGAAAAAATTACTGAAAAACATATACAAAATATCAGCGCGATGGTAATGAAAAATACAGGTTCGCAATACAACACCGCGGTCGGTAGCTTTGACGCCGGCAAAGGCGAATATAGGCTTGTTGGAGTCCATGCGGGCAAACGAACTTTTCCTGACTACCGCAAAGTGCCGGCGTTAATGAAAGAGCTGATTAAATATATTGAAAGCGAACGGGCAAAGAAGAATATTGATGTATTGCAGTTAGCCTTTGAAGCGCATTTTCGTTTTGTAAGCATACACCCTTTTGCAGACGGCAATGGCCGCGTGGCGCGTTTGTTGATGAACTATATTCTTTCATATTACGATTTGCCAATGCTTATCGTATCTAAATCCGACAGATTGAAATACATAGATACTTTGTATAACGCGCAGGAAAATGGAAACATGACACCATTTTATGACTTTATGATTCAACAGTATATCAAATTTATTAGATTCGAAATTGGGAGAATGCGCGGATAACCGATTGCCTGGACAATGAGGGTGTAATTTTTCTTGCCAAAGAGTTTACTGGCAAGAACGCTTAATCTCCCAAAGCTCATCTGTTACTTTTTTAAACAACTTGTTTATTTTATTCATATTATTTACACACCAACAAATTAATTCCTGCGTTGTTTTTTAAATCTGTTTGATGAACTCTTTACAAGATGTATTTCCATGTACATTTACGGTTTAATCAATTGGAAACGCTATACTATCACGTTATCCAGTTCCAATATTATTTTATTTAATTCATCATGAGTAATGAAAGTTTCACTTATATCCATGTTGCCCAGGTCATGAGTTGATTCCTCTATTATATAATTTAGTTTGGCAGCCATAATTCGTACCTGTTCGCCATTACTTACGACAAAAGCGATACAATTGTAATCCTCAAGTGACGGCGATGATATAAAATATTGGTAATCATTATGACTCCATTCTGGAAATGTAATATTGTACATTTTTACAAATGCTTTTTCTTTTTCCATAGTAAACAAATCTCTATTAACAGTGATATTTGACAAGTCTTTTTTTAGCCATACAATATCAATATCAAAAGTTGAAGTGACAATTTGCTTTGGAAATAATTCTCCATCAATACATAAAAGGAATACCCCATTCTTTAAATGTGATCCTTCTGCATTCCATTCTTGTATGGCTTCAACGAAAATGGAAAATCGGTATGGGCTTCCTATTATCATTACAACCACTTCTTTTTAGGGAAATTGAACAAATCTTAGTATCCTTAGTATCCGGATCGAGAAATGTGCCGTTCGGGATTGCAGGGCGCGATAAATCGCGCCCCTACACGGTTTTCATGAATATGTTTTTATTCCGCAATACAGGGCGTCGGCATTTCAGAACGCAAAAACAAGCCGTAACTCCTGTGAAACCAGTCATGGGAACCGCCATGGCTCCATCCGTATGTCTACCGGTTTCGTGTCGTGTTGATATCCCAGTGCGCGTCGCTGCTATTTCGTGGCACAGTATTGCCATGTACAAACTACAAGGGCATGTATATACAGGCGTTTGCGCCTGCATATACATGCCCCTTTAGTAGATCAGATCAGCTTAAGCGGTGTGGGAAATCGTCTGCTTTGACCCCATAGCCGCCTGAGCCGCCGCCAGGCGGGCAATCGGCACGCGGAACGGGGAGCAGGAAACATAGTTCATTCCTATGCCGTAGCAGAACTGCACGGACGAAGGTTCGCCGCCGTGCTCGCCGCAAATGCCTACTTTCAAATCCTTCCTGGTTGAGCGTCCCTTTTCCGTTCCCATCTTTACCAGTTGGCCGACGCCATCCTGGTCAAGCACCTGGAAAGGATCGTCCTTCAGAATGCGGTTTTCGATGTAAGCCGGCAGGAATTTTCCAGAATCATCGCGCGAGATGCCGAACGTCGTCTGCGTCAAATCGTTTGTTCCGAACGAGAAGAACTCGGCGACGCCGGCGATGCTGTCCGCCATCAGCGCGGCGCGCGGCAGTTCGATCATTGTTCCAACCATATAATCGAGTTTCTGGCCGCTTTTTCCAATTACCTCGGCTGCGACACGTTTTACGACTTCGGCCTGAAGCCTGAGTTCGTTGACATCGCCTACAAGGGGGATCATAACTTCGGGCAGAACCTTCGCGCCCTTTTTCTGCACGTTTACCGCCGCCTCGAAAATGGCGCGCGCCTGCATTTCAGTGATTTCCGGAAATACCACGCCAAGCCGGCAGCCGCGATGCCCCAGCATCGGGTTGGCCTCATGCAGCGCCTGCACCTTCTCCCAGAGATTTTTGGCGTTTACTTTCAGCTTGCGCGCCAGTTTGGCGGTCTCCGCTTCGGCGTGCGGGAGGAATTCATGCAGCGGCGGATCAAGCGTCCTGATGGTGACAGGCAGTCCGTCCATCGCCTTGAAAATTCCCTCGAAATCCTTGCGCTGTACTTTGAGCAGTTCATTAAGACCGCCCAGATAAAGCCGCTTGGGTTCCGTAATCGCCTTTTTCAGCTTGTTGAGCGCGTCCGTAAGCTCTTTCTTCTTTTTCGGGGAAACGCCTCTTTTCAGTTCGGCATCCAGCGCGTTGATTTCCTTTTCGAGTTTTTTATATTCCTGGGAACCGAGAATCATCTGGCGCACGAAATCAATGCGGTCGTCGGCGAAAAACATATGCTCGGTCCGGCAGAGGCCGATTCCCTGAGCGCCGAATTTGCGGGCGACGGCGGCGTCTTTTGGCGTGTCGGCGTTGGTGCGCACCTTGAAATCGCCGCGCGCTTTATCTGCCCATTCCATAAGTTTTTTGAAATCGCTGCCAAGCTCGGGATCAATTACCGGCGCCTGGCCCAGAATGACGCGGCCGCTTGTTCCGTCCACCGTAATCCATTCGCCGCGTTTGATGCGCTTGCCGCCGACTGTGAATTCATTTTTCGCGTAGTTTATGGATACTTCGCTTGCTCCCACAACGCAGGGTTTGCCCCAGCCGCGGGCCACGACGGCGGCGTGGCTTGTCGGGCCGCCCGTCGATGTCAGAATCGCCTGCGCGGCGTCCATTCCGCGCACGTCTTCAGGAGATGTTTCGCGCCGCACAAGAATGACCTTTTCGCCTTTTTCCTTCATTGCCTCGGCTTCCTGCGGGGTAAAGACCACCTGGCCGGATGCCGCGCCGGGGCTGGCGTTGATCCCCGTGGTAAGAATCGTCAATTTGGCTTTTGGATCGATCATCTTGTGAAGAAGCTGGTCAAGATCGCCGGCGGGGATGCGCATGATAGCCGTCTTTTCATCTATCAGCCCTTCCTTGACCATGTCCACGGCGACGCGGACGGCGGCCGGGCCGGTGCGTTTGCCGTTGCGGGTCTGAAGCATCCAGAGCTTGCCACGCTCGACGGTGAATTCGAGATCCTGCATGTCTTTGTAATGATTTTCCAGTTTCTTTGCCACTTCGACGAACCGATGGTAAACCTCAGGCATGTCTTTCTTGAGTTCATCAATGTGTTTGGGTGTTCTGATGCCGGCGACGACATCTTCGCCCTGCGCGTTTGTCAGATAATCGCCGAACAGTTTGTTTTCGCCTGTTGCGGGGTTGCGCGTGAAAGCGACACCCGTGCCGGAGTCATTGCCCATGTTGCCGAAAACCATTGTCTGGATATTAACGCCCGTGCCCAGATCGTCGGGAATCTTCTCGCGGCGGCGGTATGCCTGGGCGCGGTCGCCGTTCCAGGAGCGGAAAACCGCTTTGATGGCTTCTTCGAGCTGCTTGTATGGATCTGTGGGGAACTCCGAACCTGTTTCCGCCTTTACGATCTTTTTAAATTCGCGGCAGACGGCGGACAGGTGTTCAGCCTTCAGGTCCGCGTCGGCCGTTACGCGCGCGGATTTTTTTGCCTTGGATAGAGCTTCCTCAAACAACTCGCTGTCAATGCCGAGTACGATCTTGCCGAACATCTGAATGAAACGCCGGTACGCGTCAAGGGCGAATCTTTCATTGCTTGTCAACTCGGCCAGCCCCTGCACGGTTTCTTCATTCAGGCCAAGGTTCAGCACCGTGTCCATCATGCCGGGCATGGAAAACTTGGCGCCGGAACGAACGGAAACCAGAAGCGGGCCCGTTGCACTGCCAAATTCCTTGCCGGCCGCCTTTTCCGTAGTTTTGATTGCGGCCAGAACCTGGTTCCACATACCGACGGGGAACGCGCCTTTATTGGCGTAGTAGGCGTTGCACGCCTCCGTGGTAATAGTAAAACCGGGAGGAACCGGAAGCCCGGCATTGGTCATTTCGGCAAGCCCGGCGCCTTTTCCGCCTAAAAGATCTTTCATGGAACCTTTGCCGTCGGCGGCGCCGTTTGCAAAAACGTAGACATACTTGTTTGACATGGTCACTCCTGAGATGGGATTTTTGTAGCTTTAATTACATTAGCAGCCTTAAATAAACGAAACGAAAGGAAAAGAACATTATACTCCGTGCGGGCGCACATTGCAAAAAAAGTAAGGGGCGCGATAAATCGCGCCCCCTGTAAATGTATAGACAAGGCGTGCCTTGTCTATAGCCCGCGTTTGATTGTTTACTGTACGCCGGCGAGGACGCCCGCGATCCCATCTTTTCTTAAGGAGTTTCATCTCCGGGACGGCGCAATGTCGGCCGCGTCCGTTTGGGGGCGGGGACGCCGTCGTCGCCGGAACCGTCGGGATCATCAGGATTCGGCGCGCCGTCTTCCACGCGGCGCCTAAGCGTCGGACGTTTAATCTCGTCGGGGTCGCGCTCTTCTTCGGCCCTCTGGGCGTCGTCGATCGCCTGCAGCCTGGCTTTTATACGGTCAAATTCCGACGTGTTGACAATATAGCTGTCCTTTTCGGGGAGATACCGCTGCTCGTCCAGCGCCGCGACGATTCGGTCTTCAGTGGAAGGATGTGTGCGGAACCAGCCGGCCAGTCGGCTTGGCCTGTCTTTTTCCTGCGCCTGCAGTTTCTCGAAGAAGGTAACGAAGCCGGCGGGGTCGTAGCCGGTGTTCCACGCGTACTGAATGCCCAGTTGATCGGCTTCACGTTCGCTTTCCCGCGTCACTCCCAGCAGTTCAAGATTTATTGCCAGCCCAAGACCGTTCTGCAGCGCCATCTGAGCCCAGTAACCGCCGAAGATCATTGCGGGGATCGCCGCAATCTGAAGGTATTGGCCTTTGGACATGCGCGTAGTGGCGTGCCGCGCTATTATATGCGAAATTTCGTGGGCTATGACGCCGATCAATTCGGACTCGTTTTCCGCTTCGAGGATCAAACCTTTATTGACGTAGAAAAAGCCTCCCGGGAAGGCAAAGGCGTTGACCTCGTCGGTATCCACAACTTTTACGTGAAATGGAAGCTTGGCGTCGGAGTGCCTCACGACATTCTGGGTTATGCGGTCTATGTATTCGGTAATAACGGAATCTTCAAGCAAAAACGCGGTCTGCTCGAATTCGGCCGCCACCTGACGGCCCAGTTCAATCTCTTTTTCAGCCGTAATCATGTTGGGAAAAATTCCATAAACGCGCCCGCCGGATATGCGGCGGTTGCCGATGTTTTCCACATTATCGTTTTTCCGCGCGTTGGCCGGGGATACGAATATGGTGATAGCAAGTAAAATTACGGCAGTTTTAAAATAAGCTGTTCTCATGAAATTCCTCCGCCAATATCAGATGTTTACAACATCAGGAAAGGTCAAAAAATATTAACCTAAAAATACTCCAAAAAAAATCTTTATATAATGTGTGTCTTCGCTAAGGAAACGCTGATTAATTATCTGCGCGAGATGAAGCGCAAGGCGCACGGAGCGCAGAAACCGAGACATATCAAAAGGATAGTCGAGGTTGCGAGCACCGCGCAACGCAGCGATTCGCTCGCCCAGGTAATTAATCAGCGTTTTCCTAATATTGCGTGGAATTCAGGTCACTACTAAAAATCGTCGACGATTAAACGGAACGCCGAGAGCGGCGCCCCCTACATTATTTTTACTTCGCCTAATTCACGCTCCGTGGTGTTGTAAATCGCGCCGATTTTCACAAGACGCTTGCCGCTTGCGCGGTACGGCCCAAGATAGTCTTTTTCGTCGATCTGCTTCAGGGCGTCGTCCGCAGATTTGCCGGATTTGCCGTCGGTGATTTTGAACTCAAAGACATACACCGAGTCGTTGGTAATTACCACGGCATCGGCGCGGCCTTTATGACTGTGGACTTCCGCCTGTACGTACTGCCCCATAAGAACGAAAAGCAGATACGACACAGTCTGAAACCAGTTCTCTGTTTCCTCGCTTTTGATACCGTATGGCATGGACGCTATCAATGACCGAAGACGCGTCATGAACGCGTCAATGTCGCGATTCCAAAGATCTTTGACAAAATCTCCAACGTAGAGACCCTGCAGACTCATACATTTGGGAAAATATGAAACAAGAAGTTCATCAAGAAAAGCGTACTTTACCTCTTCATTTGGAAACCCGAGTATGTACTCTTTCAGTCTTGGTTCGTAACCCCTGATTGTAAGGTAGCCGGTTTGATAGAACAGAGGAATCGGGTTGTCAATGTTGGCACGGTAGTTGCCAATGTTTTGGGCGGAATATGAAACGCCGTTGGTGAAATCAGGAATATCAAACCTGGCTTTTCTGATCTGCTCAATTAAAAACGTCGGCGTCCCCGTTTGGAACCAGTAATAGCCGAAAGTACGTTTACCCAAAGTATTTAGAACACTGAAAGGGTTGTAAACCGCCTCGGCTTCCGGCGCGAAGCGGTAGCCGTTGTAGCGCTTGCGCATTTCGGCAAGGGCTTCGTCGCGGGTTACTTTGTTTTTATCCGCCAGAATCTGGATTTCAGGCTCAAAGTTTGCCGTCAGCTCGTTTTCCGTAATGCCGCAGATTCCGGCATAGTCTTCTTCCATGCTTATATCCCTGAGCTGATTCATATCGCTGAAAAGACTAACATGGGAAAACTTGGATACGCCGGTGATGAATAAAAACCGGAGCCAGGGATCGGCTGATTTCAGAACTCCATAAAAGCTCTTGAGCACGGCGCGGAATTCTTCCTGGATTGATTCGTTCTCAAGATGCTGAACCAGAGGCTTGTCATATTCATCAATAAGAACGACCACATTCTTTCCGGTTTTCTCAACGGCACGGCGAATAAGATTGTTAAAACGGTTTGCCAAAGGTTCATTAAGAGCGTCGGCGTCCGCGCCCCATTCGCTTTCAAGTACCCTCATTTGGCTGCCGAGACTCGCCTTCAGTTCAGCGACGGAACCATATTCACCAACATTCAGATCAATGAGAAAAACCGGATGCCCGGCCCAGTTTTTTTCCAGTTCCGCAATGGTAAGTCCCTGAAAAAGCTCTTTCTTTCCTTCGAAATACGCCTTGAGTGTGGAAATCATAAGGCTTTTTCCGAAACGGCGCGGACGGCAAAGAAAATAAGGCGTCTCCGTCTTTGCCAGTTTGTAAACATAAGCGGTTTTGTCCACATAAACACAACCGCCGTTTCGAAGCTTATTAAAATCCTGAATGCCGATAGGAAGATTTCTTATTTCCATGTGTGAAATGATACTCGAAACGGGCACAGATTTCAAAAGTTCAGATGTTGGCGGTTTTGTTGGGTGCGTTTATTTTGTGGCATTGGCGCTCCCGCGTTTCTTTGAACGAAAACCAAATCGCGTTGTCCGAGCAATACATCTAATGCTGATTGAAGAGGCATCTCTCGCTGATCCGATCACCAATGAAATGCCCTGATAAATTGTGGTTTTATCTTTCGGGATTCCTCATCAGGAAAGATAAAAAAATATTAACCTAAAAATCCTCCCAAAAAAAATTCTTTATATAATGTAGCGGCGGTTCGCGAACCGCAAAAATGAAATATACGGGCCGAGGGAGCGAACTTATGAAAATTCTTAAAGCGGCGCAGATGGGAGAGGTGGATCGGCTTACGACGGAGCGCTATCGTATTCCTTCCATAATTTTGATGGAAAACGCCGGCCGGCGGTGCGCCGAAGAAATTGTAAACGCGGTTCCTGATATAGCCGGAAAACGCGTCGTTATACTCTGCGGGCGCGGCAATAACGGCGGAGACGGATTTGCCGTCGCGCGCTGGCTTACCCTCAACGGCGCGCGTCCCGGCATTTTTCTTTTCGCTTCGCCTGAATCGCTTACGGGTGACGCCAGGACAAACTTTCTTATTGCCGAAGCCATGCAACTGCCGATTCAGGCGCTGCCGGACGCCGCGTCGATTGCCGCGCGCTTTTCCGGCGTGAATGCCGTGCCGGAAGCGGATGTAATTGTCGACGCCATTTTCGGCACGGGTCTCGCCCGGCCGGTCGGGCCGGATTTTATGCCGGTTCTGAATTGGGTTGAACGCGCTTCGGGGCGATCTTTTGTCATGGCGGTTGATATTCCGTCCGGGCTGATGGCCGATTCTTCTGAAATTCACGGGCCGGTTATAAAGGCCAATCTGACTGTTACTTTTTCCGCCATGAAGCTTGCCCATGTTCTCGCTCCCGCCGCCGATTTCGCGGGAAAACTCGTGCTTGCGCCTATTGGTTCGCCCGGCGCGCTTTTCGACAACCCTGAATATCTCTGGAATCTGACCGGCAAGGAGCATGTATGCCGCGTTTTACCTGCCAGACCGCGTGATGCGCATAAAGGTTCTTTTGGGCATATTTATGTCGCGGCGGGTTCGGCTGAAAAAAGCGGCGCGGCATTTATGGCGGCAAGCGCCGCGTTGAGATCCGGCGCGGGCCTTGTCACGCTCTGGCTTCCCGAAGGACTGCGCGGGAGCGTCGCCGGAAATTTTCCGGAACTGATGACGGAGTTTCTGCCTGAGACCGGCGCGGGAACATTCGCGCACTCCGGCGCGGGACGGCTGCTCTCCCGCCTCGTTGAAGCGGACGCTCTGGTATTGGGGCCGGGCATGACCACTGAACCTTCCACGAGGGATTTCATACATGAAGTTGTAAAACTTTCGCCGGTCCCCGTGATTCTTGACGCCGACGGCCTGAACGCCTTTGCCCCGCTTTGCGAACCTTTTAAGAATGAAAACGGCCAGCCGATTGCGCTGACGCCGCATCCCGGTGAAATGGCGCGCCTGACCGGAGAAACCGTTGCCGATGTGCAGCAAAGGCGCGTTGAAACGGCGCTTGCCGTCGCGGAGCGGTATCGCGCGTGGGTGACGCTCAAGGGAAATCAGACGCTGATTGCCGCACCTGACGGGGAACTGTTTGTCAATACCACTGGAAATCCGGGGATGGCAACCGGCGGGTCAGGCGACATTCTTGCGGGAATGATGGGAAGGTTCGCCGCAGCGTGGAAGCTGCGCGGTTTCGAAGCCCATAAAAACTTTTCCGAATACCTTGCAGTTGCTGTTTATCTGCATGGGCTGGCGGGAGACATTGCGGCGCGAAAGAGAAGCGAAGAGTCGCTTGTGGCAACGGATCTGCTTGAATATCTTCCAATGGCGTTCAGGAAAACTTTGGTATATTAAAACATTAATTATGAAATGCCGGAAAGAATTTTACAAATATATTCCAAGGAAATAACTATGCCTATATTGACAGAAGAAGAAGCAGATGCTCTTGATAAATTGCTAACCAACACAACCCCGGAATTAAACCCGAATGTGGAAGGGCCGTTTATTAAAAATCATCGTCAGGGTATGATGATTGCTCTTGATAGATTTTCCGCCGAATATCTGCAATCAAGGATGTTGGCCACGAAACAAACACCTGCGGAACTGATTAACAGTATGATTCAAAGAGAAATGGCGGTTACGGAGTGATTAAAGATGTTTTGTTTATCAGAAATTTTTAGACAGCATATTTAATTACACCTCCAAATATCCGCGCAGAGCGCCATTCAACCGTCAGATAATTCGGGTTTTGATTGCGCATAAATAAAGAAATTATGAAAATACCGAAAAAGATACATTCCGCTTCGAGCGAAGAAACGCATCGTATAGGAATTGAGATCGGTAAAACGCTTCCGGTTCCCGGAGTTGTGTTGCTGCGCGGTACTCTGGGCATGGGTAAAACGACGCTTACACGCGGAATCGCCGAAGGGCTGGGCATTGAGGATACGGACCGCGTTTGCAGCCCTTCATTTACGCTGGTCAATATTTACCAGGGACGATGCCCGATTTATCATGTGGATCTTTACAGGCTTTCAGGCGCGCGCGACCTGTATTCAATCGGCATTGACGATTTTATCGGAAAGGACGGCGTAACCATTGTTGAATGGAGCGAGCGGCTGACGGAACTTTTTCCCGACGCCGTTGAAATTGAAATCACGGACGCCGGCGGCGATTCACGTATCCTGATGGTTCATCAAAATGATATTAAAAAATAATGATATTCCGGAATTGCCGAAAGGCTCCGCGGCGGTCGTCTCGAATTTCTACGCGTGTCTTTTAGGCGGCCCGCTTTCCCAACTACTGAAATGCCTGACCGCTGTTAAAGTTTGCGCGGAATTTGAAAAACAGGGCGTATACGCCGTTCCAGTCTGCCTGGCGCGCCAGGACGCCCCGCGCGGATTTTCAACGCGGGAAATTAATTTTATTGATCGCGCTTCAAAACTTCATTGTTTGAAACCATACGAAATGGAAACGAATGACGCCGGATCCGTTATTGACGGCAGAGGCAATGAAAAGCTTTTTGCGGAAATTGAAAAAATATTTCCGGATGCGGAAACGGAGCCGCTGTCGGCGTTGAAAGAGGCTTTTATACCAAATACGAATTCTGTTTCGTCATGCGCGCGCTGGTTGAAATATCTGCTGAATGAGTTTGGCGTGCACGTTATTGAAGTTGCGCCGGAGCAAGCCTCCGGCAATTCCGATTTTCAATGTTTGCCGCAAAACCTGATGTTTCCCGTTGCGGCTTTTGTCGCGGATTCATCTGAAATCGCGGAATATGCAAAAGAGTCGGCGCTGTGTGAAAGTGAAGGAATGCCGCGTCCGCTTGTCCGGCCTTTGACTTACGCGACGATTTCAAACGCAAGGAGCCTAAAAACTCTCAGACGTTACGGTTTGGATTTAACCAGGATATTTGACGGCAAGGAGCGCGTTCTGGATTATGTGCGCAAAACCCTGGAAAGCGATGTTCCCGACCGTCTGCAAAAACTGCGGAACGAATCCGCCGCCGTTCTTGATGAACTGGAACCCGCGGCCTTTGCCGCGCGCGGCGAACGCTCGGTACGTATTCGCAAGGCGCGCGCCGCGAGAATTATCTACCAACTGGAGAAACTACAAAAACATTCATGCGCGGCCGTTGCTGATAAGGAAAAAGCGGCGGAAAACAGGATTCGTAAAGCGTGTGATTTTCTGGCGCCGTTCGGACGGCGGCAGCAGGATACGTTTGGCGGCGCGCAGATACCGCTTTTTTACGGGCGGACGGGATTGCGCGCGATTTACGAACGTCTTGATATTACAACACAGGATCATCAACTGATAGAAATGGACTGAAATGAATCTCGATATTCTGGCTTTCGGCGCGCACCCTGATGACATTGAACTTTGCGTCGGCGGCACTTTGGCGAAAATGGCGGCGCTTGGCTACGCCGTCGGCGGTGTTGATTTAACGCGCGGGGAACTCGGTACGCGTGGAACGCCCGCCGTACGCGCGAAAGAGGCGAAGGCCGCAGCCGCGATTCTGGGCTTGAAAATTCGCGAAAATCTACGTTTCCCCGACGGCGATATTGCCGTGACATCAGCCGCGCGGCTGAAGGTTATCCGGATTCTGCGCAAATACCGCCCGAAAATCGTTCTAACTCATTTCTGGGACGATCCGCATCCCGACCATGTTCATGCAAGCCGTCTGATTACGGAAGCCGCGCATCACTCAGGGCTGGCGAAAATCGAAACGGGCCAGGAACGGCACCGCCCGCAGGTAATTCTTTATTTCAAACTTCCTTTAGGCATGGCGCCGAGTTTTGTAGTGGATATTTCCGATTATGCCGGCCTGCGCAGCGCCGCTATAGCCGCTCACCGCTCGCAGTTGTACGCCCCTGACGCGGGCGGACTTCAAACAATTCTGAGCCGCCCGGATTTTTTAACGCATGTGGAAAACCTGCATTCCTATTACGGAACCCTGATAGGGAAATCGAAAGGTGAAGCATTTTATTTCAAAGGCGCTCTGAATATAAAAGATCCGCTCGCGCAGTTTTGTGAATAGTCCGAATTTTGCTCTGTCGTAGACATGGGATCGCGGGCGTCCCGCCGGCGTGACATGGGATAGCATGCGTCCCGCATGCGTCTTAATAAATAAAACGGGCGCGGTTTATCGCGCCCGTACAATTGAAGCGGGCTTTGCCCGCGATTATTTATTAAAGCGCGGACGGGACGTCCGCTACCCCATGTCACGCCGGCGAGGACGCCCGCGATCCCATGTCAGCGCCCGCGATCCCATGTCAGCGACAGAAGTCTCCTTCATTGATCTTATTACTCATTTACCTATGGCGGCTCGCATAGGGCGCAGCACGCTACGCCCCTACGGCGCTTTTATCTCGGGCGCAAACCTTGATTTCGGGGGTTTCGCAGGTCGCCTTTAACGGGATATCTCCTGCAATCCTGAATACATCTATTTTTTTTATCCCGCCTGTTGACATTTCATTTTACATTCGTAGAATATGATTTGACTCACGTTGTACATTTGTAGAAAGAGGTGGAAGACATGGCAATATCAAGACTTCCGGACGCTGAGCTGGAAATCATGAAAATCATATGGAAATGCGGCGGCAGCGCCACATCCTTCCAAATCTCACAGGAACTCGAAGGAAAAAGGGAATGGGCGGTAACAACCATACTCAATTTTCTGGCGAGGATGGTTGACCGCGAATTTTTAACCGTCCAGAGAAGCGGCAAGGTGAATACCTACACATCCATAGTTGACGAGCAGGAGTACCTGGAAATGGAAAGCAGGTCTTTTCTTGAGCGGCTTCATGGAAATTCGCTGAAAAGCCTCATTGCGGCGCTTTACAGCGGCGATGCTATTTCGCGCGACGACGCGGAGGAACTCAAACGTTTCATTGACGAAAAGGCGGAAGAAGAAAAAACGAAAGGAAAGTCATGACCCTGTTGCATTCGCTGGCAAGCGCAACACTGATTATGACGCCGCTGATTCTGCTTTTTTTGCTGTTTACTCCGCTTTTGGACAGGAAATACGCGGCTATCGGACGTTACGCGCTGTGGATTCTTGTAATGGTTGGGCTGTGTTTGCCTTTCGTTCCGTTCCTGCCATCTCCGGCGATTCAAATTGCCGTGCCGATTGCGGCGGAAAATCCGTCGGAATATATGTATATGGACACATCGGACGCCGCCGTTTTCATGGAACCGGAAATTGTCATGGGCGGCACATCGGCCCCGGAAAAATACGCCTCTGCGAACAACTCCCGCCCGGTTGTAAAAAACGCGCGGTTCGGGCCGGCGGCGGCGGACATTCCAAAAATAATTCTCATCGTGTGGTCGGCGGGCGTTCTGCTGGCGCTTGCCTTCCAGACCATCACTCATCTTTCGTTCAGCCGTTTTGCCGGGAGGTGGAGCGAGCCGGAAACCGATCCGGGCGTTATAAAGACGTTCAATGATGAATGTTCGCGGATGAAGATTCGCGGATTCATACGTCTGAAACGCTGCAAAGGCATAAAAGCGCCAATGATGCTCGGATTTGTAAAACCGGCGATACTCCTGCCGTACTCGCTTTACGACACTGAAGAATTGACGTTTATTTTACGGCACGAACTGATCCACTACAAACGCCGCGATTTGTGGTACAAGCTGGCTCTCGCCGTAATTAAAAGCGTTTACTGGTTCAACCCGGCCGTCCATCTCATGGCTACGCAGGCCAATAAAGACATTGAGACTGTCTGCGACGTTCTTACCGTCAGCGGTATGAACATCGATCTGCGAAAAAGATACAGCGAAATTATCCTCGGCATGGCTTCGGGCCCGTACGTTTGCCCGAGCCGGCTCACAACATGGTTTTTAGGAGACAAGAACATGCTAAAACAACGTTTTTCAAATATTTTCGGATCCGCGAAAAAAAGAGGCGCGGCGTTATTCGCCGCAATGGGCGCGGTGGTAATCGTTTCAGTATTCTTTGTAGGTTTCAACTTCGCCTTAAATCCGCTGGAATTATACGGCGAGGTTAATCCCGCGTCCGGCATTGCGACCGAAGACGCGAAGGCGTCGGCGGCGGTGAACGCGGCGCTAAAGGCGCTGGGCGGCGCTGATAGAATCGGCGGGATTGAATCCCTTGTTATAAAGGGAAAGGTAATACAAGCGATATTCAGCACATCGACGGAAAGCAAAACACCGGGAGTAATGATGAAAACGGATACGCATGCGTATGACACCGAAATACGCATTCTGCTGCCGGACAATTTCATTCAGATTAATACTTATCCCGCCGGCAACAGGGGGCCGTTTAATCTGTTTCCCCCTTCAGAGGTAAGCACAACGGCGTATGAAGGTGTTTCACAGGGAAAATCACTTTCCACTCTGCTGCCTATGGGCTGGATTAATGGCGTGGCTCAGACTCCGAACCCGGAGGTTCAGGCAAAACGCCAGGCAGATGAGGCCAATAACCAGATAAATCAATGGTCGCGTTTCCTGATCGGAATGTTTGCGAAATCAGGCCCCGCGCCGCTGACGCTTTCCGCTGGATCCACGCCTAACGTATTTGCCATTGGAAAAACAGGCGAAGATTTTGGTGAAATTGAATTCGACTCAAAAACCGGGTATCCATCCGTCGTCAGATTCAATACGCCCGGTCCGCCAAAAACCATGCAAGCCACAACTTCGTCGGTAGATCCGGAGACAGGCAAAACGCTGTATTCGTTTGACTCAAGAAACATGCCAGAACCAGACATTGTCATTGCCGATATTCAATTCAATGATCGTTTCTCGGTTGACGGCATCATGTTTCCGCGAGTCGTTCACTGGCAGATACCTGGACGGCGGGATATTGAACTGTGGATTCAGGAAGTGCAAATCAACCCGAATCTAAGCCTCGAAGATTTCGAAGTTCCGGAACAATAGAGCTTCTCATGGAAGCGCCGGCGTCCTCGCCGGTCGTGTTAATAAATAAACGCGCGCCAAAGGCGCGCTTCAAATGTAGGGGCGCGATAAATCGCGCCCCTTTTTTATTACACGACCGACGAGGACGCCGGCGCTCCCATTTCTATTCAAACGTATGATCCTGGAATATCGTTTTTCTTTACACGTGTTAAATACGTGCTATATTTTCTTCGTTCCAAGGTGGAAATGTGAGACGAGAATCAGGTTCCGAGAAAAGCTACACCCGAAACGAATACGCAAAAATGTTAAAAGCTCTTGGATGGTCAATTGACAAAACCCGAGGCAAGGGAGGTCATTGGTGGTGTACGAGACCGGGAAACGCCCCTTTCCCTCTGCCTCAGAAGATTAAGCCGGGGCTCGAATCGGACCTTAAAAAAATTATTGGACTGAAATAATTGAACTAAAGAGGGACACAAATGAAGAAAAATCTTCCGGAGCGTTATGCATATCCCGCCTGTTTCACCCCTTATCACGATGACGGCGACTACTGGATCGTCCGCTTTCCCGACCTTGAGGGCTGTATGACGAACGCCGAAACTCTGGAGGAAACAATTGAGCAGGCGCACAATATCCTTGAGGACTACATGGCTTTGCTGGAACGGGACGGACGCGCAATCCCGAAGCCGACGCCGTATGAGGATGTAAAAACTAAAAAGGACGAAATAGCGCAGCTTGTTGTCGTGCCCATGTCACACGCCCGACGCCGTTGGGATGAAAGCACGGTCAAAAAAACGCTGACACTTCCCCGATGGCTCGACGAGATGGGACAACATGCCGGTTTTAACTTTTCGCAGATCCTTCAGGAAGGACTGAAAGAACGGCTGAATATTTAAATGTTCATGCCTTGTCTTTACAAGCGTACGATTTCTGATATCCGCTTCAAAAAATGGGAGCTTGACGGGAAAGAACCTTTTGATTTTGGAATCCGGGCTAAATGGAAGAGCAGACTATTACTCTGAAATTGTCGTATTAGACTGTCAAAAAAGATAAGTTTGAAATGGAAAAGATATTTTGAGATTATATTTAGATTTATGTGTTTTTAATCGCCCGTTTGATAATCAGAATCAATTGGTATTTCTAAATGAAGTGGAGAATTGATTATGAATTCAGAAATGGTTTTGCGTATTGAAGGCATGAAGGGATTAATTGCCAATTTAGGGCATGTGGAGGCGGAACGTTTTATAAGTCTTGTTATCCGGGAACCGTTTGATTATACCGAATGGCAACGTGATTTATTTAATGATATATCCGTAAAGGAATTGAGCAATTCCGCAATGAAAGAATATAAAAAGAATTAGTCAGTATTTCCAGATGCAGAACACCGTTTTCGGTTATTTCGATAGTCTGTTCAATGGTCATTCGTCCTTTCCTTTCACAATTATGTAAAGTGGAATTATCACCCGTTCCCGTATACGCGGCAAACCTCGTCCACATCGCCAATACAGACGACTTCGCCTTTTTTCAACAGGATCGCGCGCGAGCACATATCCTGTATTGTTTTTATATTATGCGATACCAGCAAAACCGTTGCGCCGCCGGATATCATGCCGTGTATGCGCTCTTCGCATTTTGCCTGAAACTTATAATCGCCCACGCCCAGTATCTCGTCTACTATCAATATGTCCGGCTGCACGCTCGTCGCGATGGCGAACCCCAGGCGCCCCACCATGCCCGACGAAAAGTTCTTGACCGCGACGTGCTCAAACTCCCACAGCTCCGCAAAATCCATTATTTCATTGTATTTGCTTTCCATATACTTCGGTGAATGCCCGTACATGGCACCGTTCAAAAACACGTTTTCACGCGCGGAAAACTCAGGATCAAAGCCCGCGCCAAGCTCTAAAAGAGGAGTAAGCTCTCCCTGCAACGCCACCGACCCGCTGGTCGGTCTGAATACGCCGGATATTACTTTGAGCAGCGTCGATTTTCCCGCGCCGTTGAATCCCATGACGCCGAATACTTCGCCTTTGTCGACGGTGAAGCTTACGTCTCTGAGCGCCCAGAACTCCTCAAAAAACAACTTTTGGGTCAGCGCCTTTATTACATATTCCTTTAGTCCCATGATTTTGTCTTTGGTCAGATTAAATCTCATGGAGACGTTTTGCACAGTTATCATTGGCGCTGCCATAAAACACTGCTTTCTATAGATACAGGATATACCTGTCCTGTTTTGACATAAAAACATACACGCCGCAGCAGAGCGCCGACAGGGCGAATCCGATACAGACGACGTTCGCCCATATGTCAGGAACGACACCGTTGAGCGCGACACTGCGGAAGTAGCTGATAAAGTGGTACATAGGGTTGAGCCCGATAAACGGCTGCACGCGCTCCGGGAGTATCGATATCGGATAGAACAACGGCGTTAAATACATAAGCAGCGTCATTAGTATGGGGTACAGATAGGTGACATCCCTGAAAAACACCGCCAGCGACGAAATCAGCATCCCTATGCCCAGCGCGAAAATAAAGGTGTAAACGATAGGGATAGGGACAAGCACTATCGTCCAGTGCAGCGGCGCGCGCGTGATGGCAAACACAAGTAAAAACGCGAGAAATGAAAAGCCCAGGTTGACGAGCGACGACAGGACGCGCGACAGCGGGAAAACGTATTTCGGCACGTACACCTTTTTGAGAATATCGGCGCTGGATATGATGGCGCCCATAGCCTGGTTCGTTGATTCGCTGAAAAACCCGAAGATGATCAGCCCGCTCAACAGATAAACGGGGAAATTCTCAATCTGGTTTCTGAACAGAAACGAAAACACCATTGTCATTATCAGCATTGTGAGCAGCGGGTTGAGCAGCGACCACAACACGCCCAATACATTCCTTTTGTAGCGCGAGACAAAATCGCGTTTAACAAGTAGCCGCAGAAGATGCTTGAAACGGTTAAAAGACGATAATTGCCATTTTAAAAAATTACGTTTGAATATAAAAACCAGCAGTATGGCAACCGTTATCGCCGCGGTTACGCTTAAAAAACCTATTTTGAAAATCAGGAGGAACGGATTGCTGGAACGCGGCTCGATTACACCAGGAGGAAGCGTGAAAAAAAGCAGTATAAAAAATGCCGCCGACATTAAAGTTACAAGCAAAGCCATTCTGTTTTTTGAAAGCACAAAATACCTCTATAGCCTTAATATTCGGGTTACGCGCCCCAGACGCCGATATTTAGATCGCCAAAATGTTCGTCGCGCCGCCAGATTCTTTCGTCCCAGGTTTGGTTTGTCTCGCGGTCGAAAATCATCAGATGCGCTTCATCCGCGCCTACACGGCGGACATAATCCGCGGTCTGTTCCAAGCCCTGCGCTATAACGGTTTCAAGCGCGCCGCGCCGTAGCTTGATTTCTATT
>Ga0082212_10004586_pt1 | contig 19083 bp, 22 predicted proteins | sample TergutNt197P3_FD_71548 | JGI IMG/M metagenome (GOLD analysis project Ga0082212, IMG submission 71548) | Neocapritermes taracua P3 segment gut microbial communities from Petit-Saut dam, French Guiana - Nt197 P3 | ecosystem: Host-associated > Arthropoda: Insects > Digestive system > Gut ... | reverse complement strand
CTTGTTCCCGTCAAATCGGCGCGTCCCCTCCCCAAAACGCTTCTGCGCCCCTGCATGGAAATACTGCGCCGCGCAAGCGTCAACGCCCCCGTGGAAACCGGGCGGGCCGTGGTTGAGGACATCCTCGGAACGGGTATCGGCATTGTCGCGTGCGAAGGGGTTGCGGAAGCGGCTCTCACGGCTGATTTTCCTTCTCCGTAACCGGCTTAATCAAATGCTTGTCAATCAGCGGGTAGCAGATAAACACCGACGTGAACCCCATAAGCGAAAAGCCGATAAGCGGCAGAAACAGCAGCTCGACAAACCCGTTGACCAGCAGCCCGATGTACACAAACCCCGCGCCGATAACACCCGTGAGCAAATGCCGGGGCATCCCGGCGAGCGCGAAAATCTGGGCGTTTCTCAAGAGCTGCGTGTTTTTCAGATCAACCGTAACGGCCATCAGATACAGCGTGTTCCTCATGGCGAGATAGAATAAAAACACAGCGGCCGCAATCACCGACAGCGCGAACGGAACTTCTCCGCCCGTTATAAGCAGCGATATGTTGTAAAACCCGGCGGAAAACATCAGCAAATCCAGCGCGCCCAGGAACAGCCCCTGCCTTAAATTCATCCTTGCCCTCTGCCAGAAATCCGAATACCAGGCGTGTTCGCTGCGGACGTAATTGCGGAGCATATACGTAAGCCCGCAGGTGGCGGGTCCCTGAATAACAGCGGACAGCAGCAGCAGCGCGGCGAGAAACCACACGGGCAGGTTGAACAAAAACGCGAACACCCCAACAATAACCGAGCCCGCGAAGCCCTCCGGGTCAACGGCCAGTACCGCGTGGTCGAGCAGCGGGTCGAAGAAGAACATATGAAACGCCATTATAAGCGGCAAAACGCAGACAAAATACATGAGATTGACGATAACCAGCCGCGACAGCTTCCGCCACAGCAGCTCGAAATACTTAAAAAACGGTCTCTTTTCAGGCTCGTCGGGGTCAACGCCCTTCCCCGGCTTGGTAAAATCAAATAAACCGAACACACCCGCCAACAGTATCACTCCCTTGAATCACATTATAACAAACCGCAGCGCGGTTGTCTATAAAAAACTGTTGCGCGTCTTACTGAACCTGTGCTATAATAACGCAGACCGGAGGGATGCTTTATATGATTAACACAGTATTGTTTGACCTGGACGGAACACTGCTCCAATTCTCACAGGATGAATTTATCGGCGTTTACTTCGCGGAGCTGAAAAAGGTGTTCACGCGCATCGGACTGGACGCGGAAGCCGCCGCGAAGGCCGTGTGGCTGGGAACAAAAGCCATGGTTCTCAACGACGGCTCCAAGCCGAACTCAAAGGCGTTCTGGAATACGTTCTCAAGAGCCATGAATCTGTCCGGCAACGTGCTGAAGGACGTGGAAGCCGTGTGCGACCTTTTTTACTCAAACGAATTCGACTCCGTCAAGTCCGTGCTGAAAAACGCGGACACCGGACAGCCCGGGCGCATAATCCGCAATCTTACGTTTAAGGGCTATACCGCCGCGCTGGCGACCAACCCCGTGTTTCCCGCCGAAGCCGTCAAAACGCGGCTGGCGTGGATCGGGCTGAGGACGCGGGATTTTAAGCTGATAACCGATTACTCCAACAGCTTTTACTGCAAGCCGAACCCGAAATATTACGGCGAAATACTTACCGCCCTCGGCAGGGAACCCGAACAGTGCCTTATGGTCGGAAACAACGTCAACGAGGATATGTGCGCGGGCGCGCTGGGAATGGAAACCTATCTGGTAACGGGTCACATCATAAACGAGGCCGGCTGGGATATATCGGGTTACAGGCGCGGCTCGATGGACGACCTTGAAAAATATCTGTCTGATTTGCCCCAAATTTCGTAAAATTACCCTTGCGTTTTCAACTTTATTGTGTTATCATGGCAGGGCTTTAACTTTTACGGTACCGAGGTGATTACAATGAAAGCGGGAATACATCCCGATTACGCGAAGGCCGCCGTGCGCTGCGCCTGCGGCGAAACCTTTGAAACGGGCTCCGTCAAGAAGGAAATACGCGTCGAAATCTGCTCCAAATGCCACCCCTTCTTCACGGGCAAGCAGAAGCTCGTTGACACGGGCGGCCGCGTTGACCGTTTCAAGCGCAAATTCGGCTTGGAGGACGCGCAGTAACAGCGAATCGATACTGAAGACGCGCCGCGGGCGCCCGCGGACAATGTTTTCGCGGGCGGGCTTGGGCGTCTTTTGGCATTTTGAAAGGAGAGGGCGGCATGTTCAAATCTGCTGATATCAACAGTTATTCCAACGTATTCGGTGAAATAGGCGAGAGGTGGATGCTTTTAACCGTGAAAGCGGGCAACCGCGTAAACGCCATGACCGCGAGCTGGGGCGGTCTCGGAATCATGTGGGGACTTCCCGCGGCGTTTGTTTTCATACGCCCCCAGCGTTACACTCACGAACTGTTAAAGTACACCGACAAATTCACCGCTTCGTTTTACCCCGAGGAAATGCGCAAAGTCCTGAACCACTGCGGAACGGTCAGCGGCCGCGACTCCGACAAAATCGCCGAAACCGGGCTTACCCCCGTCCACGGCGAAAACGGCTTCGTATACTTCGAGCAGGCCGAACAGGTGCTTTGCCTGAAAAAGCTGTACGTCCAGCGCATGAACGTAACCTGCGCCACCGACTCGGAAATTTTCGACAAGCACTACCCGAATAACGACTACCACTACATGTACGTGGCAAAAATAGAGGAATACCTGACAAAATGACAGGAGGCATGTATGCTCGGAACCGAACGCGCCGCCGGGCGTGAACGCGCCGTACTCGCGGGCTTAAACTGCCGCGAGGCGGACATAACATCAAACGATTCAACCATGGACGAGCTGGAGGCCCTGCTGGAAACGGCAAACGGGGACGCGGCCGCCAGGGTGATACAAAACCGCCCCGTTCCCGACGCGAGGACATTCATAGGAGAGGGCAAGGCGGAGGAGATAAAAAACCTGTGCGAGGCCAACGGCGTCGATCTTGTGGTATTCGACAACGAGCTGTCGCCCGGTCAAACGCGGTGTCTTGAGAAAGACCTCGGCGTCCGGGTCATAGACAGAAGCCTGCTGATACTCGACATCTTCGCCGGACGCGCCGTAACCCGCGAGGGGCGCGTGCAGGTTGAAATGGCTCAGCTGAAATATATCATGCCCCGCCTTTCGGGGCTTGGGCTGTCGCTGTCGCGGCAGGGCGGCGGCATAGGAACGCGCCGCGGCCCCGGCGAAACCAAGCTGGAAACCGACCGCCGCCACATCCGCCGCCGCATTGACAAGCTGTCGGACGAGCTGTCGGACATCCGCCGCGCCCGCGCCTTAATCCGCGACCGCCGTGAGAAGAACGAGATACCCGTAGTGTCGCTCATCGGCTACACCAACGCGGGCAAATCAACCCTTTTCAACGCCCTGACGGCGGCGGGAATACCCGCCCGAAACCGCCTGTTCGACACCCTCGACACAACGGCGCGCAATTTCAGCGCGGACGACGCGACGGAGGTTCTGCTCACCGACACCGTCGGCTTCATACGCAAACTGCCCCACCACCTGATAGAGGCGTTCCGCGCGACACTGGAGGAGCTGAAATACGCCGATTTGCTCCTGCATGTCATAGACGCCTCAAATCCCGAGTGGGAGGAACAGGCGGAGGTGGTTGACATGATTACCGCCCAACTGGGCGCGGAGGAGCTGCCCTGCCTGCGCGTGTTCAACAAAGCGGATATCCCCGGCGCGTTCGTTCCCTCCGACACGCGCGAGCCTTTTGCCGCCGTGTCCGCGCTTACAGGCTTCGGCATAGACGGGCTGAAACTGAAGATCGCGGAAATCGCGGGCGCGGGCAACCGCCGCGTGTCGCTGCTGCTGCCCTACGGCGACGCGGGCGCGCTGGACACCCTTCACCGCGAGGCAAGGGTGGAGAGCGTAGACTACCGCGAGGACGGCATCGCCGTCCGCGCCGTTTGCGACGGCAGGGTCTACGGCAGGATTAAGGCGTATGACACGGCGGCCGGCTCATGAAAGTTCCCGCCGAAACGGGAGAGTTCCTGCTTGTGGAGAAAAAGTCAAAATTTATAGCCGTCCTGTTCCGGGTTGACACCGAACAGGCGGCCATGGATCGTTTGAAGGAAACCCGCGCCGCCCACAAAAAGGCGAGCCACAACTGCTACGCCTACCGCGTGGGCAACGCGACCCGTTACGGCGACGACGGCGAGCCTAAAGGAACGGCGGGTATGCCGATATACGAGGTTCTGCGCCGCGAGGACATCCAAAACGCGCTGTGCGTGGTAACGCGCTATTTCGGCGGCACTCTGCTCGGGCGCGGCGGTCTTGTCCGCGCCTACGTAGCCGCCGCCAAAGGCGCGGTCGTCAGCGCGGGCACGGAAACCCTGTAACCCCGCGATTTGCGATAACAACAAAAGGAGACGATAATATGCCCGATAAAATCCGCCTCGGCGTAATCGGCACAGGCATGGCGTGGGACAAGCTCCACTGGCCCGCGTTAAAGAAAATGCCCGATAAATACGAAATAGCCGCCGTGTGCAACAAAACCGTGTCCAAGGCGGAAAACTTCGCCGACTCCATAGCCCTGCCCCGAGGCAACGTATACGCGGACTACAGGCAAATGCTGGCGCGTGACGACATAGACGCCGTCGATGTCCTCGTGCCCATCAGCGAGAACTTCGAGGCGGCCCGGGATGTCCTTAACGCGGGCAAACACCTTATCGCCGAAAAACCCTTCGCGGGCACGCCCGAAGCCGCCCGCGAGCTTATCGCCCTGAAAAACGGCAAAAACCTCAAAGTCATGGTGGCGGAAAACTGCGTCTATGACGAGGACACCCTGATAATTAAGGGGCTTACTGACGGCGGCGGGTTGGGACGCGCCGTGTCGTTCACACAGGCCGTTTACGCGGACTGCGAAACCTCCGTAAAGGGAGACGGCTATTTTTCCAAGGAGTGGCGGCGGCATCCGGCGTTCCCCGGCGGCGTGTTCCTCGACGGCGGCATCCACGACATAGCCCGCCTGCGGTTTTTATTCGGGGAAATTGAGTCCCTTTGCGCTTACGGCGTCCCCCACAACCGTGATTACTGCCCCTACGACACAATAACCGCGCTGATGAAATTCAAAAGCGGCGTTATCGGAACTCTCAGCTACTGCTCCTCCCGGGCGGAACGCCTTAAACCCGCCGCGGGACTTCGTATATCCTGCGAAAAAGCGGACATTTATCTTGAAAGCAAGTGGAGCGGCAAGGTTGTCGCCGCCCATGCGGACGGACACACCGGGGAACTGCCCTTCACTCCCGACTACGGCTACACCGGGGAATTTCTTAATTTTTATGACGCCCTCGCTAACGGCGCGGAAATAATCTCAACCCCCGAAACCGAGCTCGGCGACATCGAGGCCGTCCACGAAATTTTACGTTCGGCGGGCGAAAGCTGAGACCCCCCTACAACACCTTTTTCGCCAAATTCACCGCGAAGTCCCGCCGCGTCATGCCGCGGGGCGTTTCCATATCCGCGAATCCCATGGCGGCGAGCTGTTTTTTCGTGACGGCTCTGCCGGGATAAAAAAAGTTGTTGCGGAATCCCGTGACATATCCCGCCTTTTCAAGCGCGAGTACGGCGTCAAAGCACGGGTCGTCATACCTCAAATCCTCGAAGGGCGACACGGACATAAGCTCGCTTGCCGTTACGACCCTGTACCCGAATTCCCCCAGCAGCTCCAGCTGCGCGGGAAGCGCGGAGGCTACGGGGGTTTGAAGGGACATGTTAAACCCGTCCTTCTGAAATATAATCTGCCCGTTCAAAGCGTCGGGGTTGTCCTCCAGGGCGCGCCTCAGCGGCTCAACCATAAGGCTCACGCCGTCCTCATAGTCCCCCTTTATGGGAAGCCAGCCGCCGCCGTCGAAGGACGCGGCGAGATAGTGGTATCCCGTTTCAATGTAAGCGTCATAGGCGTTTTTGCCGTCCGGCATATTGTCAACGTAGTGGGGAGGCCGCCCGAAACGCATCTCAACGCCCGCGGTTTCCCTTACCAGCCCGTGCAGACGCCGCAAATCCGCCGTCACCTCGCCAAGTCCGCCCATATAAACCCGGCTGCCGTACACCGTCCGGCTCGGCCCCCAGATAATATGGCGGTAGCCGTGGTTCGACAGCTCGTGCCCCCCGTCAACCATGCGTTTCAACAGCTCCGGGCAGGCCGCCGCGCCCGCCGCTTCATCCCTGCCGAACATGGCGTAGTGGTCGTACCTTGTGCCGAAAACATATCTGCCGCCCTCTTCGCCCGCCTCGTCGGGATAGTTCTCCGCCGTGCTTCCGATGATGTTGAACGTGCCCCGCGCCCCGTACCGCTCCAAAACGCCCAGCAGATACTCCGTAAGCCCCGCCCCGCCGGAGACATCGGGGCATGTCGGCATTTTGCACGGGCCGTCGTCAAATGTCATGGCGCACATCCGCTCACGGGGCGGCGACACGCGCTCAATGCGGCGGCAGGGGGAAATAACAGTCCCCGCCCGCCGCTTTTTCACAGCCTTAACGTGACTGTTCGCTTTTCTTAAAAGACCGTAAAACGGAATTACCATATCGTTTTAACCTCCCGTATACCCTCCCGATGAATAAAAGAAGCGGGCTTACCGCCGCGCCTCCCGGCTTGCCCAATCCCGCCGTCAGGGCGGCTTTCGCGTCTTCCCCGTCCGGCAGGACGGTGTAAGCCCTCCCCAGCTCCCGGTATAAATGGGCGTCGCTCCCGCCTGACGCCCAAAGGACGCCCGCCGCTTCCAATGTTTTTTTAACGCTTTCCGGGTCCCTCGCCATCTCGCGGGAGTTGTGCGTCTCCAGCCCGTCAACAAGCCCGGGCAGCCCGTCGGGCAGCTTGTCCCGCCCGTGGAACGGGTGCGCCGCGATTAAAATCCCGCCCGCGCCCCGAACGGCGGCCGACAGCTCTGCTAACGCCGCTCTCCCCTTGGCGTCACGCTCCATCCCCGCCGAAACATCCCCCTCTGTAAAAAGGGCGAGTATATGCCCCATGTCTGTGCTGTATTCAACGCCGGGTATCACAAGAAACCCGTCCGGCGCGGACTTCCTTACCGCGTCAACGCCCGCGAAGGTGTTGTGGTCGGTGACGGCGATACCGTCCAAGCCCCGCTTTAACGCGGTTTTTATCAGCTTCCGGGGCTTCATGCGCCCGTCACGCGACGCGGCTGTATGCACATGCAAGTCAATTTTCATCTGAACAGATACCTCACCGCGGGCATGGCGTCGCCCCGTTCAAACAGCCCGCCCTTTACCCTGAAATCAAATAAATCCTTCAAATATCCCCCGACGGCGGGCAAATCGCCGCGTTTCAGATAACCCGCCGCCGCCATGGTATCCTGAATCAGAAACCGCGCTTTAACGCCCTCAGCGTATTTCAACGGTGATACCGGCAGTCCCCGGGCGGCTCTGACATACGCCTCCGCAAGCCCCGCGCCGGAAAGCCGCGCCAGCGGAAAGCTCCCCCATACTCGGGGGTTTATCTCCAGCATCCTGTAGTCGCCGGAAAAACCCTTGAACTCAACCATCGCGATGCCCGTGAACCGCAGCTCCTTCAAAACCCGAACCGCGTCGTTTATCATTCTTTCGTTGTAAACCGACACACAGCAGGTTGACGGCCCTCCGCTTACGGGATACTCCCTCCGTCTCATGTGGCAGAACGCGGCGGCGGGCTCAAAATTTCTGTCCATGACGACGCCGGCTCCCCAACCGGCTCCCTCTATATACTCGGAGACGATAACCGGGCTGTGCGCCATTTCGGCGGCGGCGGCGTCCAATTCGGCTTTGCTGTTGACGATTTTATACCTTTGCGCCGCTTTCAGACCCAACCCCTCGCCGTCGCGGTATTTTACAACCGCGGGGTACTTCTCAATATTCAGCGTCTCCGGCACGGGCACGCCCGCGCGTACGGCGGCGGCCGCCGCCGCCGCCTTATCGTTGGCGTTTTTTAACGCTTCGGGCGACGGGATAATATAATCGCACACGTCCGCCAGACTTTCACGGCACAGCGCGTTTACCGTGAACGCCCCCGCGGGAAACAGGACGGGGCGGTCGGAAAGCTTTGATATCACATCCCCAAGGGCTTGTACATAGCCGTCTTTTCCCAGTATCACACTCTTTTTGCAATGCTTTGAAAACGCCCCTATCGGCGTTTGCCCCGCCAACGACACACACACGACGTCATGCCCCGATTCGCCCAGCTCGCGAACCGCGGCGGCGGACATCCTGTATTGACAATCGGTGACGACAACAGTCATGTAAAATTCCTCCCGTAGGGGCGGATGGCAATCCGCCCGCCGCATCCCCCGCCGTTCCAACCCCTGCCCTCTTTCGCAAAGAGGGTGCGCCCGCAGGCGCGGGTGATTTAATTCCCCTCCCCCGTAGGGGCGCACAAACGGCGCCCGCGGGCGAACGCTGTTCGCCCCTACAAATACAGGGTGTTCGTAGGGGCGGGTTTCCATGCCCGCCCGCATGTTCGCGGGGGTTCGCAGGGCGCGGCGCCCCCGGCGCGCCGCGGTTCTATATCGTTCCCCTCGTGGTATCGCCCGCCCGTAGGGGCGCACATTGTGCGCCCGCTTAAAATTTTATTGTTGCTTTTTCTCAAAAATGAGATATAATGGAATCGTGAGGTGATGCCGGATGGGACTGAGTGTCAGTGAAAAACCGCCCGAGGGGGCGGATCACTCGGGTCATCGCGGCAGGCTGCGCGAAAAATACCTCGGCAACGGCCTCTCCGCGCTGGCGGACCATGAGATAATAGAACTGCTGCTGTTCGGCGCGATACCGCGCCAAAACACGAACGACCTTGCCCACAGGCTGTGCGAAGCGTTTAACGGCTCGCTCGCGGAGCTGCTCAACGCGTCGCCGGATATGATACGGAGCGTCAAGGGCGCGGGCGAACAGGTAGTAGTCCTGATAAAGCTGATAAACGAACTCCGCGTTTACGCGGAGGAGAGGGGCGGCGGCAGGAACTGCACCCACGACCCCGGCACGTGGTTTGAGTGCCTGAAGCCCTATTTCAGCGGCGCGAGTGACGAAATGGTGTACATGCTGTCCATGAACCACAAATACCAATACCTCGGCGTTAAAAAAATCAGCTCGGGAACCGCCGGGAGCGCGCCCATAAACCTGCGCGACGTAATAAAGGAGAGCTTAAATACCGGCGCGCGTTACGTGGTGCTTGCGCACAACCACTTAAACGGCGTACTCGCCCCCAGCAAGCGCGACCTGTCCGCCACAAGCCTTGTAAGCCAGTCGCTTCAAGCCGTTGACGTCAAGCTGTCCGACCACCTGATAATATCCGGCGGCGGCTATGCCTCAATCCTCTGCGGGGGACCCTGGTTCGACGCCTGAGTCCGCCGCCGCGCGGTTTTTATAGAGGTACATCATGCAGTAAAACGCCGCGATACTTCCGGCTATAACCATGACGGACGCCCCGAAAGCCGGAAGCTCCTCGATATCCTCGCCGTAAATCATAATCAGAACGGGCGATATGACGAAGTTCGCGCCGTTGAACGCTATGTGGAATAAAACACTCGACCGCAGGTTTTTGGTCCAGGAGTAAATAAAGGCCAACGCTATTCCCAGCGTGAAAGCGTAAAGGCTCTGCAGCCAGTTGAAGTGAATCAGGCCGAACACGGCGGCGGACGCTATCGCCGCGCCCCATGCCGGCATTATCTTTTCAAAATACCTGTAGGTAAACCCGCGGAACACAATCTCCTCCACAAGCGGCGCGAGAAGCACCGTGAAAAGGAGCGACAGTATGAGACCGCCGCCGAAAAGAGCCTCCGTCGTAATATCGTGCGCGCTGTTCCAGCTTTCGGGAATCGGCACGAGGGAGAGAACCCCTATGCACATCACGTTGAAGAAGAACCCCGCGGCCGCGGACATGCCCGCGATACCGCCCGGCATACGCGATGACAGCCCCACCGCCTTCCACGCGCTGTAAGGCTTTTTGTGATACGACACGATAAAGGCTATGATGAACACGGCGCACGCCATAACCGACACGGGTACTACCACCGAGAACATCGTGGCTTCAATGTCTCTGTCGTCAAACATCGCCACTATCGCGTAGTACACGCTGAACGATATCATAGAAGCGAGCTGCAGCGCGAGATAAAACAGCGGAACACCCAGCGCGAGCATAAAAACCCTTGATTTTTTCATACATTTACCTCCGGAGGTGCGAATTTTTTATGGATTACCAACAAATGAGCATGGACCTTTTGTGCGGCGTCATCGACGCCCTGCCAAACCCCGCCGTACTGCTCAACCGAGACGGCAATCCCGCGTATATCAACCCGCTCGGCGATGAGCTTTCGCTGTCGGAAGCGGATTTTGCGGGCAACGGCATGATTGCGGAGGCTTTGGAAACGGGTATGCGCCGCGAGGGCGGCATGATGACGCTGACACGCGGCAAGGATACTCTCAGGGGCACCGTATCGGTATACCCCGTCACACAGAACGGCGAAATCGCGGGCGCGCTGCTGTTCTTCAAGCCCGTCGAACAGGAGGGCGGGGAGGTATACCCAGCGGGTCTGCCCTATGTCAGCGGCGAAATCAGCGACGTGTTTTCGCGTATCGACAGGCTGTCGGGCATAAACGCCTCCGTGCTGTTCCTCGGTGAGGAGGGCGTCGGCAAGGAGAGTTTTGCCAGGGAGCTTCACCGCCGCTCCCACCGTTCCGCTCTGCCCTTTGAGGCGGCGGACTGCCGTCCGGGCGCGGGCGGGCTTAACGCCGTGCTGGCGGACAGAAGCCTGCGAGAGACATACGCCTCGGCGGGAACGCTGTTCTTCGACAACGTCCAGGCCCTCCGACCCGGCGAGCAGAAAGCCATGCTGGAGATAATACAGACAAAAAAGCTCGGCGGCTATGACCTGGCGGCGCGGGTGTGCTTCTCGGCGACGCCGGAAATGAACGCGGCGGCGGAAACCGGCGAGTTTTCAACGGAGCTGAAGAACCGCGTTTCCATGATGGGCGTATCCGTGTCGCCCCTGCGCGAGCGTCAGGACGACGTGCCGCCCCTCGCGCGGCATTACCTGCAAAAATACGGCAAAATGTACGGGAAGAAAATTACCGATTTTTCGGAGGACGTGTGGCGTTATTTCCTCCGGCACGACTGGCCGCGCAACCTCCGGGACATGGAGCTTATAATCCGGGAGAGCGTGGCGGACTGCGAGGGGGATACCGTAACCTCGATACCTCTGGCGGCGAGCCAGCAGGTGTCGCTCAGGCGCGAGCGCCACAAGTTCACCTACAAGCGCATAGAAACTCTGCTTAGCGTCTACGGCACAACGACAGAGGGCAAACGCCGCGCCGCCAAAGAGCTGGGCATAGGACTTTCGTCCCTGTACCGCATTATGGCGAACTACCAGAGAGACAAAAAATGGGGAAGAATCGACTAGGTCATCCCCTTGCGCGCCACGCAGAAAAAGTTCCGGGGCTCCTCCGCGCCGTATTCATACGGATTGCCGTTGTGATCCAGGAAACACACGGTGCTGAACCCGGTTTTTTTCGTCAGCGCGACGTAGTCCTTTAACGATAAGTTCCTGGAATAGTGGTGCTGGATAACGACCTCCGCCTTTTCAAGGTCAACGCTCCACTCCTCATAGTCCCAGCGTTCCGTGCGCTCGTTATACTCGTGGCGGGTGAGCAGGAATGTGCGGTCCTCGTTCTCCTTCCACGTGCGGTGGTTGACGAACAGGGGGCCGCGCGTGTGCTTATAGTGGGGGTTTGAAACCTGAAACAGGAAGTATCCCCCGGGCTTGAGAGCCTTGTAGACGGTTTGCGCCAGCTCCTCGTCCTCAAGGGGGGTGTCAATCATGGTAACGCAGTCATACTCGTTTTCGTCGGTCAGCTCATAGAAGTTCTCGCAGCGGTACGACGCGCCTTTATAGGAATCGTTGGTGTTGTTCGCCATGAAAATAAATGTCTCGGAGATATCAACCCCCGTAACCGCGTGTCCCGCGTCGAGCCACACCTTGTGGTATATGCCCAGGCCGCAGCCCATGTCGAGGATTTTCATGTCTTTCCGGCACATGATGTTCAAAACGCCCTGGGCGTCGCGCACCTGGTCGTCATAGCTGTTAAACCCCCAGCCGACAAACCCCTCGTCAAACTCCTTGTCACCGAAACGTATCATCGGTATGTAGATTTTTTTCATACGGCACCTCCGGAAAGTAATACGGAATAAGTATAACATACCCCGGGGATGATTGTCACGTGTTTTACAAAAATAAAAAGCCCCCGCGGCGCGGAGGCGGTGTTTTTTCTATTTTGCCCAACGCTTCAGCGTCGGGATGAAGCTGACAAGGGTGTCCCGCGCCTGCTTGGGACCCATGCCGGGGTTAACCTCCAGCAGGTAAGGAATCTGACGCTCGACCATACGTTCAACCGTCAAATCCTCCGCGAACTTGCCGCCCGTGTAGCAGAAAGCGCAATAGTCCGCGTTTTCGCGGGGCGGCGAACCGTCTTCAAATGGAACTCCGCAACTTTGGCACAGGTTGCTCATATCTTCAGCTCCTCGGGCAATTTTGGAGGCGCCACCCGGATTTGAACCGGGGAATCGGGGATTTGCAGTCCCCTGCCTTACCGCTTGGCTATGGCGCCGTTTTCAGTTAACAACTGACAGATAACAGATAACAGTCTTATTGGCAACTTACAACTGACATCTTTGTCTTTTGTAAATTGCCAACAACGAAAGATGGAGCGGAAGACGGGATTCGAACCCGCGACTTTCACCTTGGCAAGGTGACACTCTACCACTGAGTCACTCCCGCGATTATAAACGCTCTTGTATCGTACCGCAACCCAACAGCCAGTATCTGTTATCTGTTAGTTGTTAACTGTCATGGTGCCTCCGGTCGGAATCGAACCAACGACACGAGGATTTTCAGTCCTCTGCTCTACCGACTGAGCTACAGAGGCAAATGGATCGGCTGAAATCGCGGTTTGATTTACGCTACGCCCCTTAGTTTAACACAGACCTCCGCGCGTGTCAATACCAAAATTGAAAATTCCCGCGTCAATCTAATTTCTACACGTTCCGTAGGGCGCGGCATCCCTGACGCGCCGCCGTACCGCCCGCCGTTCCCGTAGGGGCGCACAAACGGCGCCCGCGGGCGAACGCTGTTCGCCCCTACAATGCGGGGTGGTCGTAGGGCGCGGCATCCCTGACGCGCCGCCGTTGTCGTAGGGGCGGATGGCAATCCGCCCGCCGCATACCCCACCCGCCATTCCAACCCCTGCCCTCTTTCGCAAAGAGGGTGCGCCCGCAGGCGCGGGTGATTTTCCCCATACGGCGTCCCAATCCCGCCGCCCCCACCGTCTTGAAAATTCCATGAAAACAAGAAAGGGCGGGTTTACCCCGCCCCGCCCTACATTCGTTTGATATTGCTTGATATGTCGGCTAACGCCTTGCCGGCCTCCATGTCAAATTCCCTGCGTTTTGCCATGTCCCCCAAACTTAACATGCCAATCACCTTCCCGTCCTGCATAACGGGCAGGCGCCGCACCTGTTCGTGCGCCATAATGCGCGCGGCCTCGTGTACGTCGTCCTCCGGCGCCACGCTTACAACGCTCCTGCTCATTATGTCGCGAACCTTGGTGGTGTTCGGGTCGCTCTCCGCGGCAACGCAGCGAAGCACTATGTCGCGGTCGGTAACAATACCTCTCAGACGGCCGTCGAGACTGCACACGGGCAGCGAGCCAACATTGTGGCGGTTAAGCAAACGCGCCGCGAGGGTGGCGTTTTCGTCGGGTGTTATGCTTACGACATTCGCGTTCATCATTTCGGAAACCTGCATAATATCACTCCATATTTCGTGTTTTGGATATTATGCCCATTGAAGGGGCGCGTTATACGCCCCGGCGCGTCTATTTGCAGAACCTGTGATTGCCGATGTCCGTAATAACGGGGCGCGAGCGTATCCACTGGTTAGTGGCGGTTTTGGGATTGTAGTAATATACCGCGCCGTGGCTTGGGTCAACGCCGTTTATGGCGTCGCGGGCGGCCTGGCGCGAAACATCCGAGACGGGCTTGTCGAACTGACCGTCGTTTATGCAGGAAAACGCGCCGGGCTGGTATATCACGCCCGACATGGTGCCGGGAAACGACGGGTGGCGCATACGGTTCAGAACCACCGCGCCCACGGCGACCTGCCCGCTGTACGGCTCGCCCCTCGATTCGGCGGATATAAGCCGCGCCAGCAGCTCTGTGTCGTTGGATTTCTGGGCCGCGCCCGTGCTGGAGGCGGGAAGGTATATCCCGAGAGCCTGAAGTGTGCGCGTTCCGCATATGCCGTCGGCGGTCAGCCCGTTTTTACGCTGAAAGTATTTCACGGCCTCCGTGGTTTTGGGGCCGTAGACACCGTCCACCGCCCCGAAATAGTAACCCCAGTTTTTAAGCTTTGTCTGTATCTGCCGGACGACATCGCCCCGCGAACCCATGCGGAATGTGGTGGCTTTGGCGTCCGGAACGGTTTTCATGACGAGTATGAGGACTATGTTCGCCAAAAACAGCGCGAGCAGCGACAACGCCAGTTTCTTCCTGTTCTGCATTTCATTAACCTCCGAGACAATATATGCAAGGTCAATAAAAAGCATGTCCAATTTGTATTTAATTATGTGACGCCCTCATCCCATTACCCCCGCCATAAAATACAATACCGCCATGTGTACCGGGTAGAAGGCGTAAAAGAAATACTGCCAGAACTTCGACGAATAACCCTTCTGACGGTTATACAGCAGCATGGGTATTACGGACAGCGCGGCGAAGCCGCCTATCAGCGACAGTACGACGCTCCGCGTGTTCGGCAGGTTTCCGAACGCGTTCAGCGCGGCGAATACCAGCGTGAACACCGTAAACCAAGCCGCGAGGGCTTTGCGCTCTCCCCTGTATCGGTAGAAGATGAACACGGTCAGTATGCCGAACGCGCCATAGTCCGTGTTGAGTATCTCCGCCGCGAACGCGGTTATAATCAATGAAAACAGAGATAACGTCTGCCTGCCGCCCGCCGCCAGGCGGTCGAACACGGCTATTCCGCCAAGGGCGAGCAGGAGCGTGAAAAAAATATTTTGTGAGCCCCAGTATACCGGTTCCCCGTGAAGCATCATGTCGAAGGGTATCTCGCTGACAATGGCGAACACTGTCAGCCGCGTAAAATATTTGCGGAAATTTTTGGTATAGAAATACCCCTCCGCCAGCATAAAGGCAAAGAGGGGAAACGCCAAACGCCCAACCGAGCGGCAGACGATATACCAAACGGAATCACGCGGCACAAGCGCGACGCCTATGTGGTCGATAAGCATGGTGACGACCGCTATCCACTTTAAGGCGAACGACGTCATTCGGCTATTTTGGGCAGACGGTGGGATATTGTAAACGCCAGCAGTCCCCCCGCGGCCGCGGTCACAAGCTGAGGCCACACAAAAGCGGCGGACAGCGCGGCCGAGGCTTTTGTCACCGCCGCGGCCTCCGACAGCGCGGAGGGCAGCAGTATCGGTATCACAAGGCGCAGCACGAGCTGCGACATCACCCCGAATTTTGCCAGGGCGGCTATTAAGGTCAGCGCGAAGCGCGTCCACTCCTTCGCGCCGGGTATCCAGGCGATAAGGCATAAAACGGCGTTGCCCAGCGCGGCGACGGCTATCATGTGGGGTATGGGCATCTGCCCCTGCATGAACGCGGCGGCGGGCGCGAGCGCGGACAGCAGCAGCCCGGGCAGTATTCCCGCGTTCCAAGCGGTTATAAGAAGGCACATATTAACCAGTATGCCAACGAGTATTTGCAGAAGGTTGAACGGGCCGAGGGAAACCAAAGCAAGCCCGGGGAAAACAAACCTCAGGCTCTGAAACAGCAGCGTCATGGCAAGCATAACGCCCGTATAAGTGACCGCGCGGATATGTTTGCTTCTCATATGTTCACCCGATTTTTTACAAAACTGCATAAGAATCATAGCACACCGCAAAGGTTTCTGTCAATACGCCGTCACGTTTGATTCTCCGATGATTGGACATATAACAGATAGCGGGGGGTTGGTTTTTTTCGTAGGGGCGGGTTTCCATGCCCGCCCGCACGTGCGCGGGGCGGTTGTAGTGCGACGTCCTCTGCGCACCGCCGTTCTCCGTTTCCGCCGTACCAATCCCCGCCCTCTTTAGAAAAGAGGGTGGCTCCGCAGAGCCGGGTGTTTTGACTGCGCGCCGCAGTCGGCGGGTGATTTTCTTCGCATGACGGATTGCCAAATTCTTTCACGCGTCAGCCGTCACGATACCCGGCGCAGAAAATCCTGTAATCTGCGGCTCTCCGGCGTCTCAAATATTTCTCCCGCCGTGCCCTCCTCGGCAACCTCGCCGTCCACCATAAACATCACCCGGTCGGCTACCTCGCGGGCAAAACTCATCTCATGAGTCACTATCATCATCGTCATGCCCTGCCGCGCAAGGCCGCGTATGACGTCGAGAACCTCCCCCACCATTTCCGGGTCAAGGGCGGACGTGGGTTCGTCGAACAGCATAACGTCGGGCTCCATGGCAAGCGCGCGCACAATGGCAATCCTCTGCTTCTGCCCTCCCGAAAGCTGCCCCGGATACTGCTTTGCCTTCTCCGGCAGCCCAACGCGCTCCAGCAAAGCCATGGCGCGCTCCTCGGCCTCCGCCTTGGGCATTTTTTTCAGCTTTACCGGCCCCAGCGTTATGTTCTGCATCGTGGTCAGATGAGGGAATAGGTGGAAATGCTGGAACACCATCCCCATACGCCGGCGCAGGTTGTCGATGTCAACCCCTTTTGCCGTCAAATCGATGCCCTCAAATATTATCCTGCCCGAAGTGGGCGTTTCCAGCATGTTCGTACAGCGCAGCAGCGTGCTCTTGCCCGAGCCGGACGGTCCTATTACCGCAACCCGCTCCCCGCGCTCCACATGCGCTCCAACGGCGTTCAGCACCGTATGATTTCCGAAAACCTTAGTCAGCTCCTCAATGCGAATCACCGCGCCTCAACCTCCTCTCAACGCGCCTCAAAACGGCGGTCAGCCCGATAACCATGGCAAGGTATACAACCATGATTGTCAGCAGCGGCGTATATGAATCATAAGTGGCGGCGCGGATATACATCGCGGCGGTCGTGAGGTCCACAACCCCGATAAACCCAACGATCGACGTTTCCTTCAGCAGGATTATAATCTCGTTGCAAAGGTTGGGAATCGCGTTTTTAAGAGCTTGGGGCATGACTATGTAGCGCATCGTGCCGAAAGGTGAAAACCCCAGCGAACGCCCCGCCTCCGTCTGCCCCTTTTCAACCGACAGTATGCCCGCCCTGATAATTTCGGCGGTATACGCCCCCGAGTTTATCCCGAAGGCTATAATCGCCACCGCCAGCCTGTCAAGGCTTGAGTTGATGAATATTACATAGTATATAATCAGGAGCTGAACGGCCATCGGCGTACCCCGGACGACTGTCAGGTACAAATCCGCCAGAAGCGCAGCGGCGCGCCCGAAGAACCCCGTCCGCCGTTTTGTTTTAACGGTCGCCGCTATAAGCCCGATAACAAACCCAATCAGCGCGGCGCACAGCGTGATTACCAGCGTTCTCCGCAAACCGCCCAGCAGGTAGAGATACCTGTCGTGGTCAATCAGCGTCCGCTGAAGCCGCCGGAGTATTTCATTCTGAGCGATAAGAAACATGCCGCTATTCGCCGCCTAAATATTTCTCAAGTATACTGTCCATCTCGCCAGAGCTTTTCAGGCGCGCGATTGTTTTGTTAACCGCTTCGATAAGCTCCGTGTTGCCCTTCTTGGTCGCTATATGATACGTGTCGTCATAGGCGAGGTCCTCGTCAAGCAAAACCAGCGCGCCGTTGCTGTTGGCAACATGGACGGCGGCGGGCGACGAGTCGGTCATAAACGCGTCAACGCGCCCGGCAATCAATTCCGCCACGGCCTCGGAATCCTTCCTCATGGTGATAACCTCCGCGCCCAAATCCTCCGCGATACCGGCGGCTATCGTGCCCATCTGCGCCGAAACCTTTTTGCCGCTTAAATCCGCCGAGCCTTTAATTTCGTCGTTGCCCGCCTGAACCGCGATTTTTACAACCGAATCAAAGTAGGCGTCGGAAAATTCCATTTCCTCAAGACGTTCAGGCTTAATGCTCAGCGCGGAAACCCCCAGGTCGCACTTGCCCGACGATATCGACGTCAGAACGCCGTCAAAATCCATCGTGTCTATCTGCAGTTCAACGCCCAAATCATCGGCGACGGCCTTCGCGATTTCCATGTCGATGCCCACAGGCGTGCCGCCTTCCATGAACTCAAAGGGCGGATAGTCGGGCGACGTGGCGATTATCAGCTTGCCCGCCTTCTTAATCGAATCGGGCGTGGGGCCTTCCTTTCCGGAACACGCCGTCATCAGGACAGCCGTCATCATAACCGCCGTTAATACGCAAATCAGCTTTTTCATCTATATCTTTCCTCCCAAATACAGCGGGGCAAACGCCCCTGATAAATATTGTGTGTATTATTATACACGGAGCGGCCGTATTTGTCAACAGTTTTGTATAAATATTCATAATTTTTGTATAATTGCGGCATCCAAAATTAAATTTCCAAGAGGTATTGACAAACCGCCGCGAATTTATTATACTTATTAAAGCCGCGCGGAAGAACAGGGGAGCATAGTTCAGCTGGTAGAGCACATGCTTTACACGCATGGGGTCGGGGGTTCGAGTCCCTCTGCTCCCACCAGAACCTGAATATGCCGGCAGCGATGGTAAACGGCCCCGTAGTTCAGTTGGTTAGAACGCTAGCCTGTCACGCTAGAGGCCGACGGTTCGAGTCCGTTCGGGGTCGCCACAAAAATAATCGGCGGCGTCAAAAAACGCCCTGCCGCGGGTTAACTCCCCGCGGCGGTTTTTTTATAACGGCTGACACATGAAAACCTTGTGGTATATCGCCCGCCCGCCGTTCCATCCCTTCCCCCTTTAGTAGGGACGCCATACATGGCGTCCGTTGGGTTGGCGTCCGGTGC
>Ga0082212_10004585_pt1 | contig 19086 bp, 10 predicted proteins | sample TergutNt197P3_FD_71548 | JGI IMG/M metagenome (GOLD analysis project Ga0082212, IMG submission 71548) | Neocapritermes taracua P3 segment gut microbial communities from Petit-Saut dam, French Guiana - Nt197 P3 | ecosystem: Host-associated > Arthropoda: Insects > Digestive system > Gut ... | reverse complement strand
AAAAAGCGTTCTCTGGAGAGTAGTGAAACGCCTGTCCCTATATACAGGACGCACGGTGCCTAAAGGTTAAACCCCGGGAACGTGCATTTAAACAATTTAAAAGCCCCGTCCTCAATGTGTTAATAACTCCATACCAGCCAACAGTCCGTTTTGTGATACTGTTTGAAAACGAACAATGTGACAGACTAACTTCCAGTTTCTTTGTGACATTATGAACTGAAATGGCTCATTTCTGTGCCTAACATGGTGTGCAACTGGGGTTGGTCTATAGGGATACGGTGTCTCCTCTTCATTGCCATCTCCACACAGGCTCTGGACTTTGCAAGGTCCTTTTCAGTGGATACTGTGGGCTTTTTTACTGCATGAACCTGTCACAATGAAAATTTGCAGTCACAAAACCATCATTTTCATATTATCAGAAATATAAATAAATATACAATACAGGAATTTAAAACCAGACTAAGCCATGAATCCTGGGGAAATATTTTTGGTTCTAATGGAAATATGGATGTAGACTGTTTATTCAGATCTTTCCTTGATAATTATTTAAGGATATTTTATACTAGTTTTCCTCCTCAAAAAGTAACTGAAAGAAGTATTAAGAATTCCTGGATAACACCAGGCATAACAATTTCTTGTAGACGCAAGAAATGTCTTTATTTACTCCCTAGGGACAGCGATGATGTTAATTTAAAAAATGACTACAAACAATACTGTAAAACTTTAGCAAGTGTTATTAAAGAAGCAAGAATGTATATGTGTAATAACCAAATTATTAACTCTACTAATAAAATGAAAACAACTTGGAATATTATAAAAACAGAAACAAACAGACTAAAAGGACCTACAACTTTAACTATTAACAGCTACCAAAATTCTCCTGAGGCTTTTAACAAATATTTTTTGTCAGTAACTAAAATAACACTTGTGATAACAAACAAGGTTACAACATTAAAAAAAATCCAAAATATTACTTGTCAAAACTATATCATAAACCTTTTCCCAGCATAAAATTTAAAAACAACAACTAAAGAAATTGGAAAAATTACTAACTCCCTAAAAACAAAGGAATCTTCTGGTTATGATGAAATTTCTACAAAAATATTAAAGATTTGTGCTCCTTGTTTTGGTTCTCCTTTAAGTTATATTTGTAATAAATCTATACTATGTGGAAATTTTCCTATTCGACTAAAGTAGGCCTTAGTGAAACCATTATTACAGAAATGAGATAGAAAAGATGTAGCTAATTACAGACCAATTTCTTTATTAACCTCATTTTCTAAGGTTTTTGAAAAAATTATATACAACAGACCTTTAAAACACATTGAGACTAATAATATTTTAGTAAATGAGCAATTTGGTTTTAGAATCTCCTCATCAACGGATAAGGCCTCCTATAAACTAACTGATGAAATATTAAATGCGCTGAACAACAAAAGGATGGTTGGAGGCATCTTTTGTGACTTGCAGAAGACTTTTGATTGTGTTAATCACAACATATTGCTGACGAAATTGGAGTTCTATGGAATAATATGAATAACTTACAAACTAATTAAGTCTTATCTTGGGGGTAGGTACCAAAGAGTGGTCTTAAATAATCATTCCCCTAGCTTATGTTCAAAATGGGGTGAAATAACACACGGTGTACATCAAGGATCAATACTTGGTCCACTGCTTTTTCTACTTTACCTCAATGACTTACCGCAAATAACAAATGATACAAATTCTAAAACTGTCTTATTTGCAGATGATACTAGTATTATAATTATTACTAACCCTAAATTTACAGATTTTGTAAACAGTGTTAATAAAATCTTTCAGCATATAAATGAATGGTTTAGTGCCATTTTGTTATCATTAAACCTGGATAAGACTTACTATATGCAATTTGTGACTAAGAACAGCTCTTTAATCAATTTTAATATTACGTATGGAAATAAGAAAATGGCTGATACTTGCAACACAAAATTTCTTGAGCTGACATTAAATAACTCACTTTCTTGGAAAACTCATATAGATACCATTGTACTTAAATTAAGTTCAGTAACCTTTGCGATAAGAGCAGTTAAACCTTTCTTGTCCCAGGATTCACTACGGATGGTATACTTTTCCTACTTTCATTCCATAATGACTTATGGACTAATATTTTGGGGGAATTCCCACTATAACTGTACTGTATTTAGATTGCAAAAAAGAATTATCAGAATCATTGTAGGGATAAGAGGCAGAGATTCATGTAGAGAACATTTTTAGAAGTTAAAAATATTACCATTACAATCTCAATATATAGTATCACTCTTGCTTTTTGTGATTAATAATAGGGACTATTTTATGGCAAACTCTGAAATACATAATATCAATACTAGGACTAAATGGAACTTGCATCAACCAATACCCAACTTGTCAACATACCAGATGGGAACATACTATTCTGGGATCAAGGTGTACAATAGTCTGCCTACTCAAATAAAGGACTTGTCTCATAACAGAAAGCAATTAAAAAGTGCCATGGAAAATTTTCTGTACCTTCATTCCTTTTATACTCTGGATGAATATTTTAGTTGCAATAAGAACTAAAACACTTACCATTGTTCAGCTATTTTCTATGCTTAAACATTTTTATTCAAACAGTTGCCAATTAACTATCTTATTTTAATAGTCACATATTATAAAACTGCATAACCAGATTACAGATTTAAGCTAGTAAATATTTGTTAACTTTTGACTGTTGCTGACTTCACAGTGAGCCACATTGTTTTTATTTTACTTTATTTTAGGCTAGTTTAAGATTCGTTTTACACATATTATGATGCATACTGATGGTGTTACGGAACTGACGTGTTCTATATCCTGTATTTTGTATTCATATTTTACTTTATCTTAGGCTAGTTGATAGTTTATTTTGTACATACTATTGACATGTTCTATATCCTGTGGGTCATAATCCCCTTTTGGATCTGATGAAACACAAAAATAAATTGAAATTGGAATTGTAAATCTCATAACCTCAAACCTACAGCTTTCAGACATTGGGGAAGTTTGAGAGGTGCAGTGAGCCCTGGTTGGCAGGGTCCAAAGGGTGAAGCACTGGGTGGCAAACTGAATATTTCAACAACAACAACAACAATACATACATACATACATCACATTCAATGGATTCATCACCAAGACAGTAGGATGTGGAACAATTCATGAATACACAAATTTTACAGAATAAAATACAACATACATTTTACACCACAGTATTACAAATCATGTTTACACATACAAAAATTCATCCACGGGTTGTGAATGTAGGTGTTTTCTTAAGTCTACTGGAAAATTTGTCTTGTCATTCTTGAGGATTTTCACACTGGGTGGTAAACTATTGAAAATTTTGATGTCAGCATGAAATGTGTCTTTTTGAAAACGAGGTAGGTTGGCATTTGGTCTATGAAATGGTGCTTATTCCTTGTATTATAATTGTGTATGTATGAATGTGTTTGAAAATCTTCCTGACTGTCAATAATGAAGTAAATTAAAGAAAGTATATGTTGGCATGAAACAGTTAGAACGTCTAATTGTTTAATTAGACTTCTGCATTAGGTTCTGTGTTGTTTAACAGCCATAGTTTTGACAGTTTTCTTTTATGAAGTGAAAATCTTCCCACTATTGGAAGAGTTACCCCTGAAATCGTTCCATGTTTAATAACAGCATAAAAGTATATATAGTAAATTGATTTGAGAGTATTAATGTTACTGATATGGACCGTCGACCTGAAGGCTATACTTTTCTTTATAACCAATATGAAATGTAAAATGTGATGAATTCTTCATTATGAATTTCATTACATCCGTTTTTTTTCTGAATTTAGAACCAACTTAATAGCAGCAAACCATATAATCACAACAGTCAGAACTGAATATGACACTAAACAGAAATCTTTGAAATTTCTGACTGAAATTATGACACTAGTGTCATCAGCAAATCATATTACTTCTGATATAGCATTTATTCTCTGTGGAGGGTAATTTATATGTATTATGAACATTAAAGGCCAAAGAATGAATCGATGGGGAACTCCATGCCTCTGTGTACTCCAGTTAGCACACTACTAGCAATTGCAGTCTTGTAAAGCAGTGGTATTTTTATAAACAAACATTCTACAGCTGCTGCCACAAACCTCATGGCAAGAAACTGCTTAGTTGTTAGACCAAATTAAAAAAAATTGTCATTCTGTAGACAAATGCAATGCAAAGGCATTTACATGTGCATTCAGGCACCTGGTAGGATCCTGCTAAAACCACTGCATGCAGATTAACATGGCAGTTCAAAAAGCAAGGTACGGTTTCAGAATGAAAACGCCAGGGTAATCCAAGATCTCAATCTCTGGAGAATTTGCAACATTTGTAACCGACTGGGTATATTAATATTTTATTTTACATAACGCTCCACCGGTCAGTCACACACAGTTTATGATCAAGAAACATTTCCCCAAACTATGCTGTTTATGACGTAATGTGTCAAACTGTCGATCATTATATTGTGCGATTCTAATGGAAAACACACACAAATTTTGTGGGAAATTTTTATCTATATTAAGCATTGAGGTTAGTAAAATAACCAATTGGATTTTAATAACGTAGTATAGTAATCACTGGGATTTAAGAACGTCTACATAGCTTAAGAATTAATTTTATTAGAGACAGTCCGTCTCCCTTCATATTTATTTCCGTTTCGATGCAATTCGTTAGGCCCTGTAAGGCATTCCAACAGTGCGCTGTTTGGTTACATTCAGCGAAGGGCCGACCGTAACCGTAGGCACAGACGTCACTACATTTACCGTACTGGTGACATTTTAAATGTACCGCCTGGTTAGTTCAGTCTGTTAGTACCGATTACTAATTAAAAATTACGTTGCTAGGGAGTCCTCCAGTGGTTGACTTCTTCGAGCAAGATTTTTAGAAAACCTCTCAGAGGGGTAAAGATGGAACATGAGCGTCACTAATGCCTATGTGTTTCCTCCTTATGAAGATCAGTAGAGAAACAAAAGTGTTGCTAACTAAAAACAATCGCTTGCAATCTGCACTGCATAGACCCAAAGTTTTTTTGGCGAATTTGGGAAATAAAAGCTGATTGTTCTGAGAATCACAAGAAAGTTACATTTTATGTTGAAAGTGCAAAGTTTCTTAAAGTCACAGCTGGCGGTAAGTAGACTGGACACGGTGCTTTGAAACTGCTAAGGTAGAGGACCCTCTCTGTTATCCGGATAATTCGAGAGGAGAAATCTGGTCAGACCACATTGGGAAAACGGAGCGCTAAATCATACTTGCTTTACCACTAGCGGACGTACGTAGGAAAAACGAACATAAAAATTAATTTCACTTTTATATGTTCACGTGACCGTGTGTCGTGACAAATCCTTATAATAAAACAAACTAGATGCACTAATTTCTCAATTTTATTTTGGAATGAAACTCTACATGTTTCGGACAATTCCTCTGTCCATCATCAGGAGTTTTTCAATGTAAACACAGCAATTGTATATGTCATACTGGTTTGTACCTGTATGTAATTGCAGTGGTATAAGTAATACAGGTACTAAGATGTATGACATATACCATTGCTGTGTGTACAATGAAAAACTCCTGATGATGGACAGAGGAATTGTCCGTAACTTGTAGAGATTCATTCCAAAACAAATTTTGGAAATTATTGCATTTAGTTGGTTTTATTATACGGATTCATTTCACATATTTCGGAAACAAGGATATTTCCTGGATTCCTAAGGCATGCTTCATAATAACTGTTTCCTTTTCCACAAAATGCAGTTCTTTCCACAATTTCACCTTTAGCCCTGTTAGCACCAAGTGCTTAAAATATAACAGGATGAAGATAATTTTAAAATTTTTCTTACCTTTCTTAATATATTTTTCGAAGCTCCCTATTTTTGTAAAATTTTATATTGTTATTTTCGAATAATTAACAAGATGGCGTCGAAATGGCTGCATGTGACTTGACTGTAATGCTAGAACTGACGCACAATGTCCGCCGCATACGAGCGCATATGTTCCTGGCATATTTTTGAATATTTACAGACACTGCTAACATTCTGTCTATCAGACCACCTCTGCTTCCACAGTATTTTCATAAATGTGAACCACAAACGACCCCAAATCATTCTATCAAAATTACAAGCCCACTTTCCTCTCACACTCTCTGAAAATGTTCGAATTATACGGCAACACCCTGTGTATGTAACATATTGGACGTTTGAGGTAACCACAAGGAAAGAAGTTAAGCGAGCCAAATACTGAGATTGCTCGGCTTTCGTATGTGAACCACATGCAACCCGTTCTGTACCTTACACATTCAGTTTCTATTTCATTAAATTTCAGTAGTCACTGTAAGACATCACACCGGGCGCTGTTTGTATAAATTAGGCGAAGGGAATTCCGTTCCCGTAGGCACAGATAACACTACGTATTTGCTTTGTTCTCTGAAGCCGCATGACATTTTCAAATATAATCTTACCGACTGAGCAATGCGCAGTTCTATGTACGCTCTGTTAACGGCTTATTTGACCTTCCTTCTCCACTGCTTCACCTGCCAAGAGTCTTCTTGGTTCACATAAACCTTGGTAACTCTCAGCAAAATATGCTCCCAAGTTAAAGAGGAGCAAATAAAACTGGAGTGAGAGTGGGGGAGAGGGGTGTGTATATGTATGTTAAGGACCTGTTCAAACAACATTCCCACATAACTGTGAATGAAGACAAGTCAGCAGGTAAAACTAACAACAGAGAACATACATTTCTGACAAAACTTCATCTCTTATAAATAATTAACAATACAGCATAGAAAGATTTAAAATATTTTCATAATGCACAGCTTACTACAGGCCTTCTGCTGATAGCAATGATTTAAACACACATCTTGATATACTCACTGTCTTCTGTCTGGAACAAATCCAGTGCCTGTAACGGTAAAAGCATGAACTTCTTCCAGAGTATCTAAAACAATTGTTATAATTCAACAATGTTAATAACAACTACAGACATTCAAATTTAATTTAATGCAATATTCCATCAAAGAGTTGTAATGAAAACCATAATGAGGCACATTCAAATATTCAGGTCTGTGAGGTGGGGGGCAGAGTTTAAGTTTGGGCTGCAACATAAAATCAACAGTACTGCAGGGGGATTTCAGTTCCATTTTCTCATATTCAACCATAATGATCTCAATCTTTCACACAGTTATTTCCTGCTGAAATACCAGGAAACAACATAGTGAGTCTCCTTAAAATAACGTTTGATGTACATGGATAATCATTTCTTTACATGCAATCAGTTTCAGCGCAAAGAATCTCCGTGACACAGCAGCAATAACTGTCTACCAACCAATTCAACATCCTCACCAGCGCCCTTGTACATGAAGACAAGTCACACGTACTGGGACAGCAGTTCAACTCCTTCTGGACACAAATTCCACAGACTTTATTCTCTAATGCCACACCTCTTCAGTGCAATCATTGCAACCACCCCCCGCCCCATATTCTTTGGGTAAAATGCCACATGGCATAATTAAAACATGTCAACAACAGCAGAACTAAGATTTCCTCAAAAGGCCAATGAATTGGTGTTGTAGAATAGCTATTTAACATTTCAGTTTCCCCATTAAGTCTGAAACTGTTTTGAGGTACCTTCCAGTGATATGGTGGGAAGATATGATCCACCACCAAAATTCCAGTGCGAGTAATAGCAGATGCCTGTAATTTCACACCTAACCTAACGTTCCACTAGTTCCAGTTACCATTTAAGCAAAGGCAATTATTTAACAATGAATAAAAGAACAGTCTTAGATCATTCTCATTTGAACTGGTGATGTACAAGTACATAAATCAGACAATCCTGTACACTTTGAAACTGATTCATTCTAAACTGTGTAACTCTCACACATTAACATTTCTTCTTTTGTTACAACTCCAGACCTCTCTCCTACGTGTTCCAATCTTTAATGGATCATCTTTAGGGAAACTTATGCGTGAAAAAATCAGTGTCAGGCCTAACATCACCTCTTATACTTCACATTACAAAATGTTTTTGTAATAAAACTTGCTAAAATAATTAAAATCTAATAATCTGTTATTACTTTGCAGTATTATTATTTTGGCATTACAAATAATGTAGGCTTAATTTTTTTTAAGATTTAAAATAAGATACAAGAGGGTACTTATGAAACATCATTACTTCCTCATATTACAATTCTTGCTGCCTTACATAAAAGTTTACTAAACTATATCCTTAAATCTTATCTGAACCACAATGTCATGTTTGTGGCAGGTCTTAGAGTTTTTTCCCCCCTCATAAGAACATGTATATTATCACACTGGATATCAACTTTCAACTGTGGGCTGCTTTACCTCCACATAAATTAACACTGCTTTGCTTCACTAGAAAGCCAATGGCTAGTGAAACAAAGCAAAGAATGGAAGCACAGCAATATATATGTGCAGATGACAGAAAACAAAAGTATACTACTGTTTAATAATGAAATTTAATTAAAAGTTCCAGTTAAAGAAGTGACACAACTGAGCGCCTGATATCCAGTGTGATAATATACACGTACTAATGTGGTAGAGGGAGGGGGGTGCAGATTCAACAAAAACGTGACATTATAGTTCAGGTAAGACTTCAGGACATAGTTTAATAACCACTTATCTATTCTTCAATTGATGTAAGGCAGCAAGACAATCAAGAAATATGGGATGTTTCAACAGTACTCTTCAGTACCTCATTTTAAATGTTTAAAAAAAAACTATATTATTCGTAATGCCAAAATAATGATACAGCAGTGTAAGAACAGGTGGAAACTGCAGACAGTAAAACAATAGTAAAGAACACACTTTAATGATTTTAGCAGATTTTATTACAAAAACATTTGATAATGGGTAGTACAACAATTAATGTAACACCTGACACTGACTGTTGTATTCTTCTGCTGTTTCTTCTTGAAGATGAAACAACAAAGTTCGAAACATGGTGCATATACAGGGTGCAGAAAAACTCCATGCCCAAACCCCGTGAGGTGATAGGGGGGGCCAGAACGCAGATTTACTTGCAAGGAACTATATGTCGGAGATGCGCCCTTGCAACACTATGGACCGTCAAATTAGGTCTAAGGTTGGACATCAAGCAAAACCACTGAAGTATTCTGAAAAAAAGTTGTATTTCATACCAATGTAGAGCCGGTGTTCAGAAGTACGGCCACCGACCTTGATATACATAGCTGACAACGAGGCAGATACTGAGGTGTGTGCTCAAAAATGCCAGATTGCTGCCTGGTGGTTGCTGCTGCAAGCAGAAGGGAAATGAGATCCTCTTCAGAATCAACACCTCACCGCCACTTAAAATGATCACTGGATTGAATGGTGTGGGCCAATGAATTGGCCTCCCAGGTAACTGGACCTTACACCAATGGACTTCTTCCTATAGATCCACATTAAAGCCCTGATTGACATGTTACAAGTTGATTCTGAAGAGGACCTTTTGCCCATATTGTTGAGGCAGCAGCAACCATCAGGCAGCTACCTGGCATTTTTGAGCGCATATCAGTCTCTTCCTCATCATCAGTTGCGTATCAAGGTCAGTGGCCGTACATTTTAACACCTGCTCTAAATTGGTACGAAATACAACTTTTTTTCAGAGTAGTTCAGTGGTTTTGCTTTACGTCCAAATTTAGTCAGACCCAATTTGATGGTCTGTAGCGCTGCAAGGACGCATCTCCAACATACAGTTCATTGACAATATATAATTGCTTTGGTCCCCCTTATCACCCCACAAAGATTGGGCATGAAGTTTTTCTGCACCCTGTAGATCTTGAATTGCAACAGCAAGGGAGGATTAATGTGTGTTTCCTTGCTGGTTTATTCTCTATAACCTTCCAACTTGAGTACTCAATTAAGAAATCTATGTGAAAGGGCTATTTCAAATTGCCATATGAAAAAACAGATATGCCACAAGTGTTCACAAACACAACAATGTGAAACAGAAAATATCCAGATACACAGCACCAAATGACAACACTCTCTGCTGCTAAGAATGAAGAACACACTCCACTCTCAAAAACATAACTGGGGGTAACAAAAGTAGATATTAGTGTGTCATGTTGTAATATATTTAATTCAATTTTCTATATGTTTCAGGGATATAAAGAACTCATTTATACACATCTATAATACATAACGTATGCTGAGTTTTAAATCTATTAATATTAACATGAAACCCATGTTATGAAGAATGACAGTTTGTTATGAAATTGCTTGAGCAGTAACCTGAGGCTGGCATGAAACCGTACAGCTGTACGTTACTGAAACATATGGAAAACTAAAAACAGAGCAGTGCAGTTGTACATTACAGAAACATATAAAAAATTGAGCTGGAACATGAACACTACATTAAGTACAAATGGCAAAACAAGCATCTGGTGTGACAGTCAAAAGACAATCAGCCAGTGACAACCCAGTAATCATGCAACACTTCTAGAGAATGAAGGGAAGGTCTAGTGTGATGATACCAACACTTCAGAGAAAGGTGCCATATGTGAGGTTCTCACAACATACAGATCTCATTTGTCCTGGTTTTCCCAAGACAGTCCAGGTTCAATGGGTTTGTAAAGACCTCTGTCCCCATATATCACAAAATTTGGTTTATGATGCCAAATGAATTTTCCAAATCATAAAGACACAACACTTCTGTCAATGCCAATGAACATTTTGAATTTCCCACAGTGGCAAAAAATATCTACAGAGTAGGAAAAGCATCAGCTAGCCACCAACAGGAAGGAATGGGAGAGGGAGAGGAAGATGTGTATATTAGTGATTATACAGCGTGCACTGAGACAGCACGGGATAAGGAACAGATGTGTAGAGAAAAATCAGTACATGCAATGCATGTCTGAGTTCCAGTAGTTTGTTACTACTGCTATTTCACTTCTTGTAACTGTACGTTATAACTGTTTACCAGAGTTACCTCACTGCAGTAATACTAACACATTACCCCGCTTTTTCCATTGTGTAACAGGTTAACAATTTTGTCTCTTACGTGCCCCCACCCCCCACCTGCTAAAGGTTAAGTGTCCCGGTTTGGTTTTTACAAAGTGTGATCCCTACCATAGCAGTGGTGCTGAAGCATCAATTCGTTTGGCATGTGATGCTGTGCCATTGGGTAGGCATCACTATCCTCTGAAGCACTGGGGACAACACACACTACCACAGTGTCACATCTCAGAATAAATGGATCCACATTTCAAAAAAACCTTTTGTCTCTAACTGTTGGGAAGTGTGTTTCTCCAACATGATGGTGTACCAACCTACCAGACACCACAGCCTCACATCTATCTATCTTCATCACCATGACAACCTCAGATCTTACAAAGGTATAAAATTACGACAGTAAATTTAAAAAAAAAAAAAGCCTAACTCCAATAACAATGCTGGCAAATGCAAGCTTCTACAGTAGCTCAATAACACATCAGGAGCACTGAGACACACTCTCCCATGCCTATGAACATCATCCTTCCTTCCATGACCACTTCACACAAAGCCCCACATACAGTTCTGTGTGCATCAGCAGTCACACACCTGCTCTGTAAACATGCTGTCCTAACAAGCTACAAACCCACACACAAATTACGAAAATAAGATTAAACTTCACGGCACTTATAGTGCATGTGCCAAAATGGAGATTGAGTGCTCCTGATAAGTTCAATTTTATCTACATAACAGTAATGGCACTACAATCCAGTGTCATAGGAAATGCATGTCAACTGCAGCACTGCTGCTGGCATATAGAAAAGATGAAAACTACCAGGATTGTCGTAACAGCTATGCTATGCACACATTTTCTAACTTGTTTATATCTGCCATATTACATATATTTTGGTGTGTAGAATATTTACTTTGAGCACTGTTAACAGTTTGGATACATTCTGAAAAATTATTCATTAGGAACCCCAAAGTCTGTAACATGTTTGGGAAGGTTGCAACTTCATTTTTGTGATTTTTTATTACATCAGGGTCATCAAATATCTTGAATACCAAGGGCCACATGACAGAAGGTCACAGGCCACACATCACAATTTTATTAACTGCGTGACAGACATAGCACCTTTCACGTACTACAGCTGATCGAATGCTACACTGTTTTGATTGTGTGAGTTACAAATCGGGTGCCAACGCTTGACAACTGCAGGATGAAGTTCCCCATCCCTTGCTGATAAACTTTTACCACTGGTTTCATTCTTCCTTTCATATGTGGTTTGTCCCAAACGTAACTGCCCTGCCCTGCCCTGCCCTGTCCAGGTCAGTTCAGTTCAGTTCAGTTCAGTTCTGTGCATTTCTTTTCAGTTCTTTTCAGTCTGCCCTGCTCTGCCCTGCCCTGCCTTGCCCTCTCCTGCCCCGCCCTGCACTCCCCTGCCTTGCCCTGCCCTGCCCTGCCCTCCCTTGCCCTGCCCAGCCCTGCCCTGCCCTCCCCTGTCCTGCCCTGCCCTGTCCAGCCCTCCCCTGCCCTGTCCAGGTCAGTTCAGTTCTGTTCTGTTCGGTGCATTTCTTTTCAGTTCTATTCAGCCTGCCCTGTCCTGCCCAGCCCCGCCCTGCCCTCCCCTGTCCAGGTCAGTTCTGTTCTGCTCGGTGCATTTCTTTTCAGTTTTCTTCAGCCTGCTCTGTCCTGCCCTGCCCAGCCCCGCCCTGTCCTGCCCTCCCCTGCCCCGCCCTGTCCTGCACTGCCCCGCCCTGTCCAGGTCAGTTCAGTTCTGTTCTGTTCTGTTCGGTGCATTTCTTTTCAGTTTTATTCAGCCTGCCCTGTCCAGGTCAGTTCTGTTCTGTTCAGTGCATTTCTTTTCAGTTTTATTCAGCCTGCCCTGTCCTGCCCCCCCTTCCCCACCCTGCCCTCCCCTGTCCTGCCCTGTCCAGGTCAGTTCAGTTCTGTTCTGTTCTGTTCGGTGCATTTCTTTTCAGTTTTATTCAGCCTGCCCTGTCCTGCCCTGCCCTGTCCAGGTCAGTTCAGTTCTGTTCTGTGCATTTCTTTTCAGTTTTATTCAGCCTGCCCTGTCCTGTCCTGCCCAGCCCTGCCCTGTCCAGGTCAGTTCTGTTCTGTTCAGTGCATTTCTTTTCAGTTTTATTCAGCCTGCTCTGTCCTGCCCTGCCCTCCCCTGTCCTGCCCTGTCCAGGTCAGTTCTGTTCTGTTCGGTGCATTTCTTTTCAGTTCTATTCAGTCTGCCCTGCCCAGCCCTGCCCTGCCCTGCCCTTATGGGGATGCCACTCTATCAGGAACTGGTTTTTAAGTGGCACAACGATTATGGAGATGCCACTCTATCAAGAACTGGTTTTTAAGTGGCACAAAGATTTCAAAGAGGGCCAAGAAAATGTTGAAGATGACCATCCTTCTGGAAGACCAATCTCATCAACAAATGATCAAAATGCGAAAGTGGTGCAAGCTGTGATGGCGAAAGACCACCGATTGAGTGTCAGGATAATTGAATTGAATAACTGAATAAAAATGCGGTTCATAGAATTCTAACAGAACATTTGCACATGTGAAAAATTTGTGCAAAATTGGTGCTGAAAAACTTGTCTGTGGAGCAAAAAGCGAACAGGTTGGAAATTTGTCAGGATTTGCTGGGAAGACTTGAAATTGAGCCAAATTTTTTGCATAAAGTAATAACAGGATATGAATCATGGGTGTTCGACTATGATCCCGAACCAAATGGCAAAGTGAGGAATGGCACACGAAAAGTTCTCCTCATCCGAAGAAAGCACGCATGAGCAGATCCAGCGTGAAAACAATGATTATTGCTTTTTTTTGACAGCCATGGCATTGTGCACAAAGAATTTGTACCTTCAGGACATACAGTTAATCACGCCTTCTACAAAGATGTCTTGGAACGACTTCGAAAATGGGTCCTGCGAGCCCGAAGGGACATTGCAGACAATTGGGTGCTGCAACACGATAACGCGCCAGCTCACACTGCGCTTTCAATTCGAGAATTTCTGGCAAAGAAAAACATTCCCGTACTTCCACATCCTCCCTACAGCCCAGTGAAATCGAAGTTGAAGGGTCATCATTTCGGGACAATGGAAAACATACAAAGAATTGTAACTGATGAGCTAAACACACTTATGGAAAATGACTTCCAGTACTGCTATGATCAGTGGGAAAAATGTTGGAACCACTGTGTAACTTCCCAAAGGTCATACTTTGAAGGAAATAACTTGTAATTTCAGGTGAGTCCAATAGACATTTAAATAAAAAATCAGTACACTTACTTTTGGGACAAACCATGTATAATCTCTGTACATTCGTTTCTTTCAGAGCTCACTCTCCAAAAGGTAAGTAATCATATCACAAGCTACTGAGACTAAGTTTGTATTGTTCTCTCCAGAAAAATGCTAGACATTACCTTGAAACAGGCAAGATATGCTTCTTTCCAAATCATTACCTAATGACAGTTAAACCATAATTTACGTCCTCACATTTTGCATTTCCCAATATTTTACACACTTCTTATAAGGTCCAGATCAAATGCCCACATGCACAATGTTTCCTGCACTTAACATATCCCCATACTGTATTAAAAATTCAAAACTAAGGTTTTACTGTAAATATTTACAGTTGTCTCTCCACCTAATTCCTTGCTATATGAACTCTGAAGTTGAAGCCAGATCAGTAAATATCCCAACAAACAATACAATTGCCAGTCAGCCAACTGACCTAGAGTCCAGGCGTCGTTTGTCTGCCGTAAGTAGAAGCTCCTTTTTTTGCAATGTTTCAATCCTCATCCGAAGCAGCTGTGGCCCAGCCATGGCTTTCTCTGGTAGGATCCCAAGGCAGTGGTCACAAGCCAGCTGACGCCAGTCTTCCAGCAAAGACTCCAAGTGTCTGTGCGAGGCTTCAAGATGTGCCAACCTCTGTTCGCATTCCTCAAACCCCACCTGGCGAGAACGGAGATCTATTACCTCTTCCTCTAGAACAAGCTTGTTGTGTACTGCATCTCTGAAAAACAGACAAAAAGCTTGCTTATGTTACATCCAATTTGCAGTGCCATTTAAAGTCTATACAGCAGTGATGAAGCTTGTACAATTTTTACCAAGCAGTTTCTTCTGACTCTGGTCAAGTACCATCAATTCAAACTTTACAACATTTTCATACAACCTGTGGCACTGGGCCACACCTTTACTGTGGGACAATTCACTGGCTGCACATGTACAATTAACCATACGCGGTATTCCCCACCACATATATTGCACAACTTTTATAATGCTTATGCCACCGATTGGGAAACAGGCAGCTTACACTAAAGTGACACCCACATTTAATGTTCTTCGATGAGGTTTTCCCTTCATTAATGCTCAACTCAGATCATCAACAGTCACTGCCCACGATGACATTTCCTCCACATAATACTTTCTTCACTGTGTAATACTTACACCATAACAGGTATGCTACTCCACATTTTGATGACACAGCATTACACAAAGAAGTATTCACATTATCATCAACACTCATTACCCCGTGCTCCTTGTATCAATCCTTCCATGAAATTAATGAATCATTTTAAGTGAGGATACCCTTAGGATACGTTCAGGAAATGGATTTGGCCAAGTAATATTCCTCAGGCAGTGAATTAAAAAGTCACTGAAAATGACTCAGCTCTGGACAAATTCATCTGGTAGGGGCAGGAAGTTTTTTTTTCTGCACCAGGGAGCAAGTGACACTATGCCACTTGACCTCCTACCCTGTGGATTGTTACCTGGAGCTCTCTGTCTAGAAGTGACACAGTCAGGGTGTAAAACTGACATCTCACATGTACATAATGTCAGGTACAGGGCAGTTTTATGTAAATGAAACACACATGCCCTAACGACCTGGTGCTTAGGCAAAGGGGTAACTAATTCAAGTCACCCACTACATCTTGACAAGCGCTACAAAACCGCTACACCCCATAAAACTACACTAATTAAAGAATGAAACATACTGAAGGTTCCTGTTCTCATTTCGAAGCAATGTTACTTCCCGCTCCAGTTCACCAAATTGCAACAGATTTTGTTGCTTTTTCTCCAGCAGTTCTTGCATTTCTTTTCCTTTTTCCTGTTCCAGCTCCAGCCACTGAAAACACAAGGCAACAACAGCTTTCTGCTTGATCAAAAACCCTCAGATATTTACCTTAAACCAAACTGTTCACACAGAAACAAACAGTGAAATGAAACTATTACTAACTATTACTAACGCTCTGTTTCCAAATTCTGGTGTCCTTTGTAACTCAGCAGTCCATAATAATCTTCTCTAATCTGGCCACTCAGTTCAATGTACACTCCCATTTTTACAGCTAAGGCCAAAAAAAAATTTAGTGCATATAAACAGAACTAACCACTGTCAATACATTATACATTCCTGCAAACCTGTCATTTAACATCTTTTGTAACAATTTTACAGATCTTCTTGAAAATCCTATACATACTAACACAGTAACATGGCAATATAGATCAGCAGGCAGTAGCAGCACAAAAGAAGCTGCTAGAATTAAGGAAACAGAAGACGAACTACAGTACACTTAAAAACTGCAGATGACTGACCACCACCACCACCACCACCACCACCACCAGTCTCATTACAGAGACCATGCAAGAGAAAATGTATAGGACAGACAAGATACTAAGTGCTTATGGCAGTATGACAACAGCACAGATTACACTGTCAGAACACAACCTATACTGTGATGAAGTACAGTCAGAAATACTTGCAAGTCACGGCTACCAACCCACAGTAATATTTCCATAAATTAACATTTCATTACCAAACTCCCAACATGTTTCAACCAGACCCAGCCATTCTCAGCAGTTTCTCTTCCAAACACACATCTACAGCAGTTATACAACAACCACACTCCTTTACTTACAAAAACTCCATGGCCTTACAAACATCTGATTATTCACACTTGCACGCATTAAAACATGCTCATGTATGGTTAGGACTTTCACCTTAATTCTTTGCTGGGCCTCGAGCATGACGGTGTTCGGTAAGCTCCAATTGGTGCTGCAGGCTGGTAACTTCAAGAACTTTTCCCTCCAGTGACTTAATATGGTCCTTCAGCAATTCTGACTCTTCAACTGCAAGTGATAACCGCGCCTCCAATTCCAGCATTCGTCTCTCTCCAGCCGCACACTGCTTGTGAGTCAGCTCCATCTGAAGGTGTTGGTTACGTGGCATAACTATACAGCTAGACTGAGGGGATCGACATACAAATGTCAAGAACAAGCAATAGGAGCTGCACCAAAGTTACTCCTAAGACCGTTTGTTATTAATTTGAAAGGCTGTTTATATCCACAACTGAGGGACAAACCCTGTCCTTCAACAGAAATTAAATCACAGTACAGCTGTTATTATTACCATTCTCACAGATTTATTGAGGTTCAACTAATTACAGTATCAGGTTAAGAATGGCTAAAATGTTTTAACTATACAGGTCATCATTAGCGCCTCTACAGGAACACCTCAAGATACCAAAAATTGGAGCTTAAAGAAGTTAATCATGTACAGGATGGAGTACGATCACACACACACACACACACACACACACATATATATATATCCTGTATAAAACAGAATAAAGTACAGGTACTGACAAAATATATATTACAATTCATTAAAATTCTGCACTACAATAGACTGTTGATCTTCTGTTGGTTGGTGGTGCATCCTTCAACATGACCACAATATGTATATGTAAACACTGACTGTGGGGTGTGGGGGATTGGACTGGATCGAGCTGGCTCAGGATAGTGAGAGGTGGCAGGCACTTGTAAATGTGGTAATGAACCTTCAGGTTCCATAAAATGCAGGAAATTTCTCAACTAGCTGAGAACCTGTATGCTTGTCAAGAAGGACTCTGCTCCATGAAGTTGGTTAGTTATTACTTTATAGATTTGTTTTACACTTGAAAACTAAACAAAAATCCCCTCACCTTGCCTTCAGACTGAACAATGTCAACATTCTTTACAAAAAGATAAAGCACAGAAAATATATTTATGCTCAAAACACACAGCTCTGTGTTAGGTCACATTACATTATACAATCTATTTTATTATCCTTTTATATCTAATTCAAATAGATTGCCTTCCCTAATGCAGTTTTATATTTTAGTAGTAAATAATTATGAAAACACTGGTTTTCCAATTTTTCAGATTTTTAGATTTTAACCTATCAGTGTATACATTTACCTTATACTGGTTTGAATGGCATTGTCAGTTTTGGTTTCTGTTTGCACTTTGTTCTTGGAGAGATGACAAGTGCCTCTTTTGTAGCACATACAGTTGTTTAGAAATGTTACGTTATTGATTCTATATGGTGTGTGTTGGGTTATACTGTTATTGCATGTATGTTGATTGATTCTATACCTAACACATTTTGTTTGTAACCTTATGTGGAGTAATGGAAAGTGAAGAATTAAAAAAATAAAGATCATGGATGGGCAGTGAGTTCAAAATAACACTGGTACAAAATAACACCACTTACCTGAGGCACCATGTTTTTGAAAGATTCCATAATTTTGGAGCTCTTGCTCTCTTGATAATAGGAAAAGATACCAGTAACAATAACCACAGCAGCCAGTACAATACCCAGGTACAACTGAAACATCAATCACAGAGATCACAGTCACAGCTGATGGGGGGGAAAGAACATTTGGGGCCTGTACCAATGTCTGCTGGCAGAACCCCAATTCCAATCCACAAATACTGCAGTGCACTGCTGAATAAGACCCTGTACCAGTTACATCCCCCTCCCACTCTCACAAGTCATAAGTTTCAAGTTGATATTATCCTCCTACCAACTGCTTGGTTTTGCAAATGGCCATTTTCCAGCAAGTTTCCTTAACAAAATTCTATACTCTTTTTATTTCCCTCATCCAAACCACCAGTCACATTCATCCGTCCTAACAACATTAGGTGAGATCTTCGGTTTTCTGAATTGTTACGCTGCATATGGTGGTAACAACTACCAACATATTCTGAGTAACAAACCAGAAGAGCAAAGACTTGACTTGGATGAAACTTGT
>Ga0082212_10004583_pt1 | contig 19087 bp, 29 predicted proteins | sample TergutNt197P3_FD_71548 | JGI IMG/M metagenome (GOLD analysis project Ga0082212, IMG submission 71548) | Neocapritermes taracua P3 segment gut microbial communities from Petit-Saut dam, French Guiana - Nt197 P3 | ecosystem: Host-associated > Arthropoda: Insects > Digestive system > Gut ... | reverse complement strand
CCGCCTTTCGTTTTTTTTGGAGTCTAGACAATTCCAATATTACATGAAAGGCGGCCCAATTGTATAACTTTTTGACTCCCACCCGCATAGCGGGTGGTTTTTTGTTGATGGCATTTGACACTTTGCATCGATTCGATGCAAAGTGCCCCATGCCATCAACAGGCTAAAGCCTAGGGCAGAAAATAAAACTCGCCAGTAGCAGATATATAAGCATATCTGCTACTGGCGAGTAAATCGTAAATCTAGCGATATCCGAGAATTGATCGTATCTGGTCTTTATTCCTTACAAATCGGGCAAAAACTCTGGACTTTGGTTATTATGCCAGTGGAAGATGCTATCGCGTATTGTGCAAGCAATTGGCAGCTAATGCTGTGTTCTTCGTTTGGATTTTCGTTGTCTAGGGTTTCAGGCGATATAAGGGGCAACTCTTGATCTATGGCATCCTCTGAGGAGTTGTTATTTGTTTTATCGTTTTGTTTGTCAGTATTATCTTGTGTGGTGTCAGTCTTGTTGGAGTCCGTTGTGTCGCTTTGATCGTTATCGATGTTTTGTTTGTCAGTATTACCTTGTGTGGTGTCTGTCTTGCTGGAGTCTGTTATGTCGCTTTGATCGCTATCCATATCCTGTTGGTCACCATTTGCTTTGTCGAAATCCGTATTATTTGTCTTTTCTTCTGAGTTTTTCGTCTCCTCGTTTGTTGTATCTTTTTTATTGTCTGATGTTTCAGTGTTTTTGTTGTTTGGTTCTGGAAGGTTATTTTTTTGCGATGTGTTTACGCTATGTTTTTCACTATTGGTTTGATTGCCAAGTCTTTTATTGGCAGTGGATTCTCTAGATATGACAGTTTTCCATGGCCTTGTAGTGTCTATCTCTGATGCAGCCTCTTGTTCACTCGCAGTTTGCGATTGTGTGGATAACGTTGAAGTTTGTTTTGACGATGTTCCAGTAAAAGAAGCGTCAGAGTTAGCATTCTTCTTGACAGCGGATGATACTTCTGATTGTATCCAGACATTAGGTTTCACTGGTTGTTTGGTTTCCATTGTAGATTTATTTGAGTTGGCTTTTTCTTGCCCTTGGCCAGAACCTGGCGCAGCAAAGGCCAAAACAATGACTGCCGATAATATCGAAAAAGTTAGAACGGATTTGAACACTACGAAAATCCTTCTTTTCATCGGCATAACTGCTGGTCTTCTTTGTTGCCTGCTCTGTTCTTTATTTTCGAACAATTTATAACGAGATATGTACACAAATATACCCGCCAGAAGGAATAACGCAGGCAATATGGCATGCAGGCGGCTTGTTGCTAAAAAAAGTAACAGTGAAAAATAGATGCCGCAAATGAGAATCTTCGTCACGGTAGTAGCTGATTCCCATACCCACAGAATTCTTTTTATTCTGTTTTTGATTGATCTCATTACTAGCCTCCAGTTGTTATACATTATTTACGGGAATTAATTTATATAAAAGGATTAAGAAAATTATAACAAAAGGAATAATGAAACTGTAATTACCAATCTTAGTACAATCTAAAATTAATATTAGTTATAGAGTTGAAAATTTCGCACTTTATGAGAGTTATTGATTAATGGAGAAAGCTGCCCAGGTATTTACTTTATAGGCAGCTTTTGGAACTAAATATTTGCTCTTTGTTTAAAAATGTCAAAATACAACCGTTTGAAATGCAACCAGCGCTCTTCAACAATAATCTGGGCTTTTTCAAGATCGCCAGCTTTCAATTCTGCAAGCAGGTTTGCTCTTGTGTCTGCCGAGTAGGTTGCCTGCCTTTCTAAATCAACACTTGGGCTAATATAATTTCGATAAAGTTGGTTTGAAATTCGATCTGTGTGGATCAACAACCTGCTTATTGCATCTTTGAGCCAGTCATTTCTAGCAAGGTCAAGCATTAAGTGATTGAACTCTTTGTCGAGAACCAGCCGGTGGATATAATCACCCCGATTGATGGCTTCTCGTTGTTTTCTGACATTTTCTTCTAGTTCAGTTAAAGCCTTGTCTGTAAGGTTTTTGGCGACAAGCTGAACCAGATAACTATCAAGCACGCTTCTGAAATCATAAATCGCAATAATGTCCTCGATGGTGATTTTTGATACATAAGTACCTTTGCCAGGAATACTCTCCAAAATTTTGTCCGATATCAAGCGCTGTATAGCTTCCCTCACCGGAGTTCTAGAGCATTTTAACTGCGATATTATTTCACCTTCATTAATGTATTGCCCAGGAAGAATCTGAAGGCTGATGATTTTTTCCATTAAGAAATCATAGGCAATATCCTGTTTGCGGTCCTTGTCTAAACGATTGTCCTCTATACTCATTATTTACCCCGTTAACTACATTACCATGGCTTTAAATCAAATACAAGTGATATATTATTTATTTGCGAAATTGTTTCAAATCATTCTTTATGTTAATTCCAGTTCTCAGCCAAATACAATATATATGTAAAATCGGAAACAAAAGTCTATACTCAAAACGCCTTTCTCATGGAAGCTAAAATAACAATATAATAGATTAAGTGGCGAATTATAGAAGCAGCTGTGATCTTGGGCAAAAGCCATTATGTGCCAAATCCTTCCAAGACCAGCTGGAACCAAGCTTCCAAGTTTAATGACTATCTGATGAAAAGCAGGCTCAATTTGGTTTTCAGGCAGCCAGAAGAAAAACAAATGCGAAGCCAGTTTTTTGACCTAGCAGAGATTATGTTGATACCATAGGGCGAAAAGCGGGAAGCAACCAGAGAACAACAAGAGAGAAGCTGAAAGAGTGGCAAGGATCTAGACTAGGCTCCAATATATTTTTTTCGTTTTGTGATCTTGCATACAGCATGCTTCAAAGATCGTTTACGCGTTCTGATGCAAATCCTCGCAAGCCGCAATTCACACACAAACTACTATTCTGTTCAGGTGGTGTATATAAATGCGCCGCCCTTTCCCATGATGCAGGAACAGTAGGCGCAGGAGCGCAAGGCGAGAACCAAGCGGCTGATCGAGCGTGGGGCGATACTGGAATGCCTGATTGACGGAGCGGCTACGCTTGACAACAATAAAATCAAAGCGTTTCTTGAAAAGACGGTACGAACTGAGTACGCCCGAAAAGCGTTGGCAAATCTGAACACGGCGCATGCGGAACCACACGCCGAAAAGCAACCGCCTGTGCCATCGCAAACGGTTACGGGCTAACTCCGTCCCGTTCCAGCGGCGCACTTATACACCCTAAAGGGCGCTGTGAACCCTGCCGGGGGCTTCCTAAGCCTATCGGCGCGGAAAGGGGGCTGCTCACGCGCCCCCTCGACCTCCATGAGTTACAGTGGCATCGGTATTAAATATTGCGAATGCCGTTTGCCGCCTTTTTCATTCACTACGTTCAGCGAAAGGAGTTGGCGTGTTGTCGATTTATCATTGCAGTATTAAAATCATATCAATAGGAAAAGGCAAGTCGGCTGTCGCAGCGGCGGCATATCGCGCGTGAGAAATAATCAAAAACGAGTATGACGGAATCGTCAACGACTACACCCGAAGGGCGGTGTGGTACATGAGGAAATATTACTGCCGGCGAATGCGCCTGCCGAATATTCTGACCGCGCTATATTGTGGAATGCGGTTGAGAAAGCGGAAAAGAATAGCAACGCGCAACTTGCCTGCGAGATTGCCCTACCTGTAGAATTATCACGGGAGCAGAATATTTCCCTTGCCCGTGAATACGCACAAAAGCATTTTGTTTCGGCTGGTATGTGCGCCGATATATGTATTGTATTCATGATAAAAGTGACGGCAACCTACATGCGCATAGCATGCTCACTCTACGTTTGATCGGGACGGTTCATGGGGCGCGAAGTCGAAAAAGGAATATATTCTCGATAACAACGGCGAAAGAATCAGGCTGAAAAGCGGCGCGTTCAAGACGAAGAAAATATCCACGGTTGACTGGAACGAACAGACCAAAGCGGAAGAATGGCGGGCTGGTTGGGCCGATATTTGAACGTGTATTTGGAGTGACGAGGCATTGAGGAAAGGATTGATCACCGTTCCTTTGATCGGCAAGGGATTGAGCAGATACCCACTATTCATTTGGGCGTTGCCGCCTCGCAGATGGAACGTAAAGGCATATCTACGAACCGAGGGAACATCAACCGTGAGATCGAAGTGAGCAATAAGCTATTGCGCCAACTCTGCGCCCGGATAAACCACCTCAAAGGCTGGCTGAAAGCGGAAGCAAAGAGCGCCTCGCCGCCTACCCTCGCTGATGTTTTTCAGGGCATATTGGAAAAGTGTGAACTGTGTGGCCGCTACGGTCAAGTCCGAAGTTTGAAAATGTCGGCAAAGATTGTCAGCTTCCTGCAAGAAAACCAGATCACCGACATAACGGGATTGAAAGAAAAGGTTTCGGATATATACTACATGCAGGGTGACTTGGGCGGTACTTTGAAGGTGATAGACCGCCGTTTGAGAGCGCTGTACGAGCATATCCGAAAGGCGGGATATTACCACGACCACAGGGAACTATGCAGAGTACCAACAGATAAAGAGGCCGAAAAAGCAAGCGGCGTTCCGAGAGCAGCACTACATGGGAATCGCGTTGTACGAAGCGGCGAAACGCTATCTTGACGAACCTGAACGGACACGCTTTGCCACTTAAATCATGGAGAGAGGAACGAGAAAAATTGACCGCCGAGAGAACGTCACTCAACCTGCAATACCGCGCCTTGAAGGAGGAAGTTAAGGAGGTGAAAACCATGCGGCGTACAGTAGAAAATATCATCCATGAGGAAAAGCGGAGAATCGCCCCGCAGCGTGACAGAGACAGAGGACGCGAACGGTAAAATTGTTAGGTTGTAATTGCCTTTTCCGCTGTACCGTGTTAGAATTACAAAGAAGTCCAGTGAATCAATTTCAAATTGGCTGGTTGCTTTGTTTATCGTGGTTACAGTTTAGATGCGGAGGGCTTGACAAAATGGGATCGATGCCCATGATTTTAACAGGACAGGACAGGGATAAAGCTGTCCTTTTCGTGTTCAATACAATCAACAATCGCTTGTTTTCATTTCTGAAAGCGGGCTTTTTTATTTTTTCGCAAATAAAACGAAAACTGATTGGGAGGTGTTTGGATGAAGTTGAAAAGAGAGAAATTGTTTGCGCTGTTTCTTGCAATGATACTGGCGTTTACGCTTGTACCCATGACGGCGTTTGCCGCCGCGTTGCCCTGCGGGCACGACAGCGCAGACGCTGGCGACCACAGCGAGGCGGCGTGCGACGTGCCCGGCCACTACAACTGTGACGGCAAAACCCACGGTGATGAGTGTTGGTTGACCTATTTCGGTGGCGGAGATATACCCGACACCCCGCCGCCCGACCCGCCACCTGACCCGCCCGTGCCGGAGGGCAAGGAGCCTCCGACGGAGCCGCCTATCGAAATCGAGGTAGACCCGGATCTGGACGCGGACATAAAGCTCGAAGAGGAAAGAATAAAAGAGCTCGCGAAGCAGACATCTTGGACGATATCTTTCAAAAACAAAACAGACAGAGCGGCAGAAAAGAACAACCCCCAGTGGTTCGATGTTACCTACACAATCACCCTCACGGCGACCAAACAGGGTGGCGAGGATATGTATGGGACTTACAACGCCAAGGGGCCGATGAAGGGCGTTATCGATGGAACCCGCTATCAGATGTGGGGCCTGCAGATGGCCAGCGGAGGCGCTATGATAGACGTACTCGAAATGAGCGGAGAGGGACCGCTCGAAAACTTTACCTTTACGCTGCAAAAACCTTCTTCTCCAGTTGACGATGATTATTTCCAGACTACCTACGGCACCGATCTGGCACCGTTGGTACGCGAGAGCTGCGTCGGCGCCGCACAGAACATCCCGGTGGTTTGGCCCGGACAGTATCAAATGAACACGCATGTACAGGATACATATTAGGCGCACAGGGCAGTGGGGGTTGGGGTGGCTCGTATGTGGAACATATATCTTTTTGGATATATGCAATGGAAAGTGGAAAGGTTATGCTCGTTGTAGATGGATTGCCCATGGTGCGGATGGCGAGGTTTTGGGGAACCGTCACCAAAAACGTGGACTGGAAGCAGGTGAAATAACATGAAAAAACTGATTCCATTTTTACTGATACTCTGCCTTTTGCTCACAGCTTGTACTCAAAAAGGGAACAACGCGGAAAGTACAGGTAATCCTGAAAGTACACAAGGCAGCGAACAAGTCGAGCCGCTGACGCTCTACCCCGCCTACCTTCAAGTACCGCTGGACCAGCACGTAACGCTGGAAGCGAAAACAGACGGAGAGAAAGCGGTTACATGGTTATCTTCCGATCCCTCTGTGGCGAGCGTGGATAAGAACGGGCGCATAACGCCGGTAATTGAGGGTGAGGCTATTATCACCGTCGCACTCGCGGATGATCCAAGCGTGACGGCGGTCTGCGGCATCCTCGTTACGGAAGACGGCAATATATTCGTTTGGGGAAAATAGCCAGAAATATTTGAAAAAGACCACATGGCGCATCCTTTGCTACAACGACGGCAGTGATAACCGCGAGCAATCAGAATAATCCTCAACGATAATGAAAAGGCATGGGCTCATTTCAGGGGCCATGCCTTTTTTATTTTGCCCTAGGCTTTAGCATGTTGATGGCAGGGGGCACTTTGCATCGAATCGATGCGAAGTGACAAATGCTATCAACAAAAAACCACCCGCTATGCGGGTGGGAGACGAAAAGTTATACAATTGGGCCGTCTTCCATATAAAATTGGAATTGTCGAGATGCCAAAAAAAACCTGTAATTGCAAAGCCAGTGTTCATTATCATATTGGATACCGACGCATCGATTAACTTTTTAGTTTCGATGCTAGCTATTCAACCTTCTCTGCGAGAAAGCCGACGACATCTACGGCGAGTGCCTGCCAATCCATGTCCGCTGCCTGATAGATGAGGCTGCCAATATCGGGCAGATACCGAATCTGGAGAAGCTGATGGCGACTATACGATCCTGCGAGATTTCAGCATGCCTTATCCTACAGGCGCAATCTTAATTGAAAGCGCTCTACAAGGACAACGCCGACACCACCGTCGGCAACTGCGATTTAGCCATCTTCCTCAGCTGCAAGGAAAAAACCACGTTGGAGGAATGGTCGAAGACACTCGGGAAAGAGGCCATCGACGCCTTCGACACCAGCGAGACCAAAGGCAGCCAGCCGACCTACGGGCAGAACTTCCAGAAACTCGGTAAGATTTGATGTCGGTGGACGATGGTGTATTCTTTTAAGGACTACTTCACCGAAGTCCACTAAACCATTGAGAATACAGCATTTTTGTTTGTTCAATCAAGCGGTGAAAATCGAAAAGGAGGAAAATATGAAGATAACAGCATTGTACGAGCGCCTTTCACATGGCGACGAGGGGCGCGACGGTGACAGCAACTCAATCAAAAATCAGAAGATGCAGCTTGAATCCAATGCCAAGGCTCAGGGGTTCGCCAACATCAGGCACTACACAGACGACGACGAATCCGGGCGGTTCTTTGACCGGGATGGCTAATCGCGAATGATGGAGGACGTGGAGGACGGCAAGGTAGGAATCTGCGTTATGAAAGAGGCTTACGTCAAGCAAAAACTAAAAATTTGCGAAAATATTTTTTGGAAGTCAGAAGCTGCACCTACGAGCGTAAGTGCGACTTCTTTTTCGTCTAACAGTTGATGTTCAAGCTATAAGACTTTGGCTATCAGTTGCACGAGATTGAAATACTGACCGTTTTCGGCTTCCATCATCGGGATGTCCTCTGCGGCTTCGGGAATATACCCGGTCAGCCACTCATCCCATGACTGCTTGCAGCAATCCATCTCACGGATGTCCTCAATCTTGATTCCACCCGCTTTTTTCCAAAGGTCTGTCCACCAATCAATGGAGCGTATCGTCCTCGCAACCTCCGGCTCATCCCACCACGGCTTCATTTCAGCGGGGACATTATCCCCGAAGTCGTATTTGTTGACGGCGTAATCGGTTTGTGCGTAGTGTTTCATGGCTCATACCTCCTAAAATTCCGCTTGGTAGCGGGGTATGAGCCAACGATAGGATTTTTGGGGCGAGATTCCCCGGACATAGAATGTCTGGCTGAAACGCAAAAACGCCCCTAAATATCACGTTTTCAAAAGTGACGTTTAGGGGCAAAATGCGCTCAAAGCCATATAAACAGGCAAAAAAGAACCAGACAAAATCTGTCTGGCTCGTGGGAAAATTATTTAGTTTTTATTCATCCGCGCTTAACGGCGGGTAACCCGCTTCTGCCAACAAATCGTTGCACTCATGGATGGTGCTTCTGTAGTAAGCGGTGAGGATTAGCCGCAAGGTGATGTTTTCGTCGCTGTTTTTTATGCCATGCTTGAAGCTGACTCCGGCTTTCTCAATGAGCGGGAAGCTCATATCCGGCGGCAGTTTCAAACCGATGCACAAAGCTACCAGCTTTCTTATGCTCCTCGTTTAGTTTTCGTCTGTCCTCATCCGTTGAATCATCCGAGTGTCTAACAGAGCCAACTCCCCCAGCTTCTCAACGGTGACTTCGCACCATGCCATAATCATTGCCAAGGATTTGCCGAATGAACCGGGCAATTCAGCCATCAACTTGTCGGCAGACTTCGCTTCTTCAAGTTCGGCGCGAAATGCCGCCGCATTTTCAATAACCTTTTTGTCATTATCCGTTTGCTTGAAAACAAATTCCGTTACAGTCTTTGATGCGGCGTTCTGGTACAGGATGCACTCCGTACACCTCTGTACGCTATAGTCGGGATTAGAGCGTACAGAGCGTTCAAAGGACAAACAGCACTCGTCCATGTTGGCGAGGGCGTAGTCCGTCATGACTAATACGCCGAAAGCATTTGCCGCAACGTATTTTGGCGCGTTGATAACGTAATGCCCGTCTATGAATACGAAAAAGAATGGGTAGGTACATACTGACCGTCCACAAACTCCAAAGTGCCGATTGCTTCTGCATATCCGACATCCATCAAGCGGATTCTCGCGGAAAGTATGGAAACCTGAAAGAAGTCGCTGAGGTCAACGATAACGGCGGCGAGAACGTCCGAAAGCCTGTCTGTGCCGTTGCTTTTCTTGTATAAGGCGATTAGTTCATCCGCTTTTTGTTTGAACGTCTTGCGGGGCATGAGGATTCTTGGAGCGAGGGTGTTCGCGTGCCACTCCATACATTCCGTGTCTGTCCGCTTGCGCTTCTTGGTTTCCGGCGGTACTTCCGTGACTTGGCAAGAAATTCTGCTGACATCAGCGCCCGCCGCCCGCTTCAACTCAACGTGTTTGCGGTGTTTCAGCCAATGGACGCACTCATGGATGATGGTGTTGTTCCAGCTACCCAGATTGCGGAGGAAGAAAATCTCGTCATCGGCGAATATCGTACCGCCGTCTGCGTCATATGTGCTAAAGCCGCGCTTGTCCAAATCGTAATAGTCCACGCTTGTCGGGTGGAATATCATCTGCCCGAATATTGAGCCGTTGCGGGACAATCGCCTACGGACTATGCTCAGTTCAAGCCGTTCGGCGAATTTCTCTACATTGACCCTCATGGGGGGAATCAAGCGCCTCCGGGTAAACATTGCGCAAAATATCTTCGGCGTATCGTTCAATGTCTGCCGTGCTGATTACAGGGACAAGGTTATCGTCAAGCCTGTCGCTGTGGTCATTTACGTTGTGGTCGTACTCATCGTCCACGTTTAGAATCTTAAAGTTGCTGAACCCATCCACGACATCAACTGAACAGGAAACCCGAAACCATTTCCGTGCCGTGTCTTGAAAATCATTGTGACGGGTGACTCGGTATATATCAATGTCGGCAACGACAATGGCATCAAAGGTCAGGGTATCGCCGATGGAATCATAGGCAACGATGCGGTACAATTCATGTTCCTGAACATGAGCCTCATCAACGCTGTTTTCCTTGTTTGAGTTGAAGTCCATGACGCTGAAATTCTGCTCAACGTACAGCGAAACCCTGTTTTCAATTTCATCGAAAAAGGATTGCTGTACTATATCCTTGAATGTGCGTATCTTAGTCAACGGCTGTCAGCCCCCTTGTGTAAATGCGGCAGTTTCTTAGTAACAAACGTCATTTGCCTAATTATACTGGATAATCGGAAAATTTACAAGCTATATGCACATGATAATGATGTGTTTGCACGAATTGACCTTGTAAACATGGATTATCTCTGTTATACTTGATATGTCGGAACACACTCTCAACAGCATCAGAGTTTGGAAAGAGGTATTCACTTGAAAAAAGCGAGTTATAAAAAGTTGTGGAAAATCTTGATAGACAAGGATATGAACAAGAAGATGCTTGCGGATGCCGCCCATATCAGTATGTCCAGCATATCAAAGCTGGCTAAAGGTGAAACTGTAAATATTGAAATCCTCATTAAGATTTGCAGTTATTTGGATTGTGATATTTGCGACATTATGGAACTGGTGAACCCAGAGCAGTAGAACAATACATCATGGAGACTGAATGATGGATAAAATAAGCGGCATGAGTATGGATATTGAGCAATCCGAGCGGAGCAAGCTGTAAGCCCTGTTCCCCAATGCTTCAAAGAGGGCAAGCTGGATATTGATATGCTTTTGAACCTCTGCGGCGAATACATTGACGAGGATTTTGAGAAGTACAAATTCGAGTGGAAAGGCAAAGCCGAGTGCTTCCGCATCGCCGGGAAACGTTCCACTGGCACGTTGCGCCCCTGCCCGATGGAGAGCGTAAATTTCGACACGACCAAAAACCTCTACATCGAGGGCGATAATCTGGAAGTGCTGAACTTCTGCAACAATCCTACTTACGCAAGGTGAAGATGATATACATTGACCCGCCGTACAACACGGGCAACGATTTTGTCTATAACGATGATTTCAGCGACCCTATCGCCCACTCTAAAGAAGTGACAGGGCAAGCCACCAAAAGCAACCCCGAATCTATGGGGCGGTTTCATGCAGCATGGCTGAACATGATATATCCGAGATCTGCTCAGTGATGATGGGGTTATTGTCATCAGCATAGACGATAGTGAGATTCGTAATCTACGCTTGATTTGTGACGAGGTTTTTGGCGAAGAAAACTTTGTTGCTCTGTTAATATGGCAAAGCCGCCAAAACAAGGACAACCGCAATATTTCTGGCTTATCGAATGACCATGAGTATTTTGTTGTGCTACTCTAAGCAATCTGGCAATCGTGTGTTCCTTGGCACGGAACATAAAGTAGAACAATACTCTAATCCCGATAATGACCCAAGGGGTGAGTGGACGAGTGCAAACATGGTAGGGCTTGCAACCGCTGATGCTCGCTCAAATCTTCACTATGATTTAGTAAATCCAGCTACAGAGATAAACTATGGATGCCCCCCAAAAGGATGGCGTTAGGATAGAAAAACCATGAGTAGGCTGATTGGTGAAGAGCGGGTATTATGGCCAGATAATCCCGATGGCAGACCGAGAAGAAAAGCCTTTCTCAACGAATTATCTGACATGTGGCTTTCCCGGCAGAGCCAGTGAAAGATTGGCGGGAGTTCAGGCGGAGTATATAGTCAGAAAAGAGGACAAGCGAAACATGATGATATTCTATTTTACAGGAACAGGAAACTCACTGTTTGCAGCGCGAAAGATAGCAGACACGACAGGCGCAAGGATTATCTCGATACCACAAGTAATCAGGGAACAACAGAATTATGCTGATGACTGCATAGGCTTTGTATATCCTCAGTACGCCAACGGACTACCAAAGATGGTGCGCAGTTTCATAACGAACAACACATTTAAGGCTGACTATTTCTTTGCGGTTGATTTGTACTCCTTCATCCACATAAAAACGCTTGGAGAGATTGCATGCCTGATTCCGCTAAACTATGGCGCATACCTCAAAACCCCTTTCAATTTCACTTTCTTGTTCAACGCCCCGAAGAACCCGAAGCCTATTTTGGAGAGAGCAGAGAAAAGGCTTGATGTGATTATCAACGATATATCAAATCGCACTGGGAAGCCTGTCAAAGCAAGCAAAGCAATAGGCAATGCGACAAAGTATTTCGGTGAGGCAAAGTTCAAGGTTGCAAACTCTTGCACGAATTGCGGGACTTGCGTCACGGTATGCCCTGCCGAGAACATTTCTTTGGACGGCGATGTTCGTTTTGGTGGCAAATGCGAAAATTGTTTTGCCTGCGTGAACCTCTGCCCCGCACACGCCATCTATTCAAGCAACGCAATACTAAGGCGGCGGCAATACCGCAACCCGTTTGTGTCCGTTGATGATATTGCCGAAGCCAATAGAAATAGTTGAACGTAATATGGAGAGATGCGAATGATGAACGAACACGATGTCATTGATATATTGAAATCGGCGGAACAGATTGGCGTTGACGTATGGCTTGACGGCGGTTGGGGCGTTGATGCGCTCGTTGGGAGGCAGACACGCCCGCATAACGATATAGATGTTTTTATTGAGAAACACAACGCGGATGCCTTTACGGAAATGATAACCCAAAAAGGATTCAGCGAAATCCCAATGGAATATACCACGAAAGACCACTCCGCATGGCGCGATTCCGTTGACAGAATCATTGACTTGCATTTGTTTGAGTATGTCGAAGCCGGAAAGCTACATTTTGAGTGTGAGGCTTATCCATCTGAAGTGCTTGACGGCAAAGGTGTAATCGGCGGCTTTGCAGTACGCTGTTTGACAGCGGAGGCGCAAGTGATGTTCCATCATGGTTATGAACTCACCGACAAGGACACGCATGATGTTCTTTTGTTATGTGAAACCTTTGGGATTCCCATACCGCCAGAATATAAGGGAAAGCAACAATAGGACGGTGAACGAATGAACGATGATTCAATAAAAATCGAAACTGAAAGGCTCATACTCAGACCGCTAACCCTCGCTGATGTGGAAACAGCCTATCATGGATGGACTGGCGACCCGGAAGTGGCTAAATACGTCAGTTGGCTTCCCCATCATTCCATAGATGAAGCCATTGAATGGCTAAAAGAGATTGAATGGAAGCAAGATGCAGAGGGAAACATCATCCCCAGCGACAACTACATATGGGGCTTTGTGCTAAAGGAAACGGGCGAACTGTTCGGGTCAGGCGGCTTGATTTGGGAGGATGACTGGCAGTTGTTCCAAGTCGGGTACAACATCAAAAAGTCGCACTGGAATCATGGATATACTACGGAAGCGATGAAAGCGATACTAAGGTTCGCCGCCACCAAGCTCGGTTTGAAAAGAATAGCTGGCGGTCACGCCAAAGAAAACCTCGCCTCTGCCAAGGTGATTGAGAAATTGGGCTTTGTTTACGATAGGGACGATATTACGCCCCATGTCGACGGCATTCGGTTCTTTGACAGCCGCGAATACTATCTGGATTTGGATATTTCTATCAGAAAGGCGGTAAAATCGGATTTGCCGCAGTAATTTAAGCTGTATCGGGAATTGCAGCCTGACGACCTGCCGATTGATGAAAGCGCGGCAAGTGTAGTTTGGGAACAATCCATGAATAACGGAGTCATATACTTCGTTGCCGAAAGCGTGGGCTTCGTTGTGGCAAGCTTCTACATAGCGATTATTCCGAATCTGACGAGGCGGTGTACTCCCATAGGCTTTATCGAAAACATAATAACCGCTGCGGATTATCGCAGACAGGGCATCGGGCGAAAACTACTTGAAGCAGCGGTTGAGTATGCTAAAGAGCATGGTTGCTATAAAGTGACGCTCGAAAGTAACATGAAGCGGACTGACGCACATGAGTTTTACATATCCGTAGGGTTTGACGGCAACTCAAAATGTGCGTTTGAAAGAAGGTTTTGATGTCTAACAGAGGAAGGAAACGCCGTAATGCTTTTTCAATATACATTGTCCACGCCAAGAGAGGACTTCTACAATATCACCGCCCATGTCCGCGAGGCGGTCACTAAGAGCGGCGCAACAAACGGCATTGCCGTAGTATACTGCCCACATACAACGGCAGGGATAACGATTAACGATAACGCCGACCCGGACGTAGTGCATGACATGATTCTGGGCTTATCAAAAGCCTATCCCGACCGGCCGGACTTTCAGCACGGTGAGGGCAACAGCGCGGCTCATCTGAAAGCCAGCGTCATTGGTTCGAGCGTTACTGTGATTGTGGAGGATGGGCGACTTGTGCTTGGCACATGGCAGGGAATCTACTTTTGCGAGTTTGACCCTCCGCGACAGCGGAAGTATTATCTGAAGATACTTGCATAGCGGAAATATGCCCTTAACTATTCCTGTTTATGAGGGAGTGTACTTGATGATGAATCTAATAAAAGAAAACGAAGAACAATTAACCTATTCTTTGTCAGCGGAAACAACGGAACTTTTGCCGTTTTTGCCCTATCTGCTTCAAGACTTTTGGGAACTCGGAAGCGACCCTGATGTAATGGCAGAAATGATTGACAAGCATATCAGCATATCGGACAAAACAAGAGTATTGGACTTGGCTTGCGGCAAGGGTGCAGTATCGGTCAAACTCGCGCACAAGTTGCGTGTCAAGGTAAAGGGTATTGATTTGATGTGTGAGTTTATCGAATACGCCCGACAAAAGGCTAAAGAGTTTCAAGTAGATGATTTGTACGAATTTATGCTTGACGATATTAACGATGCGGTCAAACGGGAAAAGGATTATGATTGCGTTGTATTCGGAGCGGTAGGGGTTGGAGTTTTGGGCGGAGCTTCGGAAGCACCCAGCAAACTGAAATCGACAGTAAAACCGGGCGGCATAATCCTTATTGAAGAAGGCTATATTCCAGATGACGGCAAGCGGGACGATATTAGGTTCAACGCGGAAGCATACTATCCTCTGCAATACTGGATGGGGTTGTTCAAAGAGGCAGGGCTGGATTTGGTAGAAACCGCTTCGGGTCATAACGAGGGCAATCTTGACAGCGATTCCGGCATGGCGGCAATAACCGCAAGGGCAAACGAGTTGATTGAGAAGCATCCCGATAAAAGAGCGATTTTCGAAGGATATTTCCGCAACCAGCAGAGTGAATATGCCGATATAGACAACAGCCTTGTATGCGTCACATGGGTTTTGAGGAATGGAGGCTTATGATCAATTCGTTTGCCGCCGCTGTGAAACTGTTTGAACGTGAAAATGGTTGTCGCTATGTTTCTGTTCCAACGGCATTAAGCCAACCGCTTGAGCATCTTGCAGACCGCGGGCTGATAGCGGTTACAGCCACAGTTGGCGGTTCAAGTTGGCGAACTTCTCTGTTACCAATGGGTGACGGTACGCATTTTATCGCAATGCCCGCAAAAGTGAGGGCAAGAGAAAAACTAACGCTTTGCGTGGAAATTGACGTATCCTTTGAAACAAGGGAGCGGAGCAGCAATGGTTTTCAGACATGAGTGATAAAATGCAGATTTTAGTTGACGCTGATGCTTGCCCGGTCAAAGAGATTATCGTCCGGCTGGCGAAAAAGAGGGATACACACGTGACCATGTTGATTGATACGTCACATGAATTGAACGACGGCTATAGCACAGTCATTACCGTGGACAAACAAGCCGACAGCGTTGACTTTGCCCTTATGGGCTTGTTGAACAGAAACGACATAGTGGTGACACAGGATTTTGGGCTTGCCGCAATGGTGCTTGGCAAGGGCGCAAAGGCGGTCAATCAAAACGGTCTTGTTTACACAGATGGCAACATCGACAAGTTGCTCATGGAGCGGCACATCGGGGCTAAAGTCCGCAGGGGTGGCGGCAGAACAAAGGGTCCCGCCAAGCGCACCAAAGAGGACAATGATAGGTTTGAAGCGGCGTTTATAAAACTGTTGGAAGGATAAGACAAGATGATTAAATCTATAATCGGTATCGCTTTTGATTGCCTAAACGCCAATGATTTAGCGGATTTTTATATGAAGCTGACAGGGTAGGACAAAGAGATTTCAAGTGATGAATGGGCGGCTCTCCGAACAACAGAAGGCATATTGTTGGTCTTTCAAACCGTAGAAAACTATGTGCCTCCAGTTTTCCCGTGGACGGACGGGAAGCAACAACAAATGGCGCATATTTATTTCTTGACAGACAATTTTATGGATTACACCGATTTTATGAGTCTTTGGGATACATTGAAATAGGCGAAAAAGAAGATGCGGGAAACGGTGTAAGGGGATTCATATAGTTAAATGTAGAAGGCCGGATTGCCGATTTTATTCCCTTGCAACATCAGCCGCATGGCGAAGCATAACTGCCATAGTGTTTTCCGAACCGAGTGACTGGAGCAGCTTAATGGCGTCCTCCGCAGAAATATGCTGTGCGTTTTGATACCATTCTGTAATAAACGCGAGCATTGCTGAAACAACGAACTCAAAAATCATTGACCCTTTAACGTCATTGTCTGGCAATGATAGCTGCGAAAACATCTTTGGGCGCATAGCGTCCTTGATTTTCTGTATGAACGCGGGGTCGCCTTTCGGGGAAAGCAATATGGACATATATTCGCCGTTATGTCCATAAAATGCCGTAATCATTTCCAGCATCATTTCATTTTTCCCTTGCTCATAGATTTCAGAAACCATTGTTTCCCAATCCCGCAGTATGCCGTCCTCAATTTGTTCCAATATGTCATAAACATCGCTGAAATAGAAATAGAAAGTGCTTCGGTAATAGCCTGCCCGGTCTGTTACATCCTTAATCGTAATTTTAGTAATGGGCTTCTCTTTATACAATTCCCAAAATGCAGTGGTTAGATAGGCTTTGGTTTGCGCCGTTCTTTCGGGCTGTTTTTTCATAATAACCTCCAGTTCATAATGCGACATTTCTTTTGTAATCGTCCATTGATGATTAAAAAAATAAGAGTACAATAAAATTATACTACACGTTGTCGTATAATTCAAGAGAATTTGAAAGGAGAATTGTCATGAAAAGCTTTCTTACAAAAAACAGTTTTTACATCACTACTGCGGTTGGCGTCTGCCTGTTGATATATTTAATTCTCAGGTGGTCAGATTTGGCAGCAATGCAGCGCTTGGTTTGCTTTATCTTCATCGCTGTTACCGCTCATGAATGGGAAGAAAAATTATTTGGGTTTGAGGAACTGAACGCGGGCAACTTAGGGGTTTCGACAGAACAAATCCAAAAGGGCGTCGGGTATATCGCATTGTTTTTCCTGACCCTGTACATCGGGCTTGTGCCGCTGTTCTTGCCGCACATCGTATGGCTTTCCGCGTCGGCAATGGTGCTTGGCTTAATCGAACTGTTTGCACACATAGCGGCAATCCGAATGAGCAAAAACGGGCGTTTTTACACCGCAGGCATGGTGACCGCGTTTACGGTTCTGCCGTTAATCTCAATCTATGGTTTCTATTACCTTATCAGCCACAGCCTTATGGAACCGATTCACTGGCTGTACGCTTTCTTGAATTTGTTTATCCCGCTGGTTTGTGCGCAAGTTATATCGGTGAAATCAATGGGTGTTAAGTACGGTGATTTTATGAGAAATGTAAGGGCGTCAATGAAAAAAGGTGAAATTGCATAAAAGCAGATTTACCGAAAGCATGTTGTCGCTGAAAGGCACAATGGGCGAAGCTGAAAGAGTGCCTTACCATTGAGGGAGCAAATCAACTGCTGACAAATTGTCAGCAGTTGAAAATGACCGCCGTCGATGGGATGGAGATACAATGAAAAAATATGTAACAACCTGAATTCCCGATTTACGAAAACAATGTTGATAGGCTCATGAATGTCGACCCAAATGGGGCGGTGCCCCCTTCACAGCACCTCTGAATCAGAGTATAATAGCAGATATGGACAGGAAATTCGGTTCTGAAACATTCTTGGGCTTGCCGTTGTCCACCAGCCACAAAACGGGAAGGTTTTACGCGGATTGCAAGTTAAATGGCAAAACTAGTTCAGTGTTGTTGTCGCAAGCGCGGATATTAAGCCAGCACCGCTTGCTGTGAAACATGGGGCGCGTCTCAGCCACCGACATTAAATTATAGTTTTGCCTAACAAAATACGATGAAGACTGAGACTGTTCACTCTATCGACGGTGAGGGCAACGCAAATGAATTTTCCTCTTGACAATCATGAACATATGTTCCATAATTAACATAAGGCAAGTACTGACCGGAACGGATAATCCAAGGCGTTATTGGAGTGATTTGAAGCGCAAGATGAAAGCTGAAGGCAGTCAACTGTACGAAGAAATCGTACAGTTAACATGCTTGCTGAAGTCTCCGCAACGGATTTATCTAAGGAAACCGATCCTGTTGGAATGTCTGAATCTGCGAAAGTTGCCAAGCAAGGTGGTTCTGTCGCAAAAGCGGCTCGTGAACAATATGAAAAGGAGTCGGGCAAAAAAGCCGTGACTTCGCTCAACGCAAAGAATCTTAAATCCCTTAAAGAAAAAGGGGACGGTGATGAATTGTGAAGGCAGTCATATATGCGCAATACAGTTCAGATTCACAGAGGGAAGAATCGGTGGAGAGGCAAAGCAGAGAGTGTCCCGAGTATGCCAATTACAATGGCATTACCATCATCGACACTCATATTGACCGCACCCTGTCTGCCAAAACTGACAACCGGCCTGAGTTCCAACGAACTCGCCGAAAAGATAAACCGGGGGAATAAGGTATGAAAAAATATCTTTGCACAATAATCGCAGTTTCGCTTGCAATGCCGCTGTTTGGTTGCGCTCCAAAAGATGCTCCGTCCACAAAAATAGTAGCGGTAACAGTGGGGGATCGTAATTCATATGCGATCGATGCCAGCGGCGGCTTATGGGCTTGGGGAGACAACGAATTTGGTCAGATTGGCGACGGTACGATAACTACACGGGAAGAAAGTCCTAATCCTCATATCTTGGATAATACCATTGGCAAGATAATCGAAGATAATAATAGAAAAAGACCTGTAAAGATCATGGATTCTGTCATATCGGTTTCTGCAGGTGGTTTTGAGCATCAAAAGATGTGCCATAAAAGCACCAGTGACGATCACAACGTGAGCATTGCAAAAGGCGCCGCCTAAACTCTTGCAACAAGCTTGATTTGA
>Ga0082212_10004582_pt1 | contig 19091 bp, 16 predicted proteins | sample TergutNt197P3_FD_71548 | JGI IMG/M metagenome (GOLD analysis project Ga0082212, IMG submission 71548) | Neocapritermes taracua P3 segment gut microbial communities from Petit-Saut dam, French Guiana - Nt197 P3 | ecosystem: Host-associated > Arthropoda: Insects > Digestive system > Gut ... | reverse complement strand
ATATCACAAAAGCTGACGCGGAAAATATCAAGGGCGACCCGGCTGTAAAAGCGTTGGCGGAAACGAAAAAATCGGCGATAGAAGCGGAATTTAACGTAGTAGTCGCGCAGTCCGATATAGAACTCTCCAGCGCGAGAGGAACTGACGACGGTATATCCGGCGTGCGGAACTCCGAACAGCCGCTCGGCAATCTCGTCGCTGACGCGATGAAAATCATCGGCGGAGCTGATATAGCTGTCACAAACGGCGGCGGGCTGAGAGCCGATATAAAAGTGGGCGATATGACAAAAGGCGATATAAACGCAGTATTGCCGTTCGGTAATGTGCTTTCAATCAAAGAAGTCACGCCGAAAGCACTAAAAGAAATCATGGAAACAGGCTTATCGACACTGCCCGCAGTACACGGCAGATTCCCGCAGGTTTCAGGCATGAGCGTTATATATAACCCGGAAAAACCGGAAGGTGAAAGAGTTTTATCAATCGCAATCAATGGCACTGCTTTAAATCTTGCTGACGACAGCACAAAATATACACTTGCGACCAATGATTTCATGGCAAGCGGCGGCGATGGATATGATGTATTCGCAACGCTTCCCACGGTAGCCGAACTTGATTCACTCGACGATATGCTCATAAAATATATCACTGAAAACCTCGGTGGGAAAATCACGGCAAACGACGCTAAACTTGATAACAGGCTTGTAGCAGGCTCTGTTGCTGATGTTACCGCGGCAGTTTCGGTGGCTCCTATGGTCATGGAAGCTGAAGAAATGCCGGAAAATATAGAAGTCCCGGCAGTGAAAGAAAACCCGGAAACCGGTGACGCTACTATCATTTTAATATTGCTCATATTTGCGGCAACCATGACAGCGGCAGTTGCTCTTAAAAAAAGAAAAAATTTCTAAGACTATAGATAACTCCTTTTTAAACTTTTCATTACAGCTGACTACTCGGTGGGATTGACTAATAAAAAACCTGCGGGAGTATATAAAACTCCCGCAAGTTTTTAAAATTCAGGATAAAATCTATTTTTTGAATTATAAGGAGAATAAACGATTGATGGTACTTAGAAAACATGAAAAAGAGAAGCTGACAGAAGCTAATATATTCCGCAGGGGGCAGTTTTTTGAAATCGGAGATTTATCCTATGAAGAGCATTCTGTATTTACCTCTAAATATATGGGTGCAATTATGTATACCGGCAAAGAATTAACGCTTGGCGTCTGTTTGGCTAACAATGAAGAATTTATATATGAAAAAGGCGAAAACATAGCCGTTGCTTATATACATAGAAATGAATTATATGTATGCAAGGCAAGGATAAACGATATAAGCGAGGCGCAGGAAAGCGAAATCATGGATTTAATGCCGTATATAAGCAGCCGTACTTTTAAAGAGCAAGCCGATAAATTTTTCGGGAATCAAGTGATGGAACGGTTATATATTGTGAGAACCTCTGTTCTGACACAGGCAAAAAAACATCAGCGGCGGCAGCATTTCAGAATACTGGCAGACTGGAATATCCATTTCAGGCTGTTGAATACCAATGATGAGCTGAGCTTTATGGAGCAAAAATGGCTTGCCGAAAAAATGTTTGATTTTCATAACGGATATTTTAGAATGAAAACTGTGGATATAAGCGGCGGCGGGTTCAAAAGCTTGGTAAAACACGCGATACCTGAAGGGACAGAGATTGAATGTATCGTGGAAGTAACCGACGGCACGCATGATAAAAGTCATACACGGAGCAAGCATATTACCGGTAAAATTATTAATTGCACTCCGAACAGGCAGCATCCGGGATTTTATGATATGCGCGTACAGTTTGTTAATATTCCCGGTCAGGAAATGGATTTTATCGTTAAAAATATCATGATGTTCGAAAGCAGGCAAAGAAGCCTGAAAGCTAAGTAAGAAAAAAGTTAAGGAATGATCAAAATGATAAAAAAGAAACATAAAATATTAATAATAATTTTGATAGCTGTTGCCGCCGCCGTAATATTTACGGGCTATACGCTGATAAAAAATTATGTCGATTCGCTTCCGAAGAACGATTATGGGTTTTTGAAAAAATCATTTGTTTACGAAAATAATCCGCCTGATTATCCGGCGGTAAGATTTGCGGTCATCAGTGACCTGCATTATTATGACGTTTCGCTTGGAATCGAGGGCAGCGCGTTTGAAGATTATATGATGGCGGACAGAAAAATGCTCATAGAATCAGTCGATATTATCGCCGCCGCTATTGACGATATAATCGAATCAGACGTATCGTTTGTACTGCTCCCCGGGGATTTGACGAAAGACGGCGAGCTTATAAATCATAAAGGAGTTGCGGAAAGCCTCGCGAGATTAAAAGAATCCGGCATACAGGCTTATGTAATCCCGGGCAATCATGACGTAAACTGTCATGAGGCGTTCAGCTATGACGGAAACTTTACAACGCCGGTCATTAATGTTTCTCCCGAACAATTTGCAGAAATATACGGCGATTACGGCTATTCAGCCGCAATTTACAGAGATAACAGTTCACTTAGCTATATAGCCGAGCCTGCTGACGGATTGTGGATAATGGCGTTGGATTCATGCGAGTATTATAACGAATCCAGCGAGCCTTACGGATATACGAGGGGAAGTTTCACGCAGGCGCAGGTCGATTGGATAGAATCCAAGCTGAATCAGGCTCGGGAACAAAATAAAGCCGTGATAGTTTTCATGCACCACGGAATAAACGAGCATTGGGACGGTCAGCGCAAACTGCACCCTGAATATATCATAAAAGATTATAAATATGTATCGAAAATGCTTGCGGCTTACGGAGTACGCATGGCATTTACCGGGCATTACCACGCGCAGAACATCGCATATATGGATTATGAAGACAAAGGTTTTTTATATGATATAGAAACCGGGTCATTGGTTACATATCCCTGTCCCGTAAGATATATTGAAATAAATAACGGCTCGCTGAATATTCAGTCAAAAATGCTTGCCGATTCGTTAACGTTCCATGATGATTTCGCTGAATATTCTTACAATCATGCGTTTGTGAGAATCAAGCGGGAAGCGGAAAACACGCTTGGGAATTATTTTGTAAAAGGCAATGACGCAGATATTCTTTCAGAATATCTTGCCGAATCATTCATGGCGCATTACAGCGGCGAGGCTAAAATATCCCAAAAACCTACTTTTGCCGAATCAGAACTGAGTTTATGGGGACGTTTTATCTATTTTATGCAAAAATATGTCTTTACAGGGCTTTGGAGTGACGGCGACGATAAAAATAATAATGATACTGTTTACAGCCTGAAATAATTTGCATGAAAAATATTTATGTTTTACTTTATGTTCATTTGATTTTTACATCAGCATTGTATAATAATACAAATCTGTTTTTTCATTTTTGTAATATACCCCAAAAACGATGCAGGATTTATATATCCCGTATCGTTTTTATTATAATTTTTACTTAGCTCTTACGAAAAACTGTTTGCATTTTTACAATATCCCTGTATAATAATTGTAAGAGGTGATAAATGTGCTGTTGTATAAAATTGTAAATAATAAGCATCGCTCAAAACAGAGAATTACGCGGGAACTGAAAAAACTTGACGAAGAATACAAACGGACTGTTATGCTCGTCGACAAAAAGCAGAACGCCTCCCGCAGCAGGTCTTTTAATGAATAAACCGGGCATAAAATATAACAACGGTCTTTGCTTTTCAGTGAAGATTTTTTTATTTGAATTTTATATTACATAAATTATACAAAGTTTTTACGCTGTACTGTTATTAGACTTTACAAAGGCAATTTATAATTATATTTATAAAATTATATAATTTTGCAAAATAATACTAAGGATAAGGTGAAAAAACATGAAAAAGCATATATTTTTTAAAATTATTGCGGCAATTCTGATTATAGCCGCTATTACGATGGGTATAGCCGGATGCGGCGATGATTCGTCAGAACCGGGCAGCGCGGGAAATAATAATTCGGCAGACAATAATAACAATTCTTCTGACTCCGCAAACACAAAAACAATCAACGTGGTCTGGTATCCCAACGAATCGTCAAATACTCATGAGGAAGCGCGCGCGGAAGTCGGCAGGCTCATTGAACAGGCTACCGGCAGGCAAGTAGAACATAAGCTGACGACTGATTATACGATTGCGATTGAATCTATCGCGAGCGGTTCGGCTGATATTGCAATGGCAATGGGTGCGGTCGGTTATATAGAGGCGAAAAACAGAAATCCGCAGATTGACGTTATGTTTGCCAATGCCGACAAAAACGGCTCACTCGATGAAGCAAAATATTTTGCGTGGATTTGCGTCAACAGTGCCGACGCTGACCAATATAAAAGCGGAAACGGTTACTCTATCGACAATATAAAAGGCAAAAAAATGTCTTTCGTTTCCAACAGCTCCACTTCGGGGTTCAGAGTGCCCACATCCTCAATCATAGCGCATTTTACAAGCGATAATTTAGACGAGGATAAACTAATTGAAGGCGGCGCGGGTATGTTCTTCAACGAAGTTTATTTCGGCGGCTCTCATCAGGGTTCGACGATTAATTTAATCACCGGCAACGCTGACGCCGCGGCTTTCTGCGACATTGAGCTTGAGCCTTATATCAGACTGAAAGAAGGCGCGGAAAATACGGTCGGCGCGGTATATGAAATAAAACCGGGTGCGGACGCTCCGTTTGACGTTCACGAGGGAAAAGATTTCGTCGTTATCGCCAGCACACCTGTTTTCAACGGACCGAATGTGTGTAATCCTCAGAATTTAAGCGCGGACGAAATCAAGGCGATAACAGATTTATTTACTTCAGCCGAAGTCGCGGACAACGAAAAAATCTTTTATGACGCGGACGTGGAAGGTGCGATGGGATTATATAAAAAATCCTCTAGCTATGGATATGCCGCTGCTTCTGATTCTTGGTATGACCCATACCGTCAATAAAATGAAATGTGGTGTATAAATGCCTATTTTAGAGTTTAAAAACGTAAGTAAAATATATAATAATATAACAAAAGCTGTTTCAGATATTTCTTTTTCCATAGAAGAAGGCGAGTTCGTGGCTGTCATCGGACCGTCAGGCTCAGGCAAATCGACAATCCTGCGCTGCATCAACAGACTCGTTGACGCAACGCAGGGTACTGTCACGTTTGACGGGCATGACGTTGTTCACGCAAATAAAAAAGAACTCCGGCAGATACGCAAGAAAACCGGAATGATTTTCCAGCATTATAATCTTGTCGACCGGCTCAGCGTAATAGAAAACGTACTGCACGGGCGGCTCGGACATAAGTCTTCCGTAAGCGGCGCGGTCGGCTATTATACGGAAAAGGAGAAAGAAAACGCTTTCGAGATTTTATCGAAGCTCGGTCTTACGGAGCAAGCATATAAACGGTGCGACGAGCTGTCCGGCGGGCAAAAACAGCGCGTCGGCATTGCGCGTTCCATCATGCAGGAACCGCGGCTTATTTTATGCGACGAGCCTATCGCCTCACTTGACCCCAGCTCGGCGAAAATTATTATGGACCATCTGAGCGACATAAACAGAACCATGAAAATTACGTGTATTCTGAATCTGCATCAGGTGGACGTCGCAATGAAATACGCCAAACGCATTATCGGCTTGACTTCTGGGTGTATCGTATACGACGGACCGCCGAAACTGCTTACGAAATCCCAGATATATGAAATTTATCAGTCAGAAGAAGGTGAATTAATCACCGATGTAGGTTAAATATTATGATAAAGCCCATAAAAATTAAAAATAAAAATTCTGTGTTTGCCAAACGGAAGCTAACGTTCACGGTAACGTTTTTAGTTATACTTGCTTTGTTTGCCGTTTCTTCTGTCGTTACGAATTATAATGTAATCGGGGGTTTTGAGTCGGTGCCGAAAGCTATTACATGGATGGCGAAAAACTTTATCCCCGATGAAAAAGCGTGGACGCGCCTGCCGAATATATTAAAAAAATTAGCTGAAACCGCGCTTGTGTCGGTTGCGGTCACTGTCTGCGCCGCCATCTGCGCGTTTTTTTTCAGCCTGCTGGGCACAAGAACCACGAAAGCAAATCCGTGGATTGGGAGAGTAGTCAGAGTTATCGCCGCGTTTTTCAGAAACGTGCCAAGCGTGGTATGGGCGATACTTCTGCTTTTTTCGTTCGGACAAAATATAATGACCGGCTTTTTCGCGCTCTTTTTCGCCACTTTCGGAATGTTAGTGCGTATGTTTATTGAAACCATCGACGAAGTGAGTGCGTCCTGCGTGGAAGCGTTGCACGCTACCGGCGCGACTTTTTTGCAGACGGTGTTTCAAGGCGTCATTCCGTCATCAATGCCGGAAATTGTTTCATGGATATTGTATATGGTCGAATTTAACATTCGCGATTCTACTATAATCGGTTTACTTACGGCTACCGGTATAGGCTATCTGTTCGACTTGTATTATAAGCGATTAGATTACGGGTCGGCAAGCCTTGTCGTTATTTCGATTGTAATATTGGTTATTGCCATTGAAATTATATCAAATCAAATCAGAAAGGTAATCATGTAATGAATGAAGTAATTGTCAACCGTCTTCCCGTTTCTCCTGACGTACATAAGCATATCAGGAAAACGCGCGGCGGGAAAATTAAAACAGCGGCAAAGAGCAAAAGCAGCATTGCGATAAAACTGACCGTTTTCGTTTTGCTCGCGCTGACCGTATACGGTTTTCTGACGTTTGATTATAAAAATATTAATATATCCGAAGCTGTAAGCGGCACTATCAAAAATATTAGAGTATTATTCGGTCAGCCGCATTTAAAATATAATACGTTCTCAGGTTCTATGCGGCATTTATTTGTGACTTTTTCGCTCGGCGTGCTTTCCACTATTTTCGGCGCGATTATAGCGTTTTTCGGAGCTTTGCTGTGCGCTAAAAATATCGCGAATCCCGCAGTCGCGATTATAATAAAAAGTTTCGTCGCTTTTATTAGGGCTGTGCCGACAATTTTATGGGTTCTTATTTTTACCGTCGCGGCAGGATTGGGAAGCGTTGCCGCCGTTGCCGGGCTTACTTTCCACAGCGCGGGTTATTTAATCAAGGCATATTCCGAATCTATCGAAGAAATGGACGACGGCGTGATTGAAGCGTTAAAGGCAAGCGGCGCAGGTTTCTGGCAGATTGTTTTTCAAGCCATCGTACCGTCATCAATCAGTTATATGACCGCATGGACGTTCCTGCGCTTTGAGATTAATTTTACGAACGCGATCGCGATGGGAGCGGCAGCCGGAGCGGGCGGCATCGGGTACGACCTGTTTATGGCGGGCAGTTTTTATTTTGATTTGCGCGAGCTTGGATTTATCACATATATTATCGTCGCCGCAGTCGTTTTATTAGAAGTGGCGGCGACGAAAGTTAAAGCAAAGGTGAGGTAGGCAATGCAGAAAACTTTTTATGATTTTACGGCGGCTTTTAAAATATTAGAAGATAAAAAACCGCTTTTGGTATGCGACGGCATCTTTGATTTTTTAAAGATTGATTTTCCCTGCGAATATGTAAGATTCAGTGATTTTAAGCCTAACCCGCTTTTAGAGGACGCTCGGAAAGGCGCGAAAATCCTAAAGAAAAACAAGTGCGATTTTATTGTTGCGGTCGGCGGCGGAAGCAGTATTGACATGGCTAAATGCGTGAAGTATTTAAACCGGATTAATCTGCCGCTCATGGCTGTTCCCACGACTTCCGGAACGGGAAGCGAAGCGACGCATTTCGCGGTCGCTTATAAAAACGGCGAGAAACATTCTATTGCCGATGAAAGGCTCTTGCCGGAATTTGCCGTGCTTCAGCCGGATGTACTTAAAATATTGCCAATCTATCATAAAAAATGCACGATGTTAGACGCTCTTTGCCAAGCTGTCGAATCATGGTGGTCGAAAAGAGCGACAAATGAGAGTATAGAATATTCAAAAATGGCGATAAAATTAATCTTGAATAATATGGAAAGTTATTTAAAAAATGAAGATAAAGGCAATAAAAATATGCTTACAGCTTCCAATTATTCTGGCAAAGCGATTAATATAACGACGACTACCGCGCCTCACGCTATGAGCTATAAATTAACTTCGTTGTATAACCTGCCGCACGGACACGCCGTCGCGATATGCCTTCCGAAAGTATGGCGGTATATGAAAAATTATGACAGCATCGCGGCGGCGTTCGGCAAACGCAGCAGTGACGAAGCGGTTTTATTTTTTGAACAGATGCTTTGCGATTTAGAAATCCTGCCGCCCGAAAACGCAAACGCCGGCGACCTTGATATTTTGGTAAATTCGGTAAATACAAAGAGGCTTAAAAATAATCCTGTCCGGTTGGGGACGGATACAATAAAAAGTTTATATAAAGAAATTCTGGAGGTATAAAAATGGCGGATAAAATTAAAGCGGTTATATTTGATTGGGCAGGCACTACGGTTGATTACGGCTGTTTTGCCCCGGTAAAAGGGTTTATCGACGGATATAAGAGCATAGGCATTGATATAACAAACGAGATGGCGCGCAAACCAATGGGACTTTTAAAACTCGACCACACAAGAAAAATCGCTGAAATGCTTGACAGCCCTATTTCAGAGGAACAAATATTACAAGTATATTCGGTTTTTGAAAAAATATTGTTTGAAAATATAGAGAAGCATTGTGATATAAAAGATTATGTCGCGGAAACAGCGGAAGCGCTCAGAGAGCGCGGCATTAAAATCGGTTCCACGACAGGTTATACCTCGGCTATGATGGAGAAAGTTTTGCCAAAAGCCGCCGAGCAGGGATATTCGCCCGATTTCTGCGCCGCTCCCGACCAGACCGGCAAAGGCAGACCGTACCCGTATATGATTTGGGAAAATATGAAAGAATTTGAGATTAGCAATCCCCGCGAAGTCATTAAAATCGGAGATACCGCCGCTGACATAGATGAGGGCAGAAACGCGAACTGCTGGACGGTCGGCGTAATTATGGGTTCATCGGAGCTTGGGTTGAATCGCGGCGAAGTTGCCGCTCTGTCTGAAGATGAATTAAATGAACGCAAAAAAACTGTCCGTGCGGCATACTACAAAGCCGGCGCGGATTATATAATCGACGATATGGACGAGTTATTGACGGTAGTTGACGATATAGACAGAAAATTAAATCAAAACGCGGCGCGACTGCTTTTGACTCCGGGTCCTTTAACGACGCGTCATTCCGTCAAACACGCCATGCTTACCGACCATTGCACATGGGACGATGAATATAAGGTGATTACGGCTTCTGTGATGAATGATATTACGGGCATTGCCGCCAATGATGATTACGCGACGGTGCTTTTACAGGGCAGCGGGTCTTACGCCGTCGAAGCCATGATAAATTGTCTAAGCCGGAAAAAAGATAAGATACTCTTTCTTGTCAACGGCGAATACGGCAGGCGTATGCTGTCTATCGCTGAAAATTCGCGTAAAGATTACGAGTATCTCAAATTTGATATGGCGCAGCCCATAGATATTGAAAAAGTCGAAAAAAAGCTCAAAAAAAACGATGATATAGATATAGTCGCCTTTGTCCATTGCGAAACGACTACCGGCGTGTTAAACCCGCTTGAAGAACTTGTAAAACTCGCCAAATCATACGGTAAAAAAGTGCTTGTTGACGCGATGTCCACTTTTGCCGCTTATGATATTGATATGCCAGGTCTTGATATTGACGCATTGGCGGCAAGCTCCAACAAATGCTTGGAGGGTTTGCCCGGACTATCGTTTGTTATAGTCAAAAAAAATCTCTTGGAAAAAAGCGAAGGGCGGTCGTACTCTCACAGCCTTGATTTATACGACCAGTATCAGGGATTATATGCGGGCGGCGGCAAATTCCGGTTTACATCGCCGACAAACGTGCTGCTCGCGTTGCGTCAAGCCATTGACGAATATATAAAAGAAGGCGGTTTGTCCGCTCGCAGAGCGCGTTATACTGAGAATCACGAAACACTTGTAAAAGGTCTTGAAAGCCTCGGTATTCATTCCATTATTGCACCGGAGCATCAGTCTTATATTATCACGACGTTTGAACTCGGCGATTTAAATTTTGCGGAACTGTATGCCGCGCTTAAATCAAAGGGATTTATAATCTACCCCGGAAAAATGACTTCCATGCCCACATTCAGGTTAGGTAATATCGGAAACGTTTACTCGTCTGATATAGCGGAGCTGATAGAAATATTCAAGTGTCTTTTAAATAATTAGTGTAAATTACAGCTATCTAACTTTACATTAATATAGCAAACATTTTACCAAATTATGCTATTACTTTTTACATGCGTGAATTATAATAAAATCATCGTTTGAATTTCATGCAAACGAAAAATTATTATTTTAATTCGGAGGAATAAACAATGAAAAAATTTGCAAAAATCACAGCGATCGTTCTTACATTTGCACTTTTATTAAGTTCTCTCAGTCTAAGCGTGTTTGCCGATGATTCGGCAGATTACACAGATTACATCAATGAAACCCCGAAAATTTTTACTTATTATGAAATGACAAATCCCTATGCAGGCGCAAGCTGGAGCAACCAGTACAAAGCAAACCTTCACACACATACTACAGTCAGCTTAGACAGCAGCGAACCTGTGAGGAATCAAGTCGAAACATATTACGCCGCAGGATATGACATCGTGTCTATAAACGACCACGCTAACACAAGCAAAGACTGGGACAAATATACTTCGGCTCAAGGCGCTGTTTCAGTTGAACGCGCCGCTGAAATCCATGAGGGCGTAGACCGTGACGGCAGAGGCATGGTACAGATACCTCTTAGCAATGAACAAAACGGACTCAGCAACCACGTGCTTTCTTATTTTGCTGATTACAATGCAGGACTTTTGGCAAGCAATTATAACACAGTGCTCACTAACGTCAACAACCGCGGCGGATTTACGTTCTTCGCTCACCCGGGCAGATATACGTCAGCTCCCGCAACTCAAGCACAAATAAGCAGTTACGCGAATATGCTTCTGCAATACCCTAATTCAGCTATGGGATATGAAATCTTCGGCGTTAATGACGGCGAAACCAAAAACGAACGTTATCTTTGGGACCGTACCCTTATGATAACCGCACCTCAGGGCAAAAATGTATTCGGTATTTCTAACGACGACGCCCACTCAACGTCGGCAGTAGGCCGCAGTGGCTGGACAATGTTTGTCATGTCTGAAAACACCGTCGAAAATATCAGGACAGCTATGGGAACAGGCTCGTTCTACGCATCCGCTATGATGGCTGTCGACGAAGGTATAGATGCAAGAAACAGCGGTTTGCCGACTCCGATTATAAGCAGCATTACAACCGACGGAAATATAATCACTGTTGAAGGCGATTATTATGACACCATCGAATGGATTGCCGACGGCGTTAAGATAGCGGCTGGCAATACAATCGACTTGCTTGAATATAAAGAAGAAATCGGTTCTTACATTCGTTTCCAGCTTAAAGGTGATGGCGGAATCAGCTGGGCCAATCCGATACTGTTGAAAAGAGTAGACGCTGAACTCGTTGACATAACTGTTGAAGCGTTTGTAACAAAATTAAGCGGAAATCAGAATGAACTTACTATAACCATTACAGAAATATATGAAAATGATAAGATAAACGTTATCACAGAAATATTCAAAATTAACAACAACGCAGCAGGAATATATGATGTCGGCGAATACAAAGTTTATGTAGACACCAAAGGCAACACCCAAATCCGCGCTTGCTACATCGTTGGAGATATTATTACAAAAGAAGAAATAGAAATAGAAGAAATCGATTTCTACATGGCTGATATTAATTTCGACGAAAATGATAACGAAGTTGATGATGTAATCATAAACGAAGTCGAAAATGATGAAGATGAAACAGATGAAATTAATAACGAAATAGACGAAGTTGATGATAAAACAGATGATGTTGATGATGATACAATCGAGACCGAAGAAAATGACGAAAATGAAATTATAACCGAGATTGAAGATGATGTGGAAGTTGATGATGAAATAGACGATGATTTAACGGACGAATAAAACACTCATATGATAAATAAAATGGGTAAGTTTCGGCTTACCCATTTTAAATGTAAAAATTATTTTTGAGGTATGTAATTATGAAAATATTTAATAAATTTAAAATTATAGCGGTTATAGTATTATTTACCGTGGTATTTACGGCGTGCGGCAGTTCTGAAAAAGGAATCGAAGGCAAATGGACAACAGAGTTTGAAACAGGTTTTAATATGGCTTTTGATTTCAAATTAAATAATGAGGTTGATGTTATAAGTTATTATGATTCCGACGGAAATTTAATAGAAGAAGTATTTAACGGAAATTACAATATAAACGAAAATAAAATCGAGATTGAATTGTCAAACGGAGAAAAAACAGCATGGGATTATAAAATTAACGGGGATAAACTTATATTGTCAGCAGACGGAGATGAAACAGTATTAAAAAAGTGGATTGATTAGACTTGACAAGAACAGCATTTTAAACCGTCAGATGCGTTGGTTTTTCTGAACAAACTCAGCGAATTATAATATTTATTGTTTTTTTATTTCACCCGTAGCAGGGTCGATATGCCGGTGAATCGAACGCTTGTGCTTATCAAGCCATGTTTCTGGTTTCGCTTTTTCCGCTATCTTTTAATTAAAATCTAAAATAAATAAAGGGATTATAGGCGCCCTGTGCGAGCATTGCCGCGCAGTAAATCAACGCGCATACCGATGCAATATCGATAACATAACCCAGATTACGCTTCAACAGCAAATCTTTTACCCTGCCCGCCACAGGAACCGAACAGATAATCCCCGCAATTCCCGCGATGATATATACAGGCTTGACTGCGCCCGAAGCCGCAAGCTCGAAGAGGCTTCCCTGCCCGTTCGCGCCGAACATCGTCGATACTATCACTCCGATGTGCCCCACTGACTCAGCCCTGAATATCACCCAGCCGAACATGAACGCCGCTATCGTGTATATATTCCGCACGACCGGGACTTTCAATATATTTTTCTGCAGAAATAATTTTTCCGCGAGCAACAGAACGCCGAAATATAACCCCCACAGCACAAACGTCCATTACATACTCGCTTGTTCATCATCTTCATTAGGTAGTCCCGTTTAATGTTAAGATTATATCATAAAATCAATGAAAAAGCAACAGAATTAATTCAAATTTGCAAGAGCTTCGCGGCATTACCGAACATTTTCTCGACGAACATATCGGAGTTGAACGAACTCTGCTTGGTTTCAGAGCCTGCTCCGAAATGGAAATGGAAATGGAAATCATTGTAGGTTTTCAAAAATTTCCACAGGGAAGTTTTTGCGTATGCGTAAATACTCTTGATATTACCGCCCACTTCCGGCCTGCTCACCGACTGCATGAAGCTCTTTTCGAACTGCTCAAGCCAGTTGTCGAACGAAGCTGCGCCGTTATTAAATTTTATGTGCGCGTTTACAAGCCCTGCGACTTCCTCAGGGTTATATTTTCTGTATGGGTTATCACTGTCGTGAAGCATATCGATAAGGCATTTCAAAAATAACCTGCGTAGCTTATTTTCTTCCGGCTTCGGTGCGTTAGCAGATAGTAAGCCTTTGCTTATGAGAAATTCCTCTTGGGAATTAGACATTTTGGGCTTGGACGTTTCAGCGTTGGCAGAGAGCGTCTTAATAACAGCTGCAAGGCTCGCTTTGCTTTTCAGATAGGACATAGGTATACCTCTGTGCTTTTGCACGTCCTGATGAATTTTATCAGCGTTTACAGAGATATTTTCAAAACTTTTTTTCTCAATCGAATCAGATTTTTCTGATTTTGTTGATTGATTGATTCCACCTGAGGGTTTCAATTTTTTTTCAAAATTTTTGCCAGCCTGATTTAGAGTGTTCTCTTTTTGGCTGTTATTATTTACAGTGTTCTTTTTATATGTGCGGTCGTTTTTAGCGGACGGTGATGTCGCGGACGGTTCTGTAAGGCATGGCGGCTCCACCTGAGTTTCCGTGCTCAAAGATTCCGCGCCGAATGGCTGCACACCTGACGGAATTGCGCCTGTTTCTTTCTGCTTTTTATTTTTCTGCCGTGTGCCGTTTTTAGGGTATGGAGCTGACGAATTTACATCGGCATCCGGGGTTTTTTTCTCTGCGCTCCGTGTGTCAGATTTAGGGGACGGTTGAGTTTGTTTTCCCGATGGTTCAGCCACGCCGTGTTCCTGCATTTTTTGATTGACCGCCGCGATGTTTTCTCTGTAGTTCGACGGCATATGCGCGTTCGGGTGCCCGAGCAGCCTATATTCGTTCGGGCTGTATTTACCGTCTTTACTCTTATGCTCTATGACCTGAACATACCCTTTTTCGACGAGTTGCCTGATATATTTATAGTATGTGCTCTCGCAAATGTTCAAGCCCCGGAGGATAGCCTGCACCGACGGGTAAGCGGTGCTTGTGTTTCCGGAGAGCGCACAGAAATAAGTATAGATAGATTTCGCCGTTATGTGCAGTGCAGGGTCGCGCAGGACGCGCTGTTCGACTATGCCGTAGCCATACGACTGGATTCCCCCCTCTCTTATTTTCTCGTAGGCATATCTATCTTTATCATTTTTCGGAGCGAGCGTATACTTCTCGGGGCAGACGGCGATTTTATAGTTATTTTTCGCAAACCTACCTTTGGTCACTTCGATATAGCCCTGCGAGGTCAGCTCAAACAGAAGCCCGTACAATTTTTTCGAACCAACGTTCAAGTCCTTGCAGAGCGATTTGGTCCCCGCTGTGATGGCGTTGCCGTATATCGAATATGTGCTGAACAGCCCGTACAACGCTTTCGCGTCGCACGTCAGCGTTGCGTCCCTCACCGCATACTTCGATATTTTACTCCGGATTCTTTCCCTTTCCCGGTTATTCTGATTTTCAAATTTAGGTTGTTCTAATTTCATAACTGACATATATTTTACTCCCTGTATTTTTTATATGCCCATTATAAATGGAAAAAACCCCCTTGTCAAATAGGAGTGGGATTGCTATAGTACCTATAATACTTATCGTTTTTTTCTAAAGTGCCGATATATACCATTTTAACTGTCTAAAGTCGACTTTTTTGAAGGGTGTAACCCCTATGTTTATTGCAGGTAACCCCTATGTTTATTGCAGGTAACCCCTATGTTTATTGCAGGTAAAGGAATACCTCCAACAAACATAGGGGTAGTTCATAAATATTCAATGGATTTAAACCGAAAAATCACGGTGTATTCAGGTATATCTAACTCTATAATTGGATAAAATAGGTGTTATATTAACGTTTTAGTTACAATATAGTCATATTTAAAGTAGTTTGTGAAATTTGCATTAAATTCCTATTTTTATCCCTGCAATTCTGTTTCTGTCTTTATATTCTTCATAATTTATTATATATCCTTGGTCTTTCCATTCTTCTAAAATAGCTTTGACATTGTATCTTATTTTTGCTGTTTTATTTTCATAAGCCTTTTGGTCTAAAACTATTTTTGATACTTCAAGCTCTTCGTAAATGCTTTGATACGTGATATTGTCGCTGCGATTGGTTTTAGTATTTCTTAGCCATTCTATTTGTCGTAATAAATAGCCTCTTACAACAATTACTTCATCTGTGCTTCTTACAGCATCTTTGGTTTGCAGATATTTAATCGGAACGCTTATTATTTGCCCGGATATTTGTGCGTATTTATATAAGATAGGGCTTAAAATTTGATATGCTTCATGTTCTTTCCCATTTATTTTAACTTTTATTTTTTCTGCTGCTAATAAATAACCTTCATACGTAGTCTTTTCGACTTTTTTATTATACATCTTAGCTTCGTCCGTGTAATCAATTATAGTATATATACGCCTGCTTTTATCGAGGCTCTTTGTGACTGCTTCCAATGCTTGCGGGCTTATATATTCACTTTCAGTTAATCCGTTCATTGCTCTATACACCATTGTTGGAGTTACAATATTGTTTCCTGCCGCATATAGAGTAACAACTCCATCATAGACTTCCCTATCATACGGAGTATATTTTTGCCCTGATAATTGAATATTTTCGTTGTCATAAGAAAGCATAACTTTTGTATACACTTCTTTTCTTGCTTTGTCGCTACTGACTATCAAGTTAAATTCTCCTTCGTCCACAACATCTTTTGTTATTTTGTTTGCCAGCTTATTATTTGGTTTTATATGTTTTTTTGGGATTATACTTCTTAAAAGTTCTATTTCTGACGCATCAGGATATTTTTCAGAATAATTAAAAAATTTTTCTTCAAACGCCGCTTTTAGGTTTTCAGCCACTTTTTCGCCGGTTGCAGACTGAAGTTCTTCCAACATTTTCACAAATTCTTCGTATTTTTCCGGAGCGACAAGTTTTCCGAGTTCATCTTCAAGGTCTTTTATTTTTTTATCACTTGAGCTTGCCATATTTTCTATTAAATGCCCTAAATCTTCTGTAATTTCCGTCGGTTCCTGTTTTGAAGCGTTAGCGTCAATTTTTATTTTTTTCTTCATATTTAGCCTTTCCTATTTAAAAATACTTTATTGTATAAAGATATAGCTTCTTCTTCTGTTTCAGCATAATCTCTAAGGACGGAGCTGATAAGGTCATTAACACTTGTTTGTTTCATGTGAGCTATTTTGCTTATATTTTCCAGTATTGACGGTTGCACAAGTAAATTTAATCGTCTTGTTTTACGCTCTTGTTTATTATCAGCATTATCTGTATATTGAGTATTATCAGTAATAGATATTATATCTGTTATATTAGTTTGTTCTGTGTTTTCTGTATTTTGCTCATTATGCGTATCTTCATCAGTTGTTACGAAGCGTAACGCCGGATTTTCTTTAAAAGTTTTTTTAGCCATTTCGTTAATTCCTTTCTAATAATTCATTTATAAAATCTGTGTAATCGAGCGCGGCATTGTTTTTAGGAGCATACGAAAATATGTCTTGTTGATTTGCTTGGGCTTCTTTTACTGCAATCGTTTCCCGGATCGCCGTTTTGAATAATTTTGTATTTAATTGTTTTGCAGTCTGTTCCATTATATCAGATATATCTCTGCTCAATATAGCTCTCGCACTATATCTGGTTAAAAGTATGCCTTTTATTTCTAAAGAATTGTTGCAATATTGCCGTACTGTTTCTATTGTGGCATAAAGCTGGTTGATTCCCTGCAAGCTATATGTATCAGCTTGTGCCGGGATAATAATGCCAGTACAGGCAGTAAGAGCATTTATAGTAAGAACGCCTAAAGCCGGAGGCGTGTCGATCAGGATATAATCGTAATTCTCTTTAATAGAATTTATAGCTTCTTTCAGCCTGTATTCTTTGCCTACTTCAGTTATAAATGCGTCTGCTCCCGATAATGCAGGACTTGATGGAATAATATCCCCTTGCGATGTTTGCTGTATAACATCGGTTATTTTCACCTTTTTTTCTAATAATTCCATTACGCTCGAGACATTATTTTGTGCTTTGAGCGTATGAGATAAATTAGTTTGAGCGTCAAGGTCGATATAAAGCACTTTAAAACCTCTGAGAATAAGCCCTGCACCGATTGCTAATGTAGTCGTTGTTTTTCCTACTCCTCCTTTTTGATTGATAACCGCTATAATTTCTTTCACAATTATGCCCTCCTATTTTTATATGTATAATACTGATAATACATAATTTAAATATAATAAAATTATAGTGTATTAAATTTATAATAAATATTTTAAGTATAATATATTTAAAAAATATTATATGTATATTATGTATTATATCAGATTCATTTTCTAATGTCAAGAGCTTTTTAATGAAAAATCACCAACTCAAAAGTTGGCGATTTACTTTCTTTTTATTCTTTTACCTGTAATCCGTGCTATTTCTCTAATATAGTCTGCGCTAAATTCGGTATCTTCAATTATATCATTTAACAGTTTACCGCGCGTCAGCATTTTAATTGCTATTGTTTATATAAAAATGTAAGTGTAACAAATATAAATGCAAAAATACCAGTAGCAAAGTTCCCAGCGGCAGCCATAATTGTCCGTAACTGATTGCTTTCGCCTGTCAACTCTCATTAAAAGAACTAATCCTGTAGGAACTTAGAAGAGTTGGTGAGCATTTTATCGAGGAAGATATCGGAATTGAACGAACTCTGTTTCGTTTCAGAACCCGCTTTGAGAACGAGTACGGTCAAAATATATATAATATTCGCAGGTAAAGTTTTATAATTTATAAAAAATCAATCCCTATTGTATAAAGCGGAATATTGATAAGCCAATCTTCTTTACGGTAATCCCGCATTGAAGTGCGCAGGGCAACCGACGGACTATATTTTTCGTAATAAACTTTTAAACTTTTACTTTGCAAATTTTCCTCTGCTTTAACTTCTAACGGAAATATGTCTGATTTATGCTTGAATACGAAATCTACTTCTGCCTTGCCGTTGCTGCTCCAATAAAACGGAATTATTTCATTTGAAATCATCTGCTGCAAAACATATTGCTCTGTTAAAGCCCCTTTAAATTCCTCGAAAATGCGGTTTCCCTCTAACAGAGTTTTTAAATCAAGGTCTGATTTTGTGCTCAATAACCCAATATCATGTATAAAAATCTTAAAAAAGTCAGTTTCGTAACTTATAAGAGGAACGGACGGCTTGCTGATATGCTTGACTTTATAAAGTAAGCCGCAATCCAGCAGCCATTGTAAAGCAAGTTCGTAATCTTTCAGACGAGAGCCTTTTTGCACGACGCCGGGCGAAAATTTTTTATTTTCTCTTGAAAGCTGAGCGGGAACGCTTGCCCAAAGGTTACGTATGCGCGGCACAATACCGATTGGCGCGTGTTTAGAAAAATCATGTTCGTAAGCAAATAAAATTTGCCCGTGTATTTTTCGGACAGCATTATAGTCCCCGCTTTCTGAATATTCCGCTACAGCTTCGGGCATACCGCCGACATAATAATATTTTCGCAGTAAGTCTATAAATTTTGACTTAAACGCCGTAATCAATTTCCAGTCTTTTTTATGCAGCAATTCTACTAAACTTTCCTCGCCGA
>Ga0082212_10004581_pt1 | contig 19091 bp, 17 predicted proteins | sample TergutNt197P3_FD_71548 | JGI IMG/M metagenome (GOLD analysis project Ga0082212, IMG submission 71548) | Neocapritermes taracua P3 segment gut microbial communities from Petit-Saut dam, French Guiana - Nt197 P3 | ecosystem: Host-associated > Arthropoda: Insects > Digestive system > Gut ... | reverse complement strand
TGCAGTATTCTTTGCATAGACATCCAGGAAACGCTTTATCAAATAACGTCTTCCGACAAGGCTGCAAGAGAGATTATTGTAATGTTAAACGCAGTAAGTCAATTATATAGCGAGCCTGAAAAAATGCCAAATGTCGCATGATATAAATCTGTATATCTGTATTTTAGAAAATGACATCATAGATTTCATGGGACTTTAAAGGGGGTGGGAAACTTGAGTAAAATTTAAACAACATTTTTTTTAAATCGTTCAGTCACTGCGTGACTGACACTCTGATTAACAGTATTCTACACATTACCGCTGACACAAAATCAGATGCGTTTGCCCTTGCAGCATTTTGTTGTTTACAAAAAATAATTTATCTTTGTTGCGATAGAGCCTGTTAAATTGAATCTCAAATTTTGCAATTTTTTATACATATATATAATACCATGACCATCAAACATCTTATATTCTTATCGGTTACATGTTTCTTTTTTTCCTGTAACCGGCAACCTGCCGAACTTTTCGTTGAAGCGGAAAATTTTCCCGATAAAGGCGGCTGGGTAGTAGACCAACAGTTCATGGATCTGATGGGTTCGTCGTATCTGTTGGCGCACGGTATGGGGCAACCGGTGAAAGACGCCACCACTGTAGTGACATTTCCCCGCAAGGGCGCTTACCGCATGTTTGTCCGCACCTGTAACTGGACGTCGCCATGGTTTGACGGCAAGGGGCCGGGCAAGTTCCAGGTAATGATTGACGGAAAATCCGCCGGAACTATCTTTGGCGATACCGGTGATGCATGGCTTTGGCAGGATGGCGGAAAAGTAACCATCAACAATACCAAGGTACGGATCAGCCTGCACGACCTCACCGGTTTTGACGGACGGTGTGACGCTATTTATTTCACGCAGGACAGCGCCTTTGTTCCGCCTTCGGAATCAGAAGCATTGATGGCTTTCCGTTACCGGCAAACCGGCGTCAAACCAAAAAATGGCGGCAGGTACGATTTGGTAGTGGTTGGCGGCGGCGTAGCCGGTATCTGCGCCGCAGTGTCGGCAGCGCGTCTGGGACTGAAAGTGGCATTGATACACGATCGTCCGATCTGGGGCGGCAACAACAGTTCCGAAGTGCGCGTACATCTTGGCGGGCGCATTGCATTAGAACCTTATCCCGAACTTGGCGGCGTCGTAAAGGAGTTAAGCCCGGAAAAAGGAGGAAATGCCCAACCTGCCGGCCAGTACGAGGACGAAAAGAAAACGGCGCTGATCAACGGCGAACCCAATATCACCCAATTCATGAATTACCGGGCTTTTGCCGTTAGGATGAAAGGAGGCGTCATTCAATCGGTCACCGCCAAGCATATCGAAACGGGTAAAGAACTCATATTCACTGCGCCTCTGTTTGCCGACTGCACCGGCGATGGAACTATCGGGGCATTAACCGGCGCCGATTTTGCGATGGGACGCGAGTCTAAATCTGAATTTGGCGAGCCTACCGCTCCTGACGTAAGCGATAAGATGACTATGGGCAGTTCCGTACAGTGGTATTCGGAAGAAAGAGACGCTCCATGCGCCTTTCCGGCATTCAAATACGGTATGGATTTCAATGAGGAAAATGTTCAGAAAGTAACGATGGGCGAATGGACATGGGAAACAGGGATGAACTTCAACCAGATCGCCGATTTTGAACGTATCCGCGACTATGGTTTGCTGGTAGTGTATTCCAACTGGTCGTTCCTGAAAAACGGATACAGTGGAAAGGAAAATTATGCCAACCGCCAACTCGGATGGGTGGCTTACGTATCGGGAAAACGGGAATCGCGCCGTCTCTTGGGCGATCTCATCCTCAAAGAACAGGATATAACGGACTATGTTGCTTATCCTGACGGTACCGCTTCCACATCGTGGAGCATCGACCTGCATTATCCCGATCCGAAAAATACCGAACAGTTCCCCGAACGCGAATTTAAGTCCATTGCCGTGCATCAGAATATTTATCCCTACCCGATCCCTTACCGTTGCTTCTATTCGCGCAATGTGGACAATCTGTTTATGGCAGGCCGCAACATCAGCGTAACGCACGTGGCGCTGGGCACTGTCCGCGTGATGCGCACTACCGGCATGATGGGCGAAGTTGTGGGCATGGCTGCCGCCGTATGCAAAAATAACAAAGTGAATCCGCGCGGCGTTTACGAAAAGCATTTAGAAGAACTGAAAACACTGATGAAAGAAGGCGTCGGCAGGGAAGGAGCAACGCCATATCCCGATTACAACCTTGGCGGAACACTGAAAGAGAGGAGGATAAGGCCATGAAAAGAATTATTTTGTTGATTGTAGCGAGTTTAGTTGCATGGGATTCTCTGTTTTGTCAATACAAGTCGAAATACCCTGATATTAAGATTGTTGATGTACACGTCCACCCTGTCAGTACGGACGACGCCGCGAATCTTATAAAGGTGAGTGAGGCGGTCAGGCAGAAATATGGTTCAAACCTCGCCTTCTGGATAGCGTTAAGCAAACCTGACGAGACTGTTGTCGGGATGAAAACGGCTTGCGCTAACCGTATGCTCTTTGCTGTAAGCGAAATGCGTCCACACAAAAGCCTTCAGTTCACTGCTGAGGAGGTAATCGCAAAGGTACGCGAAGGATATGTGGGGTTAAAGTTTTGGTTCGGAGACCCTCGCCGTGTGATCAGGGAGGGTGAAGAAGGTATCGCCCGGATTGACGATACGGGGTTTGAACATTTCTTCTCTTCGCTTGAGTGCGGAAATGTACTGATGACCTCTCTTCACATCGCCGATCCCAACGGGCCTTTTGACGACCGCCAGAATTGGATGGCCGATCCGGTCTACTATTGGGAACAAATTCGTGCATTCGAGAATGTTGTGGCCAAATACCCGAAACTTACTGTTGTTGCCGCTCATGGCGCGTGGCTCGTTTGCCAGGACGCCCAGATCGATTATCTGAGATACATGTTGTCAGTCTATTCCAATCTTTATGTCGATATTGCGGCCACATTTCAATACATGCCCCTTGTAAACCACGAAAATCTTCGCGATTTCTACATTGAGTATCAGGACAGGATTCTGTACGGTACCGATGGCGGACGTGTCTCCGGCAATGCAACCGGCAATACCGCCGACAGGTACGCCAAAACGTTTGCCATACTTGAAACCGATCAGACAGTAAACGGTAGTTTTTTCGGCAATCAACCTGTAAAAGGCCTTAACCTTCCGCGAGAGGTTCTGGAGAAGATTTATTACAAAAACGCACTGAAATTATATCCGGGTCTTAAAGAGGCAATGAACCTGTAAATTTTGCGCCGTATCAGGGCAACCGCATCAAAATTTTAAAGACAAAATCAAAACCTGATGATAACAGATGCAAATCTGATTTTTCACCTGATTGATTAACCCGTAACTCCCGATGTTTTTACGTAATAGGAAGTTAATACATTCTTTTTGTGTAATTTAAAAAAATCAAAAATTTCAAATGTATTACGTATATACGTATCATAAATGTTTTTTTGAATTTTTAAAATTGCTTGTATATAAGCGAAATATAAAGCATATTACGTATTATGATGCGGGGTTACGGATTAACTTAACAACCTGAGTAACTAAAAACTGCCTCTCATTCAACCTGATTACCTGATCTGATTCTAAATCAGGTAATCAGGTTTATTTCTGCATGTTTCTTTGGTTACTCAGGTTGTTTTGTTTTTTATCAGGTAAAAATCAGGTTTATTCCCTTGCATAAATTTTGATGCGGTTGCCTGTGGCGCCGTATAAATTTTAATCCATTCTTTACTTTTTTTTGTATTTTTGCCAAATTTTTTAAACCATCCTTGTTATGTCATTTCTCACAGATAAAATCGTATTTGAAGGCTTAACGTTCGACGATGTTCTGCTGGTTCCGGCCTATTCGGAAGTGTTACCCCGCAACGTCGATCTGTCGACCAAGTTTTCGCGTAATATCAGGGTCAATGTGCCTATCGTATCGGCGGCCATGGATACGGTTACCGAATCGACTATGGCCATTGCCATTGCCCGTGAAGGCGGCATCGGCGTCATCCACAAAAATATGGGCATAGAGGAACAGGCCCGGCAGGTGAAGACGGTGAAACGCGCTGAAAACGGCATGATTTACGACCCTGTAACCATCGTTGCAACGGCCACTGTGGGACATGCCAAACAACTGATGGCGGAATTTAAAATTGGCGGCATACCGGTGGTGGACGAACAGCACAGGTTAGTGGGAATCGTCACCAACCGCGATTTACGTTTTGAAGAGGAACTCAACCGTCCGATTGTGGAGGTGATGACCGGCGAACATATCATCACTGCCACAGCGGGAATGACCCTCGAAAGCGCTGCCGACATCCTGCAACGTCACAAGATAGAGAAACTTCCGGTGGTAGACGGCGCCAACCACCTCATCGGGCTGATTACCTACAAGGACATTACCAAAGCGAAAGATCGCCCCAATGCCTGCAAGGACGAGTTCGGGCGGTTGCGCGTGGCGGCCGCGGTAGGCATCGCCGCAGACACGCTTACCCGCATTGAGGCGTTAGTGAAAGCCGACGTGGATGCGGTGATCATCGACACGGCGCACGGCCATCACATCAATATCATCGAAACGCTCAAAAAAGCAAAACAGCAGTTCAGGAGTATCGACATCATTGCAGGCAACATCGCTACGGGCGACGCAGCCCGGATGCTGGCCGAAGCAGGCGCCGACGGCGTGAAAGTGGGTATCGGGCCGGGCTCCATCTGCACTACGCGGGTAGTTGCCGGCGTTGGCGTTCCCCAGTTATCGGCGGTGTATAATGTGTCCGAAACGGTGAAACAGTACGGAATACCGGTGATTGCCGATGGCGGACTGCGCTATTCGGGCGACATTGTGAAAGCCTTGGCGGCAGGCGCACACAGCATCATGGCCGGTTCGTTGCTGGCGGGCGTCGACGAATCGCCGGGCGATACCATTATTTATAATGGCAGAAAATACAAGTCGTATCGGGGTATGGGTTCTATCGAAGCGATGCAGCAGGGATCGAAAGACCGGTATTTTCAGGATATGGAGGACGACATCAAGAAATTGGTGCCCGAAGGTATCGAAGCCCGCGTGCCTTATAAGGGAACGCTTTCGGAAGTGGTGTATCAGTTGATTGGCGGACTGCGCGCAGGGATGGGTTACTGCGGAGCGGGGAATATCGAGGCTTTGCATAACGCCAAATTTGTTCGCATCACCGATTCGGGCATTGAGGAAAGTCATCCGCACGATGTGACCATCACCCGCGAAGCGCCTAATTACAGCAGATAATTTCCGATTGTGCGCAATGTGCGAAAATACCGTATAACTTGAATAGTATTTTAGGAAAACAATAGTCGTAATTCATGTATTGAATCTGTAATTACATCATTTATAAAATATTATAACAATGGAAACATTTTTTGGTAAGCGTGAAAAATAGAATGGCAACGACACAACAAACTCAAATTTTCAGTTTCTATGATAAATAATATACGTTTCATATTGCTTTTCTGCACTTTGTGCCAATTTTCAATTCTTCGCGCAGAGCCGGTTTTGTTGCAGGTTGGAACGTACAGATTTGATGCAGATGATTTTGAGTATGTTTACCGTAAAAATCGGATGGCAGGCAGCCAAACCCTCGATGAGTGTCTGGCGTTGTATATTCCTTACAAACTCAAAATCGCCGCGGCTAAAGACGCCGGATTGGATACTTTGCCGGAAATGATCGACCAATGGACGCGCTATCGTCATCAGTTGGCTACGGATACGTTCTTGGAAGAGTCGGGCAGCGAATTACTCGATGGACTGCTGCTGCTGGCGATTACCGATAGCGCCGTGTGGTCGAAAGCAGCCCGCGATTCGGCCGGATTAAGAACCTTTTATCAGCAAAATGCGCGCGCCTTTAAGTGGGAAAAGCGCATGAATGCCACCATTTATTACTGTTCAAACGAAAATATTGCGCGGCGGGTCAGCCGAATAGTCAACAACAAAAACGAAGGTAAGGGAGTTTTGCCCGACGGGTTACTCGCTTTTTTCTGCGGCGCGGATGACGTCAGTCCCTGTATTGACACGGTTCTCCGGACGCTTCCCAAAGGCGCAAATACCATAGCCGACCATATCAAATGGAAAAAAGGTTGTTCAAAAATATTGAAACAAAACAATAAATATGTATTTTTGGACGTTCATAAAATCATGCGTCCGGCGCGAAAAACCTTTGAAGAAGCTTACGGCGCAACGATTGCCGGATATCGGGATGAATTAGAAAACAAGTGGGTGGAACAGTTGAGGACGAAATATCCCGTAACCGTCAATGAAGAAGTGTGGGCGAATTTAAAAAAGAAATATGCGGAATAAACCATCGAAAATACCGGATTTTGTGCTGTACTGCATGGTATCATGTATCGTCCTGATAGGGTCTTCGTGTACCTTCAAAAACAGGAAAAACGATCAGATAGTCGCTAAAGTAGGGGATAAATACCTTTATTTCAGTGAAATGAGCAATGTTTTTCCTGTCAGGTGTTCAAAGGACGACAGTCTGGCGTTAGCCAGATTCTATATTGACAACTGGATTAAAACCAAATTGTTACTGAAGAAAGCGGAGTTAAACCTGTCGAAGGAACAGTTGAACATCACCGATGAAATAGAAACTTACCGGACGTCGTTGCTGATTTATAAATACGAAGACCTGTTGTTGCGCGAAAAGTTGGATACAGCGGTGCTCGAATCTGAAATTCAAACATATTACGAAGCCAACGAGGCAAATTTTTTGTCGGAGGAATATGTGGTGAAAGCCGTGTACATCAAACTTCCGGCAAATGCGCCCGCGCTTTGGAACGTCAGGCGATGGTACCTGTCCGACGTGGAAAAGGATATTCAGGACATGGCGGATTATTGCCGCGATCACGCTGTCGAATATGAACTTTTCGATGATGAGTGGGTTCAATGGGTAATTATTGAAAATGAACTTCCCCGGAAGGAAGCGGCAACCAAACGATTGACGCAGTATGACTACATGGAACAGCAGGACGAAGATTTTATCTATTTCGTCCGCATCAGGGAAAAGAGAGCGCCGGACGATATTGCCCCGTTGGCGCTTGTGAGGGACAAAGTAAAAAGCATCATCATCAATAAAAGAAAATTAAATTTTATCAGCGAGTTGGAACGGAACATTTACGACGACGCGCTGACAAAGAATCAGTTTGAAATCTTTAAAATTAATTAAAATGAAGAAAATCATCATCTTATTGATTTGTTTTTACGGTATGTACGCCAATGCGCAATCCTATATGCTCGATCAGATTGTGGCTATTGTGGGAAGCAAGCACGTCAAGCAGTCGGATGTGGAAGGCCTTTACCTGCAATACAGATTGAACGGATATCCCGTACACGGCGATATGAAATGCGACATGTTTGAACAACTGTTAATCCAGAAGTTAATGATGAATCAGGCCGAAGTGGACAGTCTGGTGGTAGAGCCCGGCGAAGTGGAAGTGGAACTGGAAAGCAGATTTAATCATTTCGCGCAACAAGGCATTACACAGGAGGACATAGAGAAACATTTCAAAAAAAGCATTTACGAAATCAAGGACGATTTTCGGAAAGACTTGCACAATCAAAAGTTGGCGGATAAGATGAAAAATAATATCATCGAAAACGTTAAGATGACCCCGTCGGAAGTGCGCAGTTTCTACAACAGGATTCACAGGGACAGTATTCCGCAAATACAGGGACAGGCAGAAATAGCGCAGATAGTGATGTATCCGCCTTACAGCGACGAGGCCATCAGCGACGTCCGGCAGCAATTGCTCGATTTGCGCCGGCGTATCATCGATGGCGAAAGTTTCAAAGTGTTGGCCGTAATGTATTCCGAAGACCCGACGGCAGCGCGCAACGGCGGCGAATTGGGGTTCATGAACAAGGGCGGCGAAGGATTAGACCCCGAATTTGCCAAAGTTGCCTGGTCGTTGAAAAACAAAGGAGATGTATCGCGTATTGTGGAATCAAAGTTCGGATACCACATCATACAGTTGATAGATAAAAGGGGCGATCAGGTCAATTGCCGGCACATCCTGCTGAAACCAAAACCAAACCCCGAATCCATCGCTACCGCTACCGGACGCCTGGATACGCTGGTTCGGCTTATCCGCAAGGATTCGCTCAACTGGAATGTGGCGGCTTTCCGCTATTCGCAGGACGAAAAAACGCGCTTCAACGGCGGTTTGATGATCAACCCGCGCGACCACAGCACTCTTTTTGAAATGGACCAGTTTGAACAAGTCGATTACGACGTTATTAAGAACATGAAAATCGGCGAAATTTCAGAACCTTATGAATCAAGAGACGAAAAAGGAAGAGTGGTATATAAGATCATCAAAATCAAGGATCGCGCCGATCCGCACAGAGCCAGCCTGAAAACGGATTACAGTTTCCTGCAGGATCTTGCTTTGGGTGAAAAAATGAACAAGGTGATCAGGGAATGGGTCGACGAAAAAATCGAATCCAGTTATATATACATCGACGAAAGTTTCAAACGGTGCGGGTTAAGTAATAACAACTGGCTGAAACAATAATTTCGGGTTCCGGGTTTCGGGTTCCGTGTTTTGAGTTTAAAGTTTTTTAATTAAAAGTTTCAGGTTTGAAGTTTCAGGGACTATACCGTTTACGGTCAAATTTTATACAATGGGTTTTGACCCTGACAGGTCTACCGACCCTGTCAGGTCGCCGGACGGCCAACCTGTCAGGCTGCGAAGCTGCTGACAGGGTTGGAATACATGCGCAAAACCTGACTGTGATAAGTATCAATTCAGGATTTGCCGTGCTTTTTCCCCTCCTGTTTTTTGCTACTGCCGTTTTTGCCCAACAACCGGCACAGGTTAAGAAAATAGAGGTCAAAAACTACAACAGTTTAGAACTGAGTTCGCCGCAACGGCTCATCGGCGATGTGATATTCCAACACGAAGACATGACCATGACCTGCGACAGCGCCTATTTATATGACGAACACAACAGACTTGACGCATTCAGCCGGGTGCACATCACCAATGACGAGGGCAGCGTTACCATTGACGGCGATTTTGCCAAATACCAGGGTAATACCAAACTTGCAGAGATATGGGAACATGTAGTGCTTGTGGATTCAAACGCCGTACTGAAAACCCGGCACCTGTATTACGACCTGAATACGAACGTCGCCTCTTACTTAGTGGGCGCGGAGATTTACAATCAAGGCAACGACATGGTCAGCGTGATCGGACATTACCATCGCAATACCGGCATGGCCTATTTCAAGAAAGACGTGGTGCTCAACACGCCCGACTATACCATCGTGACGGATACGCTGAATTACAATGTTCAGTCAAAAATTGCCGACTTCGTGGGGCCAACCTATATCCAGAATGAGGAGGATACCATCTATTGCGAACGCGGGTGGTACAATACCAACGACACGATAGCGCTTTTTCATCGCAATGCGTGGATCAAAAGCGGCAGTACCACCGTTAATGCCGATACATTGTTTTATGAAAACCAGACAGGTAACGGACATGCTTTCAGCAACATTGTGATTGTGGACACCACCAACAATATCACTCTGAAAGGAAACAAAGGTTCGTTCAACAAGGAGACGGAACAGGCGTGGCTTACCGGAAAGGCTCTGATGATCATGGCAGGAAAACAGGATTCGCTGTATCTTCATGCCGATACGTTGCGCTCGGATGTGGATACATCGGGCTACAAAGTGCTGAAAGCATACGACAGGGTTAGATTTTACAGCCTCGACATGCGGGGCAAATGCGATTCATTGGTCGTTTCAATGCTCGACACGGTGATTCACATGTTCCGGCGTCCGGTGCTGTGGGCGCAGGATAATCAGATGAGCGCCGAGCATATCGAGATAGAAACGCAAAATCAGAAACCCAAACGGCTGAACCTGCTCAATAAAGGATTCATTATTCAGGAAGATTCGATAGGGTTCAACCAGATCAAGGGCAAAAAAATCGTGGGGCTGTTCCGCGACGAAAACGAACTGTACAGGGTCAATGCGTATACCGAAGGCGAAACAGTGTATTTTATCCATGACGGGGCTGATGTGACGGGCGTGAACAAAATCAAAAGCGTTGATGTGGTGATCCTGATTGAAAACCGGAAAGTGCAGGAAGTCACGCATCTCGAAAACGTAGATGGCGAAATGATCCCGCCCAACGAATTTATCGAGGACGAACTGAAACTGCTTGGTTTCAGATGGTTGATTGATTTGAAACCTGTGGACAGAAACGACATATATGAATGGAAAGAGGAAACCGCAGAGGAGGCTAAAAATGTTTCTTCGTTATCTTCAGGGAAAGACAAAGTTACATCGCCGCCCATAGACGCAAAACCGTCTTCCGGCAACAACAGAGATACATCGCCCAAAGACACAAAATCCCCGTCGGCCGGTAAACCGGATGCAGGCGCCCGCCGGGCGTCTCCACGGCGGTGATGTTATTCATCAATCAAAAACAAGATGCTTCAGACAAGTATTGCTTTTCTCCGCGAACTGATCGCCAACAACCACAAGGAGTGGTTCGACGCCAACCGCGCCTGTTATCAGGAAGCGAAAAACGAGTTCGATCAGTTTATCGACCGCTTAATTCATGAAGTTCGCCTTTTCGATCCGAGCATTGGAGCGATTACGGCGAAGGATTGTGTATACCGGATATATCGCGACGTGCGGTTCTCGAACGACAAAACGCCGTATAAAAACCATTTTGGCGCCTATATCGCTCAGGGAGGGCGCAAAAGTCAGTTAGGCGGATATTATTTCCACATCGAACCGACGGACGCCGGTTACCTGGATCATTCATTGTGGGCAGGCGGTATTTACAGTCCCGACGCACCGACATTGAAGGCCATCCGCACCGATATTTACGAACATCCCGAAGAATATAAGGCCATCATCCACGACAGGGAATTTGCCGGTACGTTCACATGGTTCGACGGCAACATGTTAAATAGCGCTCCGAAAGGATTTCCCAAAGATTTTCCGGATATGGATCTGATCAGGCGCAAGGATTTTACTTTTAGCCGGCATATTACCGATCAGTTGCTTCGCAGCGATCAGTTGCTCGGTGAAAGCGTCCGCATATTCAGGCTGATGCTGCCTTTCAACCGGTTCATGAACCGCGCGATCCTGTACCATCTGGATGCGGAACAATAAACGGTTATCCTGCATCGGCTTGCGCTACCGAATAACCGATGATTCCTGTTAATGCCAATGCGCCAATGTAGGTGATGATGGAACCCGGCGAAGGGATTTGCAGATGGCTGATAGATGTTATCAGGCTGTCGATCTGTTCAAGCAGGGGGGTAACGCCCTGTATGGCAACCGTAAGCGCAAGTCCCGTCATCACAAATGCCACCATTACCATTTGAGGTAATATACTCCTGCGTTCAGGCAATCTCCTGATAACACGCTCCGAAAAACCGTCGTCAGGAACGTCAACCCTGTGTGTTATAAATATTTTTTTTAAATCCTGATCGTTCATATCTTTTCATTTTTAAAATACTTCGCCAATTTTTCCTTACCGCGATGCAGATGCGATTTGATGGTGCCAGCCGGACAGTTCATGATTTTTGAAATCTTGTCTACTGTTTGGTCTTCCATGTAAAACAACAGCATGGCGGTTCGTTCGTCTTCTTTTAATATCTTCAAAGCCTGAGCAAAATCTATGCCAAAATCCGTGTCGGGCATGTCGGCTGTTAATCTGTCGCTCAATATTTCCACATCCACGCAGGCGGAAGGCTTTCTTGTACGTGCATGGTCATAGAAAATATTGTATGCGATACGGTACAGCCACGTGGAAAACTTCGCCGCAGCACGGAACGAACCGATGTTCAGCCACGCTTTCACAAACGTGTCCTGCGTCAGGTCTTTGCTCAATTCCTCATCGCCGGTCAGGTTGAAGAAGAAACGCCGTATGGGCGACTGGTAAGCCTCCACCAATTGACCAAAGGCTTTCCGGTCGCCCAACAACGCTACACGCGATACGAGCAATGCCTCATTGTGCATTTTCATTCACGACTTTTTTCTTCTCGATGAAATGAATGATGATACATGCAACACCAATAAGAAATGGGATGATGCCCACCGTAGATACGGCTATTGCTTCTTTTCCCGAAGAAATAGACACCAGCAATAAAAACAACGATAATCCAATGCCTATCGCAATGCAGATAATCCCTGTATTCAACGGACTGCGTTTCTTCTCAATTTCTGCAAACAAATCTGCTGAAATTGGTTGTCCCTTCTCAAGAGCTTTAGCGGCTAACTCGGTTTGCAACTGATAACGCTTGTTTCTTGCGTTAAACTTGAACCATACGATCAAAATGATCATCGCTGCGGGTACAAAAAATACCCCAATAATTGCTAAAATACTTTCCATCATGACTTTAAATTTTTAAATGGTGAATAAATGATTTTTAGATTTTTCTGTTAGACGTAAACAAACATCCATTTGGTTGCAAAGAATAAAATTTTTTTTCATTTTCTTAAAAAAACCATTAAATTTGTAGGCAAATATTTTAAAAAATGAACAAGACATTAATCATTACCGGCGGCGCCGGATTTATAGGTTCGCACGTGGTGCGTCTTTTTGTGAGTAAATATCCTGATTACCGGATTGTTAATTTAGACAAACTGACTTATGCAGGAAATCTCGAAAACCTCGCCGACATTGACCAAAAAAGCAATTACGTTTTCGAGAAGGCTGACATTACCGACGCCGGAAAAATGAAGGAAGTTTTTGAAAAATACCGTCCGGACGGCGTGATCCACCTGGCTGCCGAGTCGCACGTGGATCGTTCCATCAGCAGTCCGATGGAGTTCATCATTACCAACGTGGTGGGTACCGTCAATCTGTTGAACGCTGCACGCGCATTGTGGGACGGCAACTACGAAGGTAAGCGTTTTTATCATGTTTCAACCGACGAGGTGTACGGTTCGCTGGGCAAAGAGGGATTTTTCGTGGAAACTACGCCGTATGACCCGCGCAGCCCCTATTCCGCATCGAAAGCAAGTTCCGACCATTTAGTACGCGCTTACCATCATACATACAGTTTGCCTGTAACGCTGTCGAACTGTTCAAACAATTATGGCCCCAACCATTTTCCTGAAAAGTTAATACCGCTCTCCATCAACAATATCAAGAACAACAAACCGATACCGATTTACGGCAAGGGCGAAAACGTGCGCGACTGGCTCTATGTACTCGACCATGCCCGCGCCATTGACGTCATTTTCCACAACGGTAAAAACGGCGAAACGTATAACATCGGCGGCAACAACGAATGGACAAATATTGACCTGATACGGCTGTTGTGCAGCATCATGGACAGAAAACTGGGACGTTCCGAAGGCGCTTCCGCACAGTTGATCACTTTCGTGAAAGACCGCGCCGGCCATGATTTGCGTTACGCCATCGATTCCTCCAAACTGCAACGCGAATTAGAATGGAAGCCCTCGCTGCAATTTGAGGAAGGCCTGGAAAAAACCGTGGATTGGTACTTAGCCAACGAAAAATGGTTGCAAGGCGTCATCAGCGGCGATTACGAAAAATATTACCAGAAACAGTATGAAGTTTAAAGTTTGCCTTCGGCGAGGGCTGCGCCGTTCAGGTTTCAGGTTATTCTGTTATTCGATTATTCAGTTATTCAGTTATTCGGTTACGGCGCAAGACCCTCGCATACCTTCCGAAAATCCCCGACTGATCGTGGGAATCGTGATTGAACAGATGCGCAGCGATTATATTTCGCGTTTTTGGGACAAGTTTTGTGAAGGCGGTTTCAAACGCCTGATCCACGAAGGGACTTATTGCCGTCATGCGTCGTTCGATTACTTCTATACGCAGACCGCCCCCGGTTACGCTACCATATACACCGGAAGTATGCCCTCGTCGCACGGTATCGTGGCCGACGAGTGGTACGACCGCCTGAGCAGCAAAGTGACGCAGGCCGTTGCCGACGAATCGGTTAAGACTGTGGGCGGATCGTTCGACGCCGGACATTATTCGCCGCGCAACATGCTACCCACAACCATCGGCGACGAGATCAAATTAGCCAATCTGCGGCAATCGAAAGTATTCGGCGTGTCGCTCGATCCCGTATCGGCCATCCTGCCGGCAGGACATACAGCCGACGGCGCGTTCTGGTTCGACGACGAAAACGGCGCATGGATCACCAGCAGTTATTACATGCCGGATTTGCCGAACTGGCTTACCGATGAAAACAAAAAGAAATTAGCCGATTTGTACCTGACCAGAACATGGGATACAGGTTTTCCCATAACGGAGTATACCAAATGCCTGACCGACGAAAATCCTTACGAAACGGGAATTGACGGACGTATCGTGTTCCCATATTCGTTGCCCGATCTCGCCAAAGGGAAAAGCATCGGCGACCGCTACCGGTTGTTGAAACAAACGCCTTTCGGCAACACGCTTACCAAGGATATGGCCATTGCCACGATCGTGAACGAGAATCTGGGCAAGGATGATTTTACCGATTTACTGACCATCTCGTTTGTGGCTACCGAATACATCGGCAACGCATTTGGCACGATGTCCGTCGAAGTGGAAGACGCTTACCTGAAGCTGGATAAGGATCTGGAGCATTTTCTTCAGTTTGTGGACGATTTTGTGGGGAAACAGAATGCGCTGATTTTTGTAACTTCAAACCATGGCGCTGCACAAACGCCGGCGTATTTAACCGATTCGAAAGTGCCCGTGAGCAGTTTCAACTACAACAGCGCCCTGTCGCTCCTGCGCAGTTACCTGAACGCATTGTACGGAAGCGGCGAATGGGTCAAGGGATATTATGGACAGCAGTTATATCTGAATACGGATTTGATTGAAAATTCAAAACTGAAACCTGATGATTTCCGCGATGTGGTGGCACAGTTTCTGATACAGTTTACGGGGGTATCCAATACGCTTACAGCCACTGCTTTGCAGAACAATCAATATACGGAAGGTTACCGGAGGAAGATGCAAAACAATTTTTATCCGCGCCGTTCGGGCGACGTGTTTGTCAATCTTCACCCCGGTTGGGTAGAAAAGAGCCAACGCGCTACTTCGCACAATTCGGCATATTTGTACGATGCTCAGGTTCCGCTGATATGGTACGGCTGGAAAGTAAAACGCGACATGATTTTCCGTCCGGTCGACATGACCGATATAGCGCCCACCATCTCGTCGATGATGAACATCATAGCGCCCAATGCCGCAACCGGAAAGGTAATCGGCGAATTGATGAAATGATATAAGATGTTTTGAATTATTATCTGATGAGTATTGCGGTCGTTATTCCGGCGTCAGTACGCGCTTCGGCTACGTATACGCCCGCTGTAAAATTGGCGTCCCAAACCACCGGCAGCCGGTACGCATCATAACCGGATAAGTAATCGGTATGCGAAAACACCTGCTGACCGCTAACGGTACGGATACGGATGCTGATTCGTCCGTGCCGGGCCGGTGAAAGGAACAGCGCGAAACCATCCGCGCCTGTATCGGGAAGAACCGACAATATATATGAATCGTTTTGAGCGGCAGACGGAAGCGTCGCCGTTTCCATCAATTTGGCAAAATCCGGAACACCGTATCCGTAGATGGAATCCGGCTCGTGGTAATGGCTGGCGGAGCGTTTCAACATTTCTAAAATTTCCATGTTTCCCCTGTCGGGAAAAGCCTGCCACAAACACGCGACGAACCCGGCCAGCAAGGGCGTGGAATACGATGTACCATTACCGGTGTTGATGTTTCCCGTTGAATTTTGGTAAGCCGTTTCCTGTCCCATAGCCATCAGGTCGGGTTTGATACGCTTGTCGGCGGTATATCCGACCGAACTGAACGATGTATATTGTCCGTTCCGGTCGACTGCCCCGACCGTCATTATGCTGTCGGCGTCAGCGGGAACTGATATGCGTTTCCAATTGGTTTCTCCATCGTTACCGGCGCTGACGCATACAATCATTCCGCGTGCGGCAGCCATAGAAGCCGCCAGCGACGCCCTCGACGTGCGCCCGTCCAAATCGTCAAAGCAATAATTCTGCGACGCATCGTCGAATACGGAATATCCCAACGAAGAGGTAATCACATCAACGCCAATGCTGTCGGCATATTCCACAGCGGCAACCCAGTTATCCTCTTCCACCGCGTATTCCGCGCCGATTTCTTCGGAACGCAGCAGTACATATTCGGCGTCGGGTGCAGAACCCATCATTCTCCCCGGAAGATCGCAGGCAATAATGGAAAACACGTTCGTCCCGTGATTGTTTTCACCCCAAACGCTCTTCGTTTCGACAGTAAAATTTCTGACTTCGCGTAATCTGTCGTCGTTGCGCAAATTGTCAAACCCGGATAACCGGTTCACTTTATAAAATCCTCCGTCAATCACGGCAATCAGCATACCCTTGCCGCGAAATCCGCGATTGTGCAACGCCTGTCCGTTCATCATACCCGTCTGATCGGCTGCCTGACCATAGAATGCAACCGGTGCGGCATAGAGCGGGCTGTCGTTTTCCGCATTTTTTTTCCTGAAAAGAAAAGAAAACAGGAGTTCAAGGTCGGGTTCCTTTCCGATAACCGTATCTGCGGACGTTTCCTTTCGGATGTCCGCTATATGTTTGATGAAGTTTACCGTTTGGAGTTTTCCGAAATCATCGGGCGAACAGCGCACCGTCGCCGAATTAAACCAGCGCGACGTATTCAGGACTTCAAAGCCCATTCGTTTCAGACTGTCGATATAGCAAGCGCTCACGGGAAGGTCGGTCTGCACAACCGCTATCCCCTGACGCGCACGACGCAACAACGCCCGTTCGGAAAGGAACAGATGCGGCTCGTCAGTCGTGTACCGGTTGTAATTTTTATCGACGAAATCAATGCGATACCGGTCGGGAGCGACCTGCACCTGAGCCTGAACGCATGGCGACAGCATCAGACAACAATCGACCAGCAGCGTCAGACATGATTTTTTTATGGAAAAACGAGAAACGTACATCGACGCAAAAATACAAATATTTTTGAAATTACGGATATTAACATTACTTTTGCGCTTGATTTATAAAACGCATTCAAATCATACGTAATATCTTATAAATGAATATCAGCAAAGAACAGATCGACGAAATCAACGTCGTGGTATCCGTGGAAATCAGCAAGGACGATTATGATCCCAAAGTAAGGGAAGTTTTGCGCGATTATCGCCGTAAGGCCAATATGCCGGGTTTTCGCCCCGGAAAAGTGCCGGAAGGATTGATACGCAAAATGTATGGGAAAGCCGTTTTGATTGATGAACTCAATAAGTTGGTATCCGAATCGTTACAAAACTACATCACGGAGCAGGAGTTACATCTGCTGGGCGACCCGATGCCGAAATTAGGCGACGACGAAATGGATTGGGAAATCGGTAATGATTTTACTTTCGATTTCGAGATGGGTCTGGCGCCGATTATCGACGTTCAACTGTCGGAAGAAGACCATCTTACAAAGTATCAGATTACTGTCGAGCAGGATATGATTGATAAGGAAATTGAAAGATATGCCGTGCGTTACGGACAGTTTGTTGATACCGATGCAGTTGTTGATTTTAAGGAACAACTCGCGGGCGACGTCGTTCAGCTGGACAATGACGGACAACCGTTACAGGACGGTCTGTCCGCCGAAGATACAACGCTGAATATTGCGCTCATCAGGAATGAGGAATGTAAAACACCATTTGAAAACGCTAAAGCGGGCGACGAAATCGTTTTCAACTTGTCGGAAACTTTTCCAAATGATTGGGAAATTGTTTCAATACTGAAAAAGAAAGAGAAGGAAGAAGTGGGCGACGTCAGCGGCTCGCTTTTCCGGTTTGCCGTAAAAGCCGTCAGGAAGTTTGCCAATGCCGAACTGAATCAGGAATTGTTTGACAAAGTATTCAGCGCAGGCGCAGTTTCCGGCGTCGATGAATATAAGAGCCGGATTGAGAAGGATATTGCGACTAATTTTGAAGAACGCAGTTTGGCCAAATTTACCAACGACGCACGCGAATACCTGATAGAGAAATTCAATCCGCCATTGCCCGAAGAACATCTTCGCAAATGGATGCTGTCTGCCAATAATAAGGAAGTGAGCGAGGATATTTTTGAAAAAGAATTTCCTGTATTCCTGAAAAGCATGAAATGGGATTTGATCGTAAAAGCCATCTCCAAAAAACACGAAATTACTGTTACCGAACAGGAAATCATCGCCTTTGCGAAAACCGCTGTCCGGCAGCAATTTGCGATGTATTACGGCGTGGATACTTTACCGGACGAAACCCTTACCAAGTATGCCATGAACTCGCTCAAGGACGAAAAGCAAATCAGTGAAATAGCAGCGCAAGTGCTTGAGAAGAAAGTCGCCCATGTCGTGAGTGAAATCGTGGCGCCAACCATTCAGGAAATCAGTCTGGACGAATTTAATAAAATACTCTATGCTCCGAATGACGAAAGCGACGAAGAAATTTCAAACGATGAAGAAGCCGTGCAGGTAGAAGAAGTTGGACAGGAAATTGCAGAAGAAGCCGGGGAGACAGAACAACCGGAAGAGAGCGCAGAAACCGGAAATAACGGGGAAGTCGAAGAAAAGGAATAAAAAATGTATATTGACGGTTATACGAATGATTTAACGCAATTATGCGCTCAAAACAGGGTAAAGTCGCTGTATGCGTTTGGCTCTGTATTGACAGACCGTTTCGATAACGACAGCGATATTGATTTGATTGTTGATATTGACTCGGCAAATCCGCTGGAATACGCCGATTATTACTTTAACCTGAAATTTGCATTGCAGGATTTGTTCAATCGCCCCATTGATTTACTTGAAAATAAGGCCATTAGAAATGATTATCTGCGTCATGCAATTGATAACTCCAAACAATTGATTTATGCCGGAGAATGATAACATGGATTTATTCTGATTGAAACAAAAAAGAAGTATCTTTGCGCGGTTGAATCGAAAATAGGACAAACATATTTAAATAGATTTTTTATGGAATACACTATTCGCATCCAAAAAGACAGTA
>Ga0082212_10004580_pt1 | contig 19094 bp, 18 predicted proteins | sample TergutNt197P3_FD_71548 | JGI IMG/M metagenome (GOLD analysis project Ga0082212, IMG submission 71548) | Neocapritermes taracua P3 segment gut microbial communities from Petit-Saut dam, French Guiana - Nt197 P3 | ecosystem: Host-associated > Arthropoda: Insects > Digestive system > Gut ... | reverse complement strand
AATTGACTTTCTTAACGGAATACTGGATATTGAATCCGGTATTGTGGATTTGACCTACGACAATACCGAAAGGATACCCCATTCGGATGAAGAACGAATTGCCCGCTTCGACCTGCACTGTACAACCGGAAAAGGCGAACATGTCATCATCGAAATGCAAAATGCAAGTCAGGACTTTTTCAAAGACAGAACAGTCTATTACGCCACCTTTCCCATTCAGGAACAAGCGCCGAAAGGGGATAAAAACTGGAACTTCAAACTCCAACCGGTGTATTCGGTGAATATCGTCAATTTCCGGATTAAGGATATTAAACCGGATGGAACGAAGAAAGCTAAAATAACCGAACCGGACGGCAAATACATTACAAACGTGCAACTCATTGACAGAGATACAGGAGAAGTGTTTTACAAGAAACTGACATTCGTATACCTGGAACTGCCGCTATTCACAAAAAAAGAAAACGAGCTGAAAACAAGCATTGAGCAATGGACATTCGTTCTCAAACACCTGCCCGATTTAATCGAAGTGCCGGAAGTTTTGCAAAACGATGTTTTTGAAAAACTGTTCCAAATAGCCGAAATAGCTAAATTACCCGCCAAAAACAGAAAAGAATATAACAGATCACTTAAAAATTATAGAGACATGATGAATTCAATAACACAAAGAGACCAAAAGATTGCGCAAAGAGACCATATTATAGCGCAAAGAGACCAAAAGATTGCGCAAAGAGACCATATTATAGCGCAAAGAGACCAAAAAATTGCGCAAAGAGACCAAAAGATTGCGCACATTACACAAGATAACAAAGCGAAGGATAAAATCATTGCGGATTTGCAACGTCAATTAAGATTTCTTGACAAAAACGCAAATTGAAGCTCCGTCCCGACGGATTTGCAATCCGTCGGAAAAGAGTATATGGATTTGTAATCCGTAAATAGTAGTTAAAAAGAGAATAGAAAAAGAGTTAAGAAAAAATTGAATTAATGTGTAGAGACGTGGCGTGCCGCGTCTGATTAGAGTTTAGTTAGTAGAGTTTAGTTAAATTTGAATGATTTTGAAAAGGATGACCAAAAAGGAAACCATAACAGTACAAGGAACGGAAATAATCTTGTTTTCGCAAAAAAAGGACGAAGTTGGAATAATTGATAATAATACTTATCTTTGCGTAATTAATAATTAATTTATGAATACAGTAACAATAGGCAATATGAAAAGCCGACAACGTGTTGTTCTATCGGTTTTGCCGCTTAAATATGATTTTTTAATGGAACTGTTGCAAAATTTCGATTTTGTACGCGTGGAGTCTGAAAATACCGATGGGGATACGCGGGAAGAAATCATGGACAATCTAAAACAGGCAGCCAAAGAATTAAAACTTGTCCGAAACGATAAGCTTAAAGGCCGTCCTGCACGTGAACTCCTAAACGAATTATAGCCAAATGCCACATACAATAAAAACAATTCCAAATTTCGATCGTGAGATGAAACGGCTTTCAAAAAAGTACGTTTCATTGAAAAACGAGTATAAAGTACTTATTGAAGATTTGGAAAAAAATCCTGAGCTTGGCGACCATCTCGGAAACGGCATTTATAAAGTCCGGATTGGAATAGCTTCTAAAGGTAAAGGGAAGAGCGGAGGTGCAAGAGTAATTACATTTCTTAAAACAAAACAAAAAACCATCTTTTTGCTTTCCATTTTCGATAAGGGTGTAAAAGATTCAATTTCAGACAATGAAATTAGAGCAATTATTGAAAGCGATGTAAACCCCGTCCCGACAGATTTGCAATCCGTCGGAAAAGAGTAGAAGGATTGATGGGAATTGAAATAAATATTTAGTAAACAGACTTTTAAAAAGATAATAAAATGGCAAATTATGTATGTGACGGAGCAGGATTATCGTGTACCTTTGGGCTTGCGCCGGGGTCGTTGTCCGTTTTACCGTCGAAAAGAATACAAATGGGAGGTAAAGAGGCGGCAAACATTATGGATTTTGCACCCATGACGAATATTTCCGATTTCGGAAATTGTACGTCGCTGATAAATCCGGTTGTGGCAGCCGCAACCGCTAAAAATATGGGCGTATTGGAACCTCAAAAATGTGTGCCCGTAGTCGTAGCGCCATGGATGCCGGGTAATCCCACGGTGTTCGAAACAAGTCCGCCCGCCCTGACAGACCAATGTATCAATACCTGTATGTGGATGGGAATCATCCAGATTACAAACCCGGGGCAAATGACAGTCACTTGCGAACCCGGCCCCGATATGAGCGCTATGATTGCTGACCTGCAAGCACAAGCCGATGCCGCCTCCAAAGAAATGGAAGACAAAATGGATGACTTGGTTGAAGAAGCTAAAAAAGAAAAAGCAGAAGAAGAAGCAAAAAAGAAAAAATAAAAATTCAATAATATAAGACACTATTAATATAAGACACTATGAGTAAAGAAGAAGAAGTAAAAGATGAAGGACGTATAAAAGTGTATATTACGTTTAAGGAAAAAACGGTTTTGTTCAGCGCCAATCCTTTGTATACCTTGAAAGTAACAATGGAAAATCTGAAAAAATTAGCGAACATGTATCCGGATAAGTTTTGGGTATTACCCGAATTTGACAACAACGGACAACGAATCACCTACTTTCTGGGAAAACAGGAAAGCAAAACAGTCTTTCTTTCAACCGCCGCTACCGGCGAAGACCGCAGCCTCGAAGACTACGGCGTGAAAGCAGGCGACAAGTTGAAGATTATTCAGAAGGTGGTGGCAGGGTGAAATCAATTGAGAATTGAGAATTGAGAATTGAGAATGTAGGGGCGTACCCTTGCGGTCGCCCATAAAAAATGCTAATTTGGTAAATGGTAACTTCCCCCGAACCCCCTTCAAAGGGGGAAAAGACAGTAAATATGTTTGAGATTGATTTTTACAAGGACAAAGTGACACCGGGTCGCGATACCCGTTTGTATAACGAATGGAAAATGATGGATGCAGCGTATTCGTCGGACGATGCTATTTCGTACGGCATCACGAAACGCAATCCATCCGGTATGCCTGTCGCCTATACAATCACTTTTCGTATCAAATCAATCACCGGAGTGGAAGAACCCGATGCACAAGGTCTGCAAAGACCTGTCTTCGGCGACAAACATATCCTCCAAATTACGATCCCGAACAATTATCCCTCTGCCGATGGCGGATACCCCGATTTTAAGTTCACGACCGATGTGTGGCATCCGAATATACGTTACTTTGGCGAGTTCAAAGGGCATGTTTGCCTGAATTTCGAAATGAGCGGAACATCAACCCCGTTAGCCGAATATATCAGCCGGATTGCCGCATATCTCAGGTACGACGATTACCATGCCCTCGATGAAGAGCCTTTCCCCGAAGACCAAACCGTGGCACAATGGGTTCGCGCACAGGCAGAACCAAACAAATGGACGATATTTGATTGAGAATTGAGAATTGAGAATTGAGAATTGAGAATTTGTTGGGGCATACCCTTGCGGTCGCCCATAAAAAAATAAAATGATAATGGATACAATGAATAAATCCGGTGGCGCAAAACAGCCTTCATTGATAAGAAGAGCTTTACCCTTCTTACCATCTTACGATCTTACGATCTTACGATCTTATGGTCTTACGATCTTACGATCTTTCAATCTTACAATCTTACGATCTTACGGTCTTACCATCTTACGGTCTTACCATCTTACGATCTTACGGTCTTCCCTTCTCCTACTGATGTTAAGCTGTTTGTTATGCCGCGCAACCGCACAGGAAATAAAGTTAGACAGCAAGGATAACCGGAACCGCGAATCTGTTTCCGTCAGGTTGTACGATAACAACGAAGGTAATTATTTGCTTGAACTGCCTCTTACTTTCCATATCACGCAAAACAATATCCTTTTTATGTTTGTCGGCGATGACAACGGCATCACCGGAAATCATGCGGTATGGTTGTTCGACCGGCCTGTCCCGTTGAACGACTTTCTGAAAATCAACAAACAGATCGGAACGGCAAAAGCGTTTAAAAAACAAATGAACCGGTTAGAATCGTTTTTTGCGCAGTCGGAAAATGTCGATATATTTACCCCGTTTGATAATGGGTATACACAGGTGCAATCGTCGCCCAAACCTGTTTTTTTCAAAGTGAGCGACACCTCGAAGCCGATTGTATTAAAACTGAAGTTTTATACATCGTTCGAGAAAGCCGACCGTTCGCAGGAACTTACTGCCGAAGCCGGTACAGTCAAGATAACAATTAATTTATAAAAATATGAAAAAGCTGATATTACTTACGATTTTAGCAACCGGTATTTTTACCGCAGTTGCGGCTCAGGACAAAGATACCTGTGTTTATTACCTGACCCCCGATGAGATGGTTCAAAAGGAGGTCGTATTGCAAAGCGCTAACCTGATGTATGACTTAAAACTGATGATTGGCGTCAAATGGATGCAGATTGACAACAAAGTTCAATTGGTTTTCGACAGGAAAACAGTACAGGGAAATGACTTTCTGCTGCTCCTGCTACCTATGTCGAATTTCTCGACACCGGTAGGTATGGCAGTGGATTGTAAATCAGGCAAAAAAGTATTGTGGAGTAAACTGAAAAGCCCCGATGCGCAAAACCTGAATTATTTTTTAAGGTCGGACAACCTGAAAATCGAAGATTTTAATAATTGCTATAAAACGCTGGCAAACAATAATGAAGAAGAATTTACCTTTGAACTCAATGGTACCGACGATTTCGTCATTTCGCTGCCGGGCTTTTTTGTAGTGAAAACAGAAAAAAGGCCCTGGTACTCCTTCTCGAAACGCGACAAAAAAATACAGTTCGTAACCAAACAATTCGATCTGTATGTTCAATTCGAACGCAAACCGGTGGCGCCCGACAAATGTGAAATAGGACCTGCTGTCGTAGCCTATATCGAGGCTTACAAGAAAAAATTAGATGAGGACTCGGCCGATTTACTTGACGCACAGAAGAATAAGAGCTGTACCTATTTCGGTCTGCTGAAAGATATCATGCGCAGGACTTTCGTCGAACTGAACGATAAATGCGAACGATACACCACATGTGAAGAAGTGGCAGCGGCTATAAAGATATACAATACCGCTTTTGAAACGGTTTATGCAGAACAATGTACCGCTCCTCCAACGCCGGTAGCATCGTGCTCGTTTAGCGAAAGCGAACTCTCATCGATCAACAACAGGCTGAAAAACCTGCAAATGAAAATCAATGTAAAGAAACGCAACAACGAAAGCCGCGACGAAGAATCGAAAGAATACCGTCAAATCAAAACAACGATCCTGCCACGACTTACCCCCGAATGTCGTAAAAGGTATAAAGACCTGATTGATGCGCTCGAAAGCTATTGTGTAAATATTGAAGGACTGCTTTAATGAATTGAGAATTGAGAATTGAGAATTGAGAATTGAGACATCCCTCTGCCCCCTTCAAAGGGGGAAAGAATTGAAACTTGTAACTTGTAACTTGTAACTCGTAACTTATAACTTGTAACTAACCAAATGTTTAAGTCAAAAATCATATTACCCCTGCTGATCCTGCTTTGTTTTATCGAGGCAGGGTTCAGTCAGGCATATCAGGAACCTTTTTTCTCGAAAAAAGAGACATTCTACAGCACAAAAAACGGCAACGCGATCGGTGAAGTACTGCTAAGCATTGCGCCGAAAACGGCTGCGACGTCGAATAATGAATGGGTTCTTATCATCGGAAGTCCGACAGGCAAAATTATTGAAACACGTACCGAAACAACTTTGTGGATTTTTAATAACAAAACGAACGTCAATCAATTCAAAAAAGACCTGAAAAGCAAAGACTATCCGGTTGAAGTGAAAGGATTTAACGAATTTGCGCCTTTCTGCGAAAACGGTATACGTTTCACCCTCAAGGAGTGGGATGAGTTGCGGAAACAGTCGCAACTATCCTTTTACCTCAATGCGTCGCCCGGCGAAAAAGTGACGTTGCGACTCGTATTCTATACGGCTACATCCGACAAAAAACGCATCACCATCGACAATGAAGCCAAAGTAAGAATCGAGTTTGAAATACCCGACCTTTCTGCTGCCGGTAACAATCAGGCACGGCGAACCGGCGGCGGCGGCGGTGGCGGTGGCGCTCAGGGAGGTGAAGTCATCAGCCTGACCGAACAAATTACACCCGAAGCAAGGGCAGCCGCTGCTGCTAAATTACTCGAAGATCAAGACGAAGACGACCTGGAAGGCGGCGACCCGGCCGACAGAGGACAACGCATCGCCTTACTCAATGCTTTCATAACGGAACGGCAACGCGAAATGACGCTGTTTCAAGGAGATGTAAATGCACTGCTGGAAGATAAATCAACGAAAGTGAGTGAATCGACCATCGATTCGCTTTCAACCATCGCCAATGAACTGAAAAACAGGGTTGACTACTGGGAAAACGGCTATTCCGACATTTTGCTGACCGAAGAATCCATTCATGAGAAGTTTTCGAAGTTCAGGGTTGCTCATACGCTCACTGTCAAAAAGATAAGCGAACTGAAACAACAACAGAATCCTTTAAACGGCATATTGGATTTTTTGAAAAATAATATTTTACTGAGCTTAGGCATTGGTATCGGAGGGGTGATTTTCCTGAAAATATTTATGAAACTCGGCAAGAAAATTTCGTCTATGATAAAAAGTAAAATCAATCAGCAAATAAGCAAAGCGAAAGCCCAGGCCAAGAAAAAGGCGGAAGAAAAATTGAAAAATCCGAAGCAACAAAAGAAAAAGCAAAAAGAACCCGACGACGAATATTTAAATATTGATATTAATGATTTAGCCGAGATTTAAACGGCTGCTTTAAAATGAATAAACTGATTAATTATGAGAAAAATAGGTAAAATTGTGTCAACGAAAGAAGTGATGAATAGAACAATAAAAAAAGCGAAGTTCCCCTCCTTTATCCCCCTTTGGAGGGGGTTGAGGGGAGGTCTTAGCTCCTTTATCCCTCTTTGGAGGGGGTTGGGGGGAGGTTTCCCTATCCCCCTTCGGACGGCGCAAGGAGGAGGTCTTAGCTCATTTATCCCCCTCCGGAGGGGGCAAGGGAGAGGTTTCCCATTGTCAATTATCAATTGTCAATTGTCAATTCTTCTATCCCTTTTCTTAGTCTCCTGTACACAAGACATTGTTATCCACACAAATGAATCGACCGTCCATTCCGTTAATTTCATCGAAACCGCTCATTCACCGACAGCCGACAGCCTCTATCACCGGTTTAACATAATGAATATGCGCACCGAAAATAAAGAGTTGATAGGCGACATCAAACCGGATGAGATCGAAGTTATATCGAGCGACACGCCTTTCACTGTCGAAGGAATAAGAAGGTTGCCGTCGTCGGGCGGTACGGTTCCGACGAACATTGTCGTTTCGCTGCTGGTAGACCGCAGTATCCATACCGAAGATATGTCGGGCATAAAAAGAGCCGTACAGTATATTGTGGATAACCTTCCGGCCAATACAGCGTATATCTCTTTCTTCGACGACAAATTGGGAGAGTCGAAACGCATCACAACGGAAAGCTTTGATTTATACGAAGATGAATTTACTGTATCCACAAATAATAAAATAATCTTTGATGTTGCAATGCTGAAATTTCAGGAGCTATGCGGTTCGAAAGCGCTCAATACCACCGACGCACAGTTTGCCTCGAAAATCAGCGACGAAAACATCAAAAAAGTCTTGCTGATCCTGACCGACGGACGTGTCGACGCCAATAACTTCCGGACAGCAGATAACATTCAGAAATTCAGCGATGCGGTGCAGCAGTTAGACGACGACACGGACAACAAACAACATGTCGAAATACATGCCCTCCGCTACGGCGAACGGAATGATGATGTTGACTTTACACTGTCATACCTGTGTGTGGATATCCGCAACGCCGATGTCAGGGGAGGCTCCTATTTTGCCGACGCGGGTGCTTTTATCGATAACCTGCGGGTATCGGACAACAGCATGCCTGATTATGAATTGATCGTGTCCAATCCTGAAGGGAAAATTTATTACGGTCAAAAATACAGCTCCGGACTTAAAATTTTTAAAAACGGAACGGTCATTTCGGGAAAAGCCCAATTTGCAGTCGGCTCGCTACTGACACCGCTAACGACAGGCGTGGGAAATCCCTTTCTGCCTATCTTATTCGGTTTATTAGCCGGATTAGTGTTGCTTGGATTGGCATTTGTTATTATGCAGTTAGTTATTCCATTCGTCCGTTTTAAAATGGAAAATTTTGATAACAAGTATATACGTAACTATTCTTTTGATGAAGATACGGTTATCAAATGCCACTATTGTCAGAACGAACTCAGGGATGGCGAAGAAATCGTGACGAAATGCCATCATACCGTTCACAAACATTGCTGGATTGAAAATGGCTGTAAATGTACTGATTACGGTAAGTACTGCAAGCATGGCAAACAATTCCTGTACGAAACAGGCAGCCCGTTCAGCATCAATAACCGCCCCTACTATACCCAATGGGCTATGTACGGCATGGCAGGTGCATTGGCGTCATGGTTGGTTTTCCAACTCCTGCTCTTTTTCTTCCCGGCGCCTCTCAGTCCGCTGACACAATGGATGTTATCACTGTTTGAAGGAGCCTCCGCCAATCCTTACGCATCCGCTTTCTATCCGAAACTCGGGGCGCTTTTCGTGATCGGCATGTTATTGGGCTTTACGCTTGTACTGTTGTTTTCGCACCTGAACAAGTACAGGCAGCGGAAAAAAGATTCTATGCTTATCGTCCTCTTAAAAGCCACAGCAGGTGCAGTGTTTGTTTTCGTTACATTCTTTATCTGCGCTATCATCCTGATTATCACCAATGCAGCATCGACCATGATCGGGATTGACTGGCTTCCGTGGTTGTTATTGGGAGTCTCCATCGGCGCGGTGCTGTTCTTCAGGTCGAATACAGTGCTGAATCAAATTCTGCCCGGCGTAATCGTGTCGGGATTACTGTGTTTCTTGGTTTTATTGACAGGCAGTCTGCTCGGAATTTATGCTGTAGTCATTGCACTGATGATTTTCGGCGCCGGAGCCGGTATTTCCTTTATTTCGGCACGGAAGATTATGCATAAATATTTCCTGAAATTCACAAGCGACAAACCGGAAAAGATAGCCATTCACAAGTGGATGAGCGTGGCCGGAGGAAGCAACGAAGTCAGTATCGGCAGTTCGCCCGATGCCATCATACAGATGACATGGGATAACCACCCGTCTATACAGGATATTCAGGTCAAACTGTTCTATCACAAGAAGAACAGGCTGCCCTGTATAAAAATATTGTCTAAAGACGTAGTATTTAACGGTGTATACGCCAAGAACAACGAAGAATATCTGTTGAAACACGGCGTGAAATTCAAGATCGGAAATACCGAATTTCAATATGTAGAATCGTAGGGGCGGGGTCAGCCCGCCCAAAAATGGTAAATAGTAAATAAATAAATGGTCAATGGTTTAGATTCATCCAACAATGTCTTTTCGATGCTTTCATGGTTTAAAGCTCAAAAGGTGAACGACGCTAAAGTTTTAGTTGCCGGAGCCGGAGCATTGGGCAATGAAGTATTAAAAAATCTGGCGCTTTTCGGTGTCGGTAACATTGTTATCGTTGATTACGACATCGTTGAGCGTAGCAACCTTACCCGCTCCATTCTTTTTAGGATGGATGATGTGTACGATAAATCGAATAAAGCTGTTGTTGCTGCACAAAGAATCAAAGAAATAAACCCGGCAGTTCATGTGCTGCCCATCGCCGACAATCTCGAAAACGGCGTCGGGCTGGGCATATACCGCCGGATGGATGTGATCATCAGCTGCCTTGACAGTCTTCAATCGCGGATTTTACTGAATCGCCTGTGCTACCGTGCGGGGAAAATTTGGATTGATGGAGCTATCGGCGACCTCGAAGGGCAGGCAAGCGTCTATCAGCCCGGAAAAAGTTGCTATGAATGTAATCTGACTGACGAAGAAAAATCGGATTTCGACAAACGCATCTCCTGTGCAGGCGTCGTCAGAATGAACGAAAGCGCCGGCCGCGTAGCTACAACACCGGTAAGCGCTTCCATCATAGCCGCCATTCAAGTGCAGGAAGCAATGAAAATCATCCATCAGGACGAGTATGACAGCAACGCTTTTTCTACCCTCACCGGTAAATTATTCGCCTACGAAGGGTTACATCCTTCGTTCGACATCTATGATTTTGCATCGTACGACAAACATTGCACAGCGCATGAGCCTTGGGATCCGATCGTGGAAATTCCTGAACTAAGCGCTGATACCAAGTTACATCAGGCATTACAAATTATCAAAAACCATCTCGGCGTTGAATCGGTTGAAATTAATCTGAGAAACAACAAATTTGTGGATAAAATCGGTTCACGCATCATGAACCAGAGCTTTACTCCCATGCAGCCCGAATCAAAAATTCAGGCTTATATCAATCAATCGCAAGAGATGAGAGACATTCAGGCGAATGAAGGTTTTTATCAAAACAGTTTTGAAAATATCGATGAAAATTTTCAATACCTGTACTTTACATTAAAACAAACCGGTATCCCTTACTTTGACGTCATTCAGGTTTCGACCGAAAAAGGCGTATTTTATGTTGAACTTTCCAAAGATAAAAAAATATATGAGCGTTTCATCACTTATTCATGAAGATATCAAAGATCTGACACAAAATCTTGAACTGATCAAGGCCGAAGCATTCCTGACCTCCCTGATGGAGTCGATTGATGGCATCAATCTGGAATTTCAAGGCGTGTTCAGCCGGAATTACTATAATGATATCTTTTATATGGATCAGGAAAAGATATTGGACAAATTGATGCTGAACGTCAAATTGTCGCGCGACAGTTTGTTTCATATCCTTCCTGAGGGACTTTTTTTCCGTGAAAATGATTTGAGAAAAGCTGCAAAAGAAAAAAATGTTGAAAAATTCAAAGCACTCGAAGAACAAATCATCCGCGAAAAGCAAAAAATCCTTTCATTTTTTTATCCTTTTGATAAAGCATATTTCGGGCTTAAGTTCGATTTGGAACAGAAACTAAACGAATGTTCCGAAAACCGTACGCAAATATGGATAGATAAGTTGCTCAATGTCTTTGAGCTTAACAAGGTAAAAAACAACTTGATAAAACGAATTATCCCCCTGCTTCCGCTTGCCTCCGAAATCAGGAGCAATAAATTGATATGGAGAGATATTATCAAAAGCATCTTTTTCCCGGCCAATGTGGAAGTACGTATAACAGAAAAAACAGACTCCACAGGCATCAGACGAAACATTGTAAAAACAACGATCCATATTGAAAAACTTACCAACGAAGAATTTTTGTCTATCAAAAAAGACATTGACCCCTTCGCACATTTTTTCTATGAATGGTTTTTACCGGCAGATATGGGATACGAATTTAAAGTAAAAGACAAGAAAGAACGGTTTGAGATGGGGAAGGATTTAACGTTGGACTATAATACGCAGTTATGAGTTAAGAGATGAGACATCCCCCTGCCCCCTTCAAAGGGGGATAAGAGATAAGAATAAATTTAAACAATATATGAATTATGATTAATAGAATATTTTGGAGGATTGGACAGGAGATTACGCCTGACACGTTTATACAGGCAGATAAATATATTAGCTGTCAGCATAGCCTGATTCGAAGGCTGATAGCCGGAAAATATTTCGGGCTGATACCTCCCTGTGCAGAGAGCGCGCTTACGCACACCATAAGGGTGAGAATGGATTACAGGGATGTACACGTTGAACAAATAACCTGTTGCGGCACAACAGAATCGGGTTTTATTGTGCAATTTACAAAAGACATGTTGGCTGCACTGCCTCATCAACAGGTATCTGTCCCTAATACCAGAGCAAGCGCTTATTACCTTGTTTTACGCGTCAATCCGTTTGAACAGGTACTGATTGAACCGGTGGATAATAACGAAGCGCCGGAGGCTCATTCGGCTTATGAGCTATCAATCAAAGAATTGGCGCAAATTGGGCCGGACGAATTAGCAATTCTTAAATTAGATTGCACAGGCCGTTCACCGGCCGTCGACCCGGAATATATCCCACCCTGCATTTCGATTGATTCCTACTCAAAATTACTCAATTTGTTCGATTCGATCAAGACACTCTTTACCGAAATTCGTACAATCATTCACGCTAAAAAAGACCAATTCGGCAAACTGATGTACCCGCTTACTTTGTTACACCATGAATTGAATGAGTTTGCACCAAGCTCACCCCCCATCGCATTGGTCAGCCTGATTAAAAAATTCATACTGACCTATCAGTATTTTATCCCCGACATCCGGAAAATCATCAATTCCGATTCGCTCGACAAATATTGTCATAATGATATATCGCTCATTTTCAAATCACTACTATCATGCCTGCAGGAAATAAAAATGATGGTCAGCCAGGTAGAAATTGAAGAAGAAGAAGAAGATTTCACGCCAAAAATTTAAAAGACATGAATGGATTTACAATTCCGATAAAGATGACAAAGCGTTTTTCGAAAGAAAACGAGCCTAAAAACATAAAAACATCCATTGATGATTTTATTGAGTTGATCGTCTTTTCGGCTAATGGAAGTTTTAAGGCTGATTATTTTTTTGGTTTTGTTTTTCAAAATACCAAATTTCAGAACAGCGACCCCGGCGATATAATGGATGCCAAAAAAATTCAGGGAAGCAGTGTCAATAAAAATAATTACGCTTACGACCTCAAAATGGCGATTGAGGATTATGAAACAAGGATGAAAAACGTTCGGGTGATGATTTCGTACGAAGCAGAAAGCAAGAAAGTGTCAATCGACATCAACGGACGGTATGAAGAAGATTTTGTAGAAAAAAATTACGAGAAAAATATCACATTTTATATTTGGTAAAATATGGAACATTCGTTTGAACAACATCGCAGACAACTGATTAAAGAGGCGATAGAACATTGGGAAGAAAAAGGAGACCTGATAAATATAGAAGACGACCCGGTCATAAAACTGTTTTTTTCAGCATTAGCCTATCAATCGTATGCTATTTCACGGGAGATTTCTGCCTTTAAAGGTAAAGTCATTTCCGAATTTCGCAATAAATTAATCCCTTATCACCTGATAAAACCTTTTCCGGCTTTGTCGGTATTAGAAACACGACTGGGGAAAAATAAAGACGCAAGCGTCAAACAATTGACGTCGTTTCCGGTAGACGAAAAATGCGTGTTCGAGTTCGGGAAAAATAAAATGCCTTTTACACCGCTATTCGATACAACCATTGTCAATGCAACCATAGCCGGAAAACAGGCCGACGAAGACAAAAACATCATGCAACTGACCCTGTCGTCGAATGAAGTTATCGAAGATTTCTCGGGCATGTCATTCTATTTTGAGGATTCGGAAATGGTGCCCGATATCGAAATTTCGTTGAACAATCAGCTTTTACCGGTTATTAAACCCGACGATTGCGATAACCTGCCCTTTACAGACTGGTTTCAGCATCATTTCCTCCTGAGCGAAGACAATCAACTCCAATACGGCAACTATGACTACTGGCTTGAGTTTTTTCTCAGGAAGCATATCAATATATGTTATCTCGGTTCATATAACAGTAATAGGATCAAAAACACAAGCATTTCGCCGGTTTTTAATATTCATTTTAAAACGCGGTTGGAACTTCAATACTTTATGAACCGTTCGATCAGAATTAACTGTATTCCCATTGTCAATGTGCAGAAACATTCTGTCATACTGAACAATAACGAACCAATTCAGAAACTGTCGGTCGACAAAAATGTTTTCCTGAACCTCCTTTCCAACGAGAATACCGAAAAGAACGAAAACGACTTCTTTATCCGGCATTTTGGCATCGAACGCTACAATCAGGAAGAACTGCTCTTTCAAATCAACGATTTGTTTAACCGTTTTATTTCTGATTATTATGCGTTTAAAGATATCGAAGACCTGAAAAAAGGAGATAAGTTAGAGAATTTATATAAAGATTTCAGGGAAATATGGCCGATCATGATGCGCAATGAAAACAAAAACTATTCGGGCGTATATGCCATCCTGAAACTAAACAAGAATCTCAGGTTTAACTACAGTAACATCACCATCGATTATCTGACAACCAACTGTGAATTAGCCAACAACATCAAAGAAGGCGAAAAAGCGGTTGGGGCGTCCGATTTTTTAGACAAAGCCAACACCACGCTTTTGATGGATACATCAGGCGGTCGGGAGGAAGAATACAACGAAGAAACGTTGAACCGCTTAGCTCGTTATAATCTGCTCACCAAAGATAAACTAATCACCTGCAGCGACCTGAAAGCGTTCTGTTACCGCGAATTGAGAAATAAAATTGAAGATGTGACCGTGCAGAATACAGGGAAAAAGATCGATATTTTTATCAGACTGAGAGAGGATGATACATCCGACCCGTCGGAGAAATTTCTGCACGAAAAACTGTTACGGCAAAAAATAAAGGTGCGTTCGCTCTTCAGTCTGCCGATTGTAGTCAATATTAAATATCAATAGTATTCGGATTGTAATAATTATTAAGTATTAGATGTAGTTGAAAAACAGGATTTTATATATTACAGGACTGTGTATTTTGCTCTTTCAGCCGGCAATGTCTCAGGAGAAAAGAGACATCATCAGCTTGCTGATCGAGAGTTATGAATTTTTGTATGCACCTGAGTCTGTGATTTTTGAAGAGATAGAAGAAGAAGCGGTCTATACCTGCATCGAACGTCCACGCGATTTTTACGACGACTTTAGCGATGTCCGTATCGGCTTCGACCTGCTTACACAGATACGCGAAGTCAATACATTCTCGTTTCAGCCTGCGATCGACAGCGTCAGTGCCCCGCTTAAAATCCCATTACGCATCACATCCAAATACAGCGAGATAAGGACAGGCAAAGTACATCAGGGCATTGATTTCGGATTGAGTATCGGCGATACGATTTACAGCTCGTTTTGCGGTGAAGTGCGAATAACAGCCTATCAACCGGAGGGTTATGGCAATGTCGTAGTGGTACGCAACTACAATATGAGTGAAACACTTTACGGACATCTCGACAAAAGTTTGGTTCGTAACGGTCAAAAAGTGATGACAGGCGAACCCATCGGAATAGGAGGCAATACCGGGGCTTCAAGCGGCCCCCACCTGCATTTTGAAATACGCTCGTCGGGATATAGTTTTAATCCGATCGTAGACGGTAAATTTTTTAAAAAATATAATGTGACTTACTGAAATAGATTTTTTTACTAATTTTGTATATAAACAATTAACAATTAAATTTTAATAATATGAGTGTAAAAAGTAAATTTGTAAATTTGAAACCATCTGATATTGTCGGCGAAGCTGTTGAGCATGGCAAAAGCGCCATGGCAGGTGGTCTTGACGCCATAAAAGGCGCAGCCGGAGAATTAGGATCCGCAATGGATGCAGCAAAACAAGGACTAAGTGATTTGAAAACTTCAGCAATAGATAATTTAAATCTTGCACTGGATACACTCAAAGACACTTTAGATCAGGCTAAAGATTTGGTTAACGATGCCAAAGACACCGTAAAAAGTGTGAAAGACACTATTTTAGACAATGTACAGGAAGCAATCAAAGCAGTCAATGAAGCTTTGGACGAAGTCAAAGACTTGGTCGACGAATGTAAAGCCGCTTATGAAGAGGTAAAAGATGCTGTCAGTGAAGGCGTTCAAGAGGCATTGGATAAAGTCAATGAGATCATTGACGAAGTTGAAGGCATGATGAACGACGCCAAAGAAGCACTCAATGATGCAAAAAATGCAGTAAGCGATGTTTATAACGATGCAGTGGATAAGGTGAACAGTGTGGTAGACGAAGCTAAACAAGCCGTTGCAGATGCTAAACAAGCTGTTGATGATGCTATCAACTCCGTAAAAGATACAATAAATGATGCTGTACAAGGCGCAAAAGATGCAGTAACGGATACTGTACAAGGCATAAAAGATACAGTATCAGATACCATTCAGGCAGGTAAAGATACAGTATCTGAAACGATTCAGGCGGGTAAAGATACAGTATCTGAAACGATTCAGGCGGGTAAGGATGTAGCAAAAGAAGGTATCGACGCAGTAAAAGATACAGCAAAAGAAGGCATCGACGCAGTAAAAGATACAGCTAAAGAAGGCATCGATGCAGTAAAAGATACAGCTAAAGAAGGTATCGATGCAGGTAAAGAGGTAGCAAAAGAAGGTATCGATGCAGGAAAAGAGGTAGCAAAAGAAGGTATCGATGCAGGTAAAGAGGTAGCGAAAGAAGGCATCGACGCTGGCAAAGAAGTAGCGAAAGAAGGCATCGACGCTGGCAAAGAAGTAGCGAAAGAAGGCATCGACGCTGGCAAAGAAGTAGCGAAAGAAGGTATCGACGCTGGTAAAGAGGTAGCGAAAGAAGGTATCGACGCTGGCAAAGAAGTAGCCAAACAAGGCATCGACGCAGGTAAAGAGGTAGCATCTGATGCAACAAAAGCAGGCCAACAAGTAGCATCTGATGCAACAAAAGCAGGTCAACAAATAGCATCTGATGCAACAAAAGCAGGTCAACAAGCAGCGTCTGATGCAGCCAAAGCAGGTCAACAAGCAGCGTCTGATGCTGCCAAAGCAGGTCAAGATGTATTCAATAACTTTAAAAACTAAAAAAATATGACTGATAATATGAATATGACTTCTACGGATGGAAAAGTAGAAGCATTAGAAAACTTAAGCAATTCATTGGGAGCACTCAGCGGAGGCTTGGATAATACGATAGATAAACTTGGAGAATTATCTATTGAAGCTAAAGATGTGCCCAAAGAACCGTTTCACGGCGCTATGCAAGACGCAAGCAGCGCAATGAGCGAAGCACGAGGTTTAATTCATGATGCAAAGCGCGATTGTAGCGGTTTAAAACATGCGTCAGGAGAACAATTAGACTCAAAATTGGAAAATATTGGACATGATTTAAACCAAACCAATGATGCGCTTAACGATGCAACAGATTCGTTCAATAGCGCAAAAGACAACGCTTTAGATGCGGCAGACTCATTAAAGCATAGAGCAAGTCATAAATTAAATTCGGCAATGAATGCACCTGACTCGTTAAAAAATGCAGCAGGCAGCAATTTACATTCGGCTATGGGTGCGCCCGACTCCTTAAAAGGTGCGGCAGGCAGCAAATTCAATTCGGCTATGGGCGCAGCTGACCCCTTAAAACAAGTTGCAATAGCAGACAATTTAAATTCGGCTATGGGTGCAGCCGACAATACGATTAACAGTATCAACCCTGTATTTGATGGCGCCACAGGTGCGTATGAAGCCTTAAAAAGTCTACCCCCCGATGCAAAAAACATTACGGGTAACCTTGGCCAACATTCGCCGAACGATTTATTGAAAGGTTCGAATCTCTCACAAGACTTGATTGATAAAGAAGTCGGAAAAATCTATAAAGAACTTGGCTCAACTAATCCGGAGGACGCCGACAAAATTGCAGCGCTCGTCAATGACCAACTTAAAGCCGGCAAAGCCAAATCCGTCATTTCAGACACCACAAAAAAATTCTTCTCCTGAAATGACAGCGTTTCTTTATGCGCACAAGTCAGTGACCGGTGCGAAACAATGTACAGACGCGGCGTGCCGCGTCTGTACGCACAACATACCCCCATCCGCACAAAGTGACCTGTGTAGAGACGCGGCGCGCCGCGTCTCTACTTCTGTTATTGAAAAAAATCATCATTTATGAAAAATGAAAAGAAGAACGCAGCATTTTTTTCCGTTATTGCTGCTACGCTTCTCACCGGATTCAAATTTGTTGTAGGGTTTGTGACCGGCAGTTTGGGTATCCTGTCCGAAGCCCTGCACTCAGCGCTTGACCTTTTAGCCGCAGTGGTGACTTTCTATGCTGTCAAATTATCAGACAAACCGGCCGATGAAGAGCACAACTACGGTCACGGAAAGATAGAAAACCTTTCGGCGCTCGTTGAAACGGTACTTTTATTTGTGACTTGCATCTGGATTATTTATGAGGCTATTAACCGGCTCACGAGCGGTACTTTTCATATCGAAGTCACCATCTGGAGTTATATTGTAGTTATTTTTTCCATCATCATTGATATCAATCGTTCAAAGATGCTGTATAAAGTAGCGAAAAAATACAACAGCCAGGCGCTTGAAGCCGATGCACTGCATTTTTCGACCGATATATGGAGTTCGGTGGTAGTCCTGTTGGGTTTGATTTGCGCACAATTTGGCATCCTGTGGGCGGATTCTGTGGCTGCGCTGGGTGTAGCGGTAATTATTTTAGTCGTTGCATATCGTCTGGGCAAACGGGCTGTGGATGTGTTGTTAGACAAAGCGCCTGCCGGTATCCTGCAAATTGTCAGCGACATTATAAACCGCTATCCCGAAATTATTACGGCACACGACTTTAAAATCCGTTCGTCAGGAGCCGACACTTTTATCAAATTCAACATTCACCTCCATCCGGAACTCACTGTTTATCAGGCACACGAACTATGCGATAAACTCGAAAAAGAAATCAACCTGCTTATTCCCCGCAGCGAAACCTACATCCATTCAGAACCCCACAACGAAAACAACGAAAAATAATCAACTACAAATAGAAACCATTGATTTTTTTACAAACCCTTTTAACTTCATTTTATCAGTACTGCAACACAATGTATCGGATATTATTTTGCTTACAACAGCATTCGTTGTGCCTTTGAAGCACGCAGATGACGCAGATGGAAAGGATTTGCGCAGATAATATAAAAATCTGCGTTTATCTGTTTGATCTGCTCATCTGCGTGCTATAATAATTCTTCTATTTCTCCTTTTGTCAGGTTCGTTAAGTTTTGTATTTGTTCGGTTGTCAAGCCTAATGCTTTTGCGTTTTTCGCGATTTCTAAAGTTTTTAGCTTTTCTCCTTTTTCAATTCCTTCGGTCAAACCTTCTGCTTTTCCTATTTCTATTCCTTCGGTCAAACCCTCTGCTTTTCCTATTTCTATTCCTTCGGTCAAACCCTCTGCTTTTCCTTCAT
>Ga0082212_10003654_pt2 | contig 19094 bp, 15 predicted proteins | sample TergutNt197P3_FD_71548 | JGI IMG/M metagenome (GOLD analysis project Ga0082212, IMG submission 71548) | Neocapritermes taracua P3 segment gut microbial communities from Petit-Saut dam, French Guiana - Nt197 P3 | ecosystem: Host-associated > Arthropoda: Insects > Digestive system > Gut ... | reverse complement strand
CGTTGGGTGGTGGAGCGTTCGTTTGCGTGGCTTGGCAGGAACCGCCGATTGAGTAAGGATTACGAAAAGACGATTTCATCGAGTGCGGCGATGGTCAAGTGGTCGAACATGGCGTTGCTCTTGCGTCGGCTTGCGCCCAGAGAAAATGCCAAAACGTTTCACTATCGCGACAATGCGCAAAACGCTTGAAAACAAGGAAATCTATCTCCAAATAGCCTCTCAATAGTTACGAAAATTGAGTTTCGGAAAACTGAAATGGCACAAAAATTTGGACGTACCCAACTGCTACGAGTCATTATGGGGGACCACAAGGTAAATTTACTAAGTATCCTGTCCATGTCGGAAACTGTCCGAATTTCAGTATATTTGACCGGATTTTAGGGGTTGTAACAGGGGCTCTTTTCCGTATACTGGTGTTCGATCGTTTGATGAAATTTTGCATAGTGTAGAATTATCAAGCGGCTGTTCCCTATTACCAATCGGAGGTATCCCATGCAAACGTCGCGGAACAAAAGCAAGTTAAAATCTTGGGGAGCAACATTAGGAAAGCCCGTCTTCCACGCTTTCACTCTCGTTGAACTCCTCGTTGTCATCGCCATCATCGGCATGTTGATCGCCCTGCTGTTGCCAGCGGTCCAAGCCGCCCGAGAAGCCGCAAGGCGGATGCAATGCTCAAATAATTTTAAGCAAATCGGACTCGGCATTCATAATTTCATCAGTACCAATAGGGAGGGAGTACCTCCAGGATGTCTGGCACGTGCAACGATGACGACATTACCTATCCTTTATCCCTACATCGAACAACAGAATCTTTATGATGTTCTCAGAAATTCCAAAGACGGGGATGACAACAACACGGAAGGAAAATACTTGACCTCCAACTATTGGTGGGGAAAGGCATGGAGTGATGCCAATGCGGCTCAGGGACGTGGGCTGACCGATGAACAACGGAAAAACTTCGGCTCCGTTTCCACCTATCTGTGCCCATCACGCCGTGGAGCACCTGCTTATTTGGATGATCCGCCGGCAAATGCTGTTCCGATGGCAATATATTTTGCCGGTCCGCAATCCAGTTACGCATTTGTTTCCAGTAGCGATGGAGCCGCTCAATGGTATCTACTTGCCAATGAGGGTCTCACCGGTTTCCGTGGTCCTTTGCGTTCGTCAATCAGCGATAGCCGTGGTTACAGTTCGGTGAGAACTTGGACACCCCGCGATAATATGTCCTATTGGGCTGACGGGACATCCAACCAGATTCTTTTCGGTGAAAAACATTTTCATCCGGAAGTCGCCCCCATGGAAACCTGCGTCGATAATGCCGGAGATTGTTCCTACCTGACTATGGGCAATGACGGTAGTCCTGTTGTTGCTGTCATAAGAACATTTGATAGTGCTGATATTACCGGTGCCCCCGGCGATTTCATTGCCCAGAAAAACGATGCAGGCTGGACAGCATGCCATCGATTTGGAAGTGCCCACCCAAGTGTTGTTAACTTCCTGTTTGGCGATGGCTCCGTTTCTGCAATCTCCGTGACGGCGACACATGACGTTCTCTACGCACTCGGTTGCGTGAATGATGGTGTTGCCGTTTCCAGACCATAAAAATTTGAATAACGTTACCATTTCCACAGAAAGGTTGTCCCATGTTATATCGTTTTACCATACAGACGTTCCCGTTTTTACTGCTGGTTTTGATGACCGGATGCGGCTCCAATGTAAAATTTGGAGGACGGGTTACGTTTTCGGATGATGATTCACCACTTACAAGCGGTATGGTTTGTTTTCAAGCGGAAGGTTTTTTTGTCCGTGGTGAAATTGGCAAAGATGGGAATTACACATTGGGAACCGTAACCGCAACCGACGGAATTCCCAAAGGTACCTACTCAGTTTACCTGACCGACACGGAAAAAATCGAAGGCGTTGAAATTGTGGCCATCTCACCAGAAAAAGGAGTGGTTCAAGGGCAGGCATCCACGGGTAGGGACCCGATTGATGGGAGCGTCATCATGGGAGGGCGCAAGATCATTCCGCTTGTTGCCTTGAAATACACGTCCCCCCAAACATCCGAAATACAGGTGGTTGTCGATGGGAAAACAAAACGTTACAATTTCCAAGTGGAGCGATTTGATCCCAAGAACCCCTAACCCACTGAAACTGGAGGAACTCTGTATGGATGGTATAGTTTTGCTCGGAATCATACTTGTGGTACTTGCTGGACTTGGCACGGGAACCGTGATGTGGCCGATGAAACGGATGAAACGACTTCAGTTCGAGCATTACTGGTTCATCGCCATGCTCACTGGATTGGTGGTTGTTCCTTGGTCGTTTGTTATGATCACAATTCCCAATCCATTTGCCGCTTATGCCCAGGTTGGCTGGGGTCCTGTCCTCAAGGCAAATCTTTTCGCCCTGGGATGGGGTGTCGCAAATGTGCTTTATGGTTTGTGTGTTGTCCGCATTGGGGCAGCACTGACGGGAGCCGTTATGACTGGTCTGGGAATCATCGCGGGGACAACACTGCCGATGATTATGAAAGGAACCGGTCTTTTCGCCAATGCCCCCGATCTGATGTCAACCGGCGGGCTGGTCCTCATGGCGGGACTTGCCGTCATGTTGTTAGGAGTTCTCTTGTCTTCGCTTGCCGGATTTGGTCGAGCAAAAGTTTTGTCGGATGCACCGTCCGGCCCGTCGTCCCAGGGACAACAGGGTCGTTTCACCATCGGTCTCTTGATGGCGGTCATTGCCGGCTTGACCTCGGCGGGAATCTCCCTTTGCTTTGTTTACGGGCAAGCACCGATTGTGGAAGCCATGAAAGCCCAAGGTGCAGATACCATGTCGGCGGATGTGGCGGTCTGGGCAGCGGCTCTTATGGGGGGTGCCATCGTGAATATCGTCTTTCCCGCATGGATTATGACGAAAAAGAAAAATTGGGGCGAATTGCTCAAAAATCCCGGAGAAACGCTTTTGGCAACCGTGATCGGCATTCAATTTATTGTCGCCGTTACCCTCATGGGACGCGGGATGTTATTTTTGGGGGCTTTTGGTGCCTCGGTGGGATTTGCCATCCAACAAATCATGCAAATTATGGGGAATCAAGCGGTCGGTTTTCTTTCCGGTGAGTGGAAAGGTGTTTACGGGAATCCGAGACGTTTGATGTATGGGGCACTTTTAATTTTGGCATTTGCCGTGCTGATCGTCGCTATCAGTAACACTTTCGTGTGATGTTTACCTTGATACTTGAACTATGAACACACCGATCATTGATATCTTGGAACGCCAAGGGAAAAAAACACAAACCGTTCAATGGGATGATGGGAGTCGGCTTCTCTTCCTTCCTTATGGTGGCAGGCTTTTGGGATTGTTTACCGAGACATCGGATTTGAATTTTTTTTGGGTCAATGCTAAACTTTCGGATCAGCAGAGTGCCGCGGACGTTTTCGTTCCCAATCAGTGGCAAAATACCGGTGGTGAGCGCACATGGATTGCACCCGAACTTGATATTTTTTTTCGGGACTACCCCGCTTGTCAAGTTCATTGGGAACCCCCGCAATTGGATGCCTCGGAATATGATTTTGAAAAAAACGATTCAAGAGTTGTGCTTTCAAAACAGATGGAGATTTATCTCGCCCGTTCGTCCAAGCAAGTCCGAGTTTCTTTGAAAAAAGAATTCACTTCAGCACCGAATCCATTGCGGCTCGACTGGGATTTTGCAGAAGATTTTCAAGACGTTTCCTATGCCGGTTACACCCAGCGGACAACGCTTTGTTACAAAGGCGACGGTGTTGCCCCCGCTTTGGGAATCTGGAACCTCAACCAACTGCCTCATGGAGGGACTTTAATTATTCCGACATGGTATCCGACGAATCCATTGCTCCTGTTCGGACAGATTCCTAGCGAATGCCTTCTCTCACGTCCCAGGAGTGTCGTTTTTCAGGCGACCATTCCGGGAGAGCACAAAATCGCCGTCCGTGCGGCAGCATCAGTCGGCAGGCTCGGATACGTTTACCGACAGAACGAAACCAGTGCACTGGTGGTCCGTAATTTTTTCAACAATCCTTCCGGTGATTACGTTGATGTTCCCAAATCGTCGCCTGATGACTTTGGATATTCCGTGTTTGCTGTCAGTATTGACAGCGATTTAGGTGATTTTGTGGAGATGGAATATCATGCACCAGCTATTCGAGCGGATATTGGAGAAGTTTGTACCAATGATATTTCACAGATGTGGGCGTTTCGCGGAAACCATGAAATGATCCAAAAAATCGCACGCCTATTACTCGCAGAAGATCCGTATTGATGAGAAATGACAGGGGAATTTCATGAAAATTAAAAAATTGGAGACATTTCTTGCCAATTCTGGACTGAGAAATTATTTGTTTCTGCGTCTGACGACTGATTCCGGCTTGACAGGTATCGGTGAAGCCTCGCTGGAATGGCAGGAACGTGCCGTCCAAACAATTTTGCACGACTGGGTGGAGTCACGTATCCTGAATGAAGACCCATTCGATGTAGAGCGAGTGATCGGTAACATGATCCGTGACCAGTATCAAGGCGGTTCGACGGTGTTGACAGCGATCAGCGGGGTTGAAATTGCGTGCTGGGATTTGATCGGAAAATCGGTCGGTCAACCGCTGTGGAGACTACTTGGTGGAAAAGCCCGAGAATCGTTGCCAGCTTATGCCAACGGTTGGTATGGAGCCTCGACAACGCCGGAAGAATATGCTGAAAAAGCCAAACTGGTTGTCGAATCCGGTTATCGCGGTCTCAAATTCGATCCGTTCGGTACTGCCTGGAAGGAAATGTCTCAAAATGAAATGGACCAAGCCGAAGCCATTGTTGCGAGTGTTCGCCATGCTGTCGGGGAAAAAACGGATATTTTGATCGAAGTACATGGAAGATTATCCGTCGGGTGCGCCGTGGAAATGGGAAGGCGGTTGGAAAAATATCGTCCTGCGTTTTATGAGGAACCGGTAACACCGAACTGTCTTGAATCGCTCCTGGAAGTGAAGCGTCAACTCCGTTTTCCCATTGCAGCAGGAGAACGTCTCTACACGTTGGAAGATTTTGCACGCATGATACAACTCCGGGCTTGCGATGTCCTGCAACCAGATTTAGCCCATTGCGGCGGATTGTGGATCGGTAAAAAAATTGCGGCGATGGCACAGGCGTGGGATATTCGACTTTCACCCCATGTTTCCATTGGACCCGTTGCCCTTTGTGCTGCAATTCATTTCGGATGGTGTACGCCGCAAGTTTGGATGCAAGAAGATTTTTCCGAATTCGATGTACCATGGCGGGATGATTTTGTTAATGGCTGGAATCCAAGGAAACATGGCGAATTTCTTTTGCCGGAAGGAAAAGGACTTGGAATTGAACTCAACGAGGATGCCGTAAGAACTCATCCTTATCGACAACACTCATTTCCGTCGCTGTGGGACAAAAAATGGCTGGAGGAATTTACACAAAAGGACAAAAAACAATGAAAAAACCTGACCCTGCTGTACCTTTTCAGGACACGTTGGAATTGCGAAACGAAATAATTGCGTGTGGACTTCACCTTCGCGACAAACTCGGATATTTTATTTCCAGTTGGGGTAATATTTCCGTGCGAGTTGAAAAGGGGATGCTTGTTACACCATCCCGCGTTGAATATCACATGATCGTTCCAGAGGATTTGGTCTTGTTATCGTGGGAGGGCAAACGACTCGCAGGAAGCAGGGTTCCGACATCGGAGTGCGAAATGCACCGCCGACTTATGCTCGAACGTTCGGATGTCGGGGTTTGGATTCACCATCATGGTCCGTGGAGTTCGGTGCTGGCGGGAGCAGGAAAATCACTTCCCGTTGTTGCGGATGACATGGCAGAATTGGTCGGCGGTGAAGTTCATTGCGCACCACACGTTATTGCAGGAAAGCACGTCGAGTTGGCGTGTGCTGTTCAAAAAGCGATTGGACCCGATTCCTGGGCGGTTCTTCTGGCGAATCACGGTGTGGTTTGTGGCGGACGAACCATTAACGAAGCGGTTGCCTGTTGTCAAGTCGTCGAAAAATCGGCAATGATGTTTCTCCTGGGAACGTTGTTCGGAGGGGTACAGACGATTGAAGAATCGTTGTGGCAGGAAGAACGTGAACGCTACCTCTTCCGATATGGAAAACCTGAAGACCTCAAGGGTGTACTCAATAAATAATGGAGGACCAAGGAACACTGACAGTCAACCGTGTTGCTTTTGGGACGGTAACGTTATTAGGGAACCGCCGATGGCTCAATCTTTTTCAATACCAGTGCCAATCGTTTGAACCCCTTGCCGATACTGTCCGGGTGTCATTCCGATTTCTCGTTTGAACGCTTGAACAAAATAATTCGCCGTCAAAAATCCTGTCTTGATTGCGATGGCAGCCAACGAAAAATCCGTTTCTCCCAATAGCCGCTTCGCTCTGTTTATCCGGGTTTTCATGATTTCTTTTTCGACACTATGTCCCAACAAAACTTGGAAACGGCGTTGGAGGGTCCTGCGTGAGATGCCGATTAATTCGGCAACTTGATCCACGGAAAGCCCTAAAGTTGCATTCGTTCGAATCAACCGGACTGCCCTTGCAATTTGTCGATCTGAAAAAGCAACAATGTCCGTCGATTGCCGTGAAATAATACCCATTGGCGGAACAAGTACAGGAGCCGCTTCCGGTGTTTCGCCCCGTATTTTTCCCGCCAAACGTTTTGCGGCAAGGTATCCGATTTGAAAAGCATTCAAATCTATGCTTGAAATTGGTGGGGTGAGCGTATTACACAAAAGCGTATCGTTCGACGTTCCCAAAATGGCAACCTCTTCCGGTACAGAAAGATTGAGCCGCCGGCAACCTTCCAGCAACCGGATTGCCAGTATATCGCTCACTGCCCAAATGGCGATGGGTTTGGAGAGGCGACGGAGCCAGTTCAACATCGTTCGGTCAAATTGCGAAGCCCACACAGGATGGAAAACCCGTTCGCCAGTCCCGGCATGAGGAAACACATGAACCGTTCCACTGTATTCTCTGACGCTATGGACAAACGCCTCTTGACACGAAAGAGACCACCATGTATTTCCGACGGCGAAAAATGCGTAGTCTGAAAAGCCCACTTGGGCAAAATGCTCTGCCGCCAATTTCGCAACAATGTTTGCGTCATTCTGTATTTCCGGTCGAATTTGAATACCGTTTCCAAGTAATTCGACAACGGGAATCCGCTTGCCGTATATCAAGCGGGCAATAGAAAGGGAAGGGGTACGAGTGATGATGCCATTTCCTTTCCATGTTTTCAACCAAGACGGAATCGTTTCGCAAAGCCCCCTGTCTTCGACATTGACAATCCATTCATCGTGTTCGATCATATATTGGGAGATTCCCCGCAGAACTCCCCGGCCAAAGGCGCGGGAGGTTTCGATGACAAGCAGGATGTTTTGTTTGCGCATCGTACCACCCTTTCAGAACGATCCACTCCAATATCCCCCGTCAGCATAGATTATAAATCATGTTTTGTCAATAGAATTTCGCAACACCGTGTCCGAATATCAACATAATTGACCGAATTTTATGGGTTGCGGTGGGCAGTTTTTTAGCATACACTAAGACGGAACATGGATGAAGTTGTTACAATTTGGATTGGAGAACCACAACCACTAGCAAAACCACTATGAGAACAATTTTTGAGGCAGGCTTGGTATCGCTCTTGACGGTATTCACACTTTGTGCAGCAGACTGGAGAAGCAATTTTACCAATGTGCCATACGACAAAATCGCACCGGTGGACGAATTGGCTATTGAAATTTTGATAGATGGTGAAACCGGGATCAAGCAAAACCGGTCAACCATCGGTCAACCTTTGGTGATCGGTGAAACGGAATACACGCACGGGCTGGGAATGCATGCGCCGAGTCATGTACGGATTCATAGCCCCCAGAAAATCGTTCGCTTCGAATCCTGGGTCGGTATTGATAAAATCAGTGCAATGACCGGCGATGGATCGGTCGATTTTATTGTGCAAATTCCGGGAACAGAGCCAACTTTTCAAAAAAACAAGGTTACAAAAGCATTCTCTGCTCAACGAATTGATCTGAAGATCGACACTCACGATCTGGATTTGATTGTCGGCGACGGAGGTGATGGGGTCGCCTACGACCACGCTGACTGGGGCAATGCTGTCATTCACTTGGATGATGGAACCATCTGTCGTCTCGGTGAAATGCAAATGGGACCACGGCTCCCGCCGATGACGAATTATCCTTTTTCGTTCATTTACAACGGGACCGCAAGCGATGAACTTCTTCCGCAATGGAAAAAAACGGCAACAACGAAAACGCTTGATGCTAATCGCAAGGAAACCACTACACAATGGACAGACCCGGAAACGGGACTGCGGGTCGAATGGTCCGTCATTCTGTTCAATGACTATCCCGCTGTGGATTCACTCCTCCATTTTGAAAATACTGGCACGAAAGACACGTCGATTCTGGACAATATCCAGGCATTGAGTTATTCCCTGACTTCACCATTGCAACTCGCAGACCCTTCGCCGTTTCCAACTAAAATTCCTTACCTTTTGTATCGCACTAATGGGTCTCCGTCGACCCCCGACGATTTCGCGTTTAGTCTTGAGCCCATAGATCCCAAGCAACCACGAACGCTTAAGGCGGGCGGTGGACGTTCTTCCAATCAGGATTTTCCGTTCTACAAGATTGAGCACAGCCGTGGTTCGTTTATTACTGCCGTCGGTTGGTCGGGGCAATGGAAATCTTCCTTGATCTGCCGAGAAGACGGACGACTCGATATGACGGCGGGGTTGGAAAAAACACATTTCAAATTACATCCCGGCGAACGAGTACGGATGCCACGCATGTTGTTGTTCAATCTGGGAGGCGACACTTGGGAATCCAATGCACAATTCCGCCAATTGATCTACAAACATTATGCCGCAAAACGAGGCGGAAAATCAATGTTACCCATTCCGTTCTGTAACACTTGCTTTACCCGGGGCGGGGGTTGGCTTAATGAAACAACTGCGGAAAACCAGATTTCACTCATCAATTCTTATGCCGATCTGGGTGTGAAAAGTATTATTACCGATGCTGGCTGGTTTATCGGCGGTTGGCCTAACGGAGCGGGAAATTGGACACCCGACCCGGAAAAATATCCCGGCGGCATGGGACCCGTGGCGAAAGCAGCACTCGATCGTGGCGGAATTTATGGGCTTTGGTTTGAGCCAGAACGTGTCGTCGCAGGAACACCAATCCATAAGGAGCATCCCGAATGGGTGTTGTCTGCCCATGATGGTCCCAATGGAACCTACTTGTTTAACATGGGAAATCCAGACGCAAGAAAATACTTTTTCAACATCGTCAAAGGCTTCATGGATCTACCTGGTTTCGAGGTTTATCGCCAAGATTTCAACATGGATCCGCTCTCGTATTGGCTCTACAGCGATGCTCCCGACCGTCAGGGTATGACGGAATTGAAATACATCGAAGGACTTTATCTCTTTTGGGATGAAATCGCTAAAAACTATCCTGACAGCCTTCGTGAGGAATGTGCCAGTGGTGGTCGGCGAATTGATCTTGAAACGGTAATGAGAATGCACATTCATCAGGATTCCGATTACTGGTTCCAATGGGACACCGATCAAAACCAGATTTGGGGAATGGGTCAATATCTCCCGAACAATGTATTTGTGTCTCATCTTCATAGTCTTGATGACTATGGATTTACGGCGAACATGGCGGCATCGCTTTGCCTCGGCTGGATTGCGGACGATCCAAAATTTGACAGGGCGACGGCAAAAAAGATGATGGATCGTTATCTCGCATATCGTGACCTGTTCATTGGGGCATGGTATCCACTCTTAATATCAACAAAAGATGATCGTGTATGGATGGGTTCCCAGTATTACCGTAAGGACGAAGAGAAGGGAATTGTTATTGTGCAACGCCGCAAGAGTAGCCCCTATGCAGCTATTGATGTAAAATTGCGAGGTTTGGATGCCGATGCAAAATATCGTGTAATCGATGAAAAAAATTCCCAATCACAAGACTTTTCGGGAACCGAACTCATGGAAAAAGGGTTTCGCATACTCATTGAAGATACGCCGGGTAGTGCGGTTTATCTTTACGAAAAATACTGAACTCAATGACATCATTGATAGAAAGGAGAAAATATCATGTTACGAAAAACCTCGTGTTTGGCAATCATGTTGGTCTGTGGTGTTTGGAACGTTGTTCGCGCGACGGATTGGACGGAACATTTTCTCAATGTTCCTTACGTTGAACTTGCAAAAACGCCGGATTTTTGTATTGAAATCCTCCAGAATGGAGCCACAGGATTCCAACGCAATGTTTCGACTGTTGGATTACCGTTGCGAATCGGCAACGCAAGATATGAGCATGGTCTCGGGATGCACGCCCCAGGACATATTCGCATTCATTCTCCGAAAAAGATTGTACGACTGGTCGCATGGATCGGCATTGACCATCAATATGGTCGTGAAAAAGTCGGTTCCGTGGAATTCCACGTCCAAATTCCGGGAAGTCAACCGGTTTTCAGAAAATTTATTGCCGATAACAGTGTTCCTGCCGAGAATCTGGACATCAAGTTTGACGGAACCAACCAACTCGATTTGATTGTAACAGACGGTGGTGACGGTATTACCTGTGATCATGCCGACTGGGGTGCAGCAGTAATGTATCTGGAAGACGGTACGGTTTGCCGGTTGGGAGATTTACCATACGTACACGTTACTGAACCTGTAACGAAATATCCGTTTCGTTTTACTTACGGTGGGAAGAAAAGTGATGAATTGCTTCCGCAATGGAACAAATCGGTTATAACCAAACAGCCAGCTGCTGACCTTGTGAAAACCGTCACGCGGTGGGTCGATCCGGTAACGGCACTTTGTGTCGAATGGATTGTCGTCCAGTATAATGATTTTCCGGCTGTAGAATCGCTTTTGTATTTTGAAAATACCGGGTCGAAAGATACGTCGATTTTGGAAAATGTTCAGGCGATGAGTCTTTCACTTGCGTCGCCGATTTCGTCTCTTGAGCCTTACCGTCTTTATCGAACCAATGGGGTACAATCGACAGCGAAAGATTGTGCATTCAGTAAGGAAATCATCCATCCCGAAACTCCGAGAATTTTGCAGGCTCTGGGAGGTTGCTCCTCTTACGGAGACTTCCCGTTTTTCAAAGTTGATCATGCACAAGGAGCATTCGTTGCCGCTATTGGCTGGTCGGGGCAATGGAAAACTTCGTTTGTGTGCCAGCCAAACGGGCGTTTGGACATGACCGCTGGTTTGGAAAAAACACATTTTAAGTTGTTTCCGAAGGAAAAAGTGCGTTCCCCACGGATGTTAATGTTGAATTACCAGGGACTGGACACCTGGGAAACCAATGCCCTGTTTCGGCAATTGATTTACAAGCATTACGCTGCTAAACGAAGCGGCAAGCCTTACCTTCCGACTCCATTTTGTAACACATGCTTTACCCGGGGTGGCGGTTGGCTTAATGAAACGACGGCGGAAAACCAAATTTCACTGATTAGGGCTTATGCCGACATTGGAGTCAAGACAGTCATTACTGATGCTGGCTGGTTCACCGGTGGATGGCCCAACGGGGCGGGTAATTGGACACCTGATCCGGTTAAGTATCCAGATGGTATGAGACCGGTTGCTAAAGCCGCATTGGATTGCGGCGGAGTTTACGGACTTTGGTTTGAACCGGAACGTGTCGTCGCTGAGACACCTATTCACAAGGAGCATCCTGAATGGTTACTTTCCTCGCATGAAGGCCCAAATGACACGTACTTGTTCAATATGGGAATTCCGGAAGCAAGAGAGTATTTTTTCCATATTGTCAAAGGATTCATGGATCTGCCCGGATTTGACGTTTACCGACAGGATTTCAATATCATTAGTACGCTTCCATACTGGGACTATGCCGATGCTCCCGATCGAAAGGGAATCACGGAGATGAAGTATATCGAGGGATTGTATTGTTATTGGGATATGATTGCGAACAATTACCCCGAAAGTTTCCGTGAACAATGTTCCGGCGGCGGCAGGAGGATTGATCTCGAAACCGTTATACGAATGCACTCCCATCAGGATTCTGACTATTGGTTCCGTTGGGAAACCGATCAAAACCAGATTTGGGGGATGAGTCAATACCTGCCGAACAGTGCTTTCGTCTCACATCTCCACAATTATCGTCCTGAAACGGGATACACCGTTGATGGTTTTGACGACTATGCCTTTTGTTCCAATATGGCAGCGTCACTTTGCCTGGGATGGTTTGCTGACGATCCAGAATTCGACAAAGTAACAGCGAAAGAGTATATTGACCGCTATCTAGCATATCGGGAATTGTTCGTCGGAGCCTGGTATCCTTTCTTGGAGTCGAGTATGGAAAGCGATTGCTGGATGGGGGCACAGTATCATCGACCCGATATGAGACAGGGAATTATTATTGTTCAGCGTCGCGAAAACAGTCCTTATGCCGCCTTTGATGCGAAATTTCACGGACTCCAAGCAGGTGCAAAGTATCGAATCACGGAGGAAAAAACTCAAAAATCGCAACTGCTCACAGGAGCGGAACTGATGAAAGGTTTTCGGATAACGATTGAAAACAGGCCGGGAAGTGCAGTTTATTTATACAGCGAAGTGACTCCTTGAATACACGTTGACAAGAAGTGAGAGAAAATGACGGTGACGGAGAAAATTGTAACAATGGGTGAAATTATGCTGCGGCTGATGACACCCGATTTTTTGCGGATTGAACAGACGGATTCATTCAATGCCATTTATGACGGTGATGAAGCGATTGTCTCTACATTACTGGCAAGGTTTGGTATGAATGTTTCATACGTGACCAAATTACCAAATAATCCTTTGGGAATGGCATGCCTGAAGCGGATTCGTGCGGAAAATGTCGATACGTCGTTTATCGCCGCTGGACCCGGACGGCTTGGAATCAATTTTTATGAGACCGGAGTTGCGATGCGCCCGCCACGAGTGATTTACGACCGTGATCACTCGGCATTTGCCGATGCGTCCCCTGAAGATTTCAATTTCGATGCAATTTTTACCGATTGCACTTGGTTTCATTTTGCCGGAATTACCCCCGCCATCAGCGACAAAACCGCACGATTGACGGAAATCGCAGTCAAGACCGCAAAAAAACATGGGGTAACCGTCAGTTGCGATTTGAATTACCGACGTAAACTCTGGTCTCCTGAAAAAGCACAGCAATTTATGAAGCCATTGATGGAATTTGTTGATGTTTGCATCGGGAACGAGGAAGATTCAGAACTTGTTTTGGGACTGAAACCGCGAAATACCGATCATCTCAAAGGACAAATTGATGTCGTAGGTTATAAAGACGTTTTCCAGCAAATGCGGGAACTTTACGACTTTAAGTTTATCGGTTGTACACTTCGTGAAAGTTACTCCGCCTCGGACAACGGCTGGTCGGTACTTTGTTACGACGGACACGATTTTTGTCAGTCTCCTCACTATAATATTCGATTAGTCGATCGCGGCGGCGGCGGTGCTGCTTTTGCCGCAGGATTCATTTATGGCTTGTTGAACCAGTGGCAGTTACAGCAAACCACAAACTTTGCCGGAGCAGCCTCGGCATTGAAACATACCATTTACGGCGGTTTCAACTTGGTAACACTCGCTGAAGTCATGGAACTTGCAGGTGGCGATGCTTCAGGACGCGTTCAACGATAAAACAACTGATGAAATAAAAAAATGAATATGGCAGATAGAAATCTCAAAGAAACAGTTATTGCAGCAACAAAAAATTGCGGTATCCTTCCTTGTATCAAGTTGAAAAAAAAAGAGAATTGTCTTCCGTATGCACAAGCAATGTACGACGGAGGTGCAAGGGTCATCGAAGTCACCATGACGACTCCCGGTGCATTAGAAGCGATTGAAATGATCTCATCGGAATTTCGAGACCGGCTCTGGGTTGCTTCAGGAACGACATTGGATGCGGCAACGGCACGCGAGGTGATTTTGCACGGCGGAAGTTGTATCGTCAATCCGTGCGTGATTCCCGAAGTGATCCAGTTGGCAAACCGCTATAATGTACCGGTTTATTCTGGAGCGTTTACTGCCACAGAAGTTTTTACCGCCATGCAAGCCGGAGCATCGATGATAAAAATTTTTCCCGGACAACTCGGTGGTGCTAAATACATGACCAATCTGAAAATGGTTTTTCCTGAAGTCAATTTGATTCCTTCCGGCGGAGTCAACCTAGAAAACGCCGCCGATTTTATCCGATGCGGGGCTTGTGCGGTTTCTGGTGCCAGAGTATTTATGAACCATGACAAAATTAAGGAAGAAGGTTTCGGTTGGATATCCAAACAGGTACGCCAATTTATCGAATTAATTCGTGAAACGAAACAGAACCTTCCTGAACTTCCCTGATATTTTTACAATTTCAACAAAAGGTACGTCCATGACACAAAAACAAAAAATGATCTGGCTTTCCTATCCCCTTGACCCTGCGGGACCACGTCCTCCGGCAATTCCCGCCCCGACACTCGTTGATTTGTACACCGTGGACGTTGATGATGCCAGTGTGCAAACGCTTACCGTTGCAAGTCATACGGGGACACATCTCGACACGTCGGCTCATATCATGGATGGCGGGGTATTTATCACGGATTTTACACCGGACTCACTGGTTTTTCAGCACCCTGTCGTCATTGATTTGAAACTCCAAGACAAGCAGACCGTTCACCCATCGCATCTTGAACCGTTGGCACCTTTGATCGAAACGGCGGACATCGTTTTATTTCGATTTGGCTATGGAGAAGTTCGTAAAAATGATCCGGCACGTTTTTCGTCATGTTGCCCTGGTTTTGGAAAAGAAGCCGCCCAGTGGCTTCTCGATCATTCTGATTCATTACGAGCCATCGGTATGGATGTGCCTTCCTTTGCTTGTATTGCTGATCTGGAAAACACGATGGCAGCCCACAATGTTCTTTTGGAACGTCCCAACTGCACCTTCCTGATTTTGGAAGAAATGAATCTGAACGACGACCTGACCGGGTTAGCAGAAGTACGGATCAATCCATGGATGGTTCTTGGAATGCACAGCGGTCCTTGTACAATCGTCGGAATCACAACAACATAAGGAGAATTCAATGCTTGAAGAAACTTACGGTCATTCACCGATTAGAAAGATGTTCGATCAAGGCGACGTTTATGGAGTCGGTTTTGATGAGGAGCGTGCTAGTCAAAAAAAAGTTCGACTCGGCGTTATCGGGGCGGGCGGTGTTGCGCTTTCCAAGTATTTTCCGGCGATTCGCCGTTTGCAAACCCTCTGGGAACCAGTCGAACTGGTGGCATTTGTCCGACGCGATGAAAAAATCGGACGGCATATCGAAAATACTTGGGGAGGACGCTGGTATGCCGATTATGGACAAATGCTTGACCACGAACAACTGGATGGCGTTTTGATTACAGGTCCCAACGCACTGCACGCCGAACATGCCATTGCCTGCATTGAAAAAGGCTTGCCAATATTGGTTGAAAAACCATTTACACTTTCCCTTGAAGATGGATTCAATGTTTGCCGACTTGCCGACGAAAAAAACATTCCCGTCATGACCGTAGCAAACAAACGTTTCAGTCCTCCGTATCGCCGGGCAAAACGTTTTCTTATGGAAAAAATCATTGATGATCCCGCCATGTATTCTGGGAAATTCAATCTCGGATATGACTATGTTGTTCATACATTCGAGGCAGGAACGATTCATCTTTTCGATCTGACACGATATTTTATGGGAGATGTTGTATCTGTTTCCGCAATCGGAGTCAATAAATACCGAAAAAACGAGGGGCGGTATCCCATTGACAATGCCATGATGAATCTCGCCTTTACCTCTGGTGCAGTTGGACAAATTTATACCACATCAACGGCATTAAGCCTAAAACCATGGGAACGTGTGGAGATATACGGTGAAAACAAATGGATGGCTATCGAGGATCAATATGAATTGATCCTTTACGATTCCGAGGAAGGACCGACGAAATCATGGAAACCTGTCATTCCTAATACGTTGCTGTTCGATGAAGAATTCGGTGGATTCATGGGATTGATTGAGAATTTTATTAATGTGGTTCGAAAAACGGAAACACCTATCGTAACAGGCTGGGATGGTTACTACGCATACGAAATAAATGTTGCGGCTCTGATCTCATTGACACAAAAACAATCCATTTCTTTGCCTCTTGATCCCGAATCCGCGGATCGTGAAAGAAAAGCGATCGTCGATTATGATTTTTGAACCGCCCGAGAGTAAGTTTTTATAGATATTACGTACTTCGTTCAGTTGATAATGCGGCGAACCCGCCGACAGCGTCGCTTCCCGCCTTCGCGGGAATGACGGTGTTTTTTACGAACTTGCAGGTTACGTGCCCCCTCTCGCACAGTTACGGAAACTGTGGTATAATGCCAATATATTGAATTTATGACTGAAAAACAAAGGAAAACCCAAAATGACCGCTCTTCAAGAATCTCCACGGACGGGGATCGCTTCTCAAAAAGGCAAAAATAATATGTCTTCCATTGCCCAACTACGCAACATCGGCATCTCCGCTCATATCGACTCCGGCAAGACTACGCTCAGCGAGCGCATCCTGTTTTACACCGGAAAATCGTACAAAATGGGGGAAACCCACGACGGCGGGGCAACCATGGATCACATGGAACTCGAACAGGAACGAGGAATCACCATTACCAGTGCCGCCACCAGCGTTACGTGGAAAAATTACGCCATTAACCTGATCGACACGCCCGGTCACGTCGATTTCACCGTCGAAGTCGAACGAAGTCTCCGCGTTCTCGATGCGGCAGTGCTTGTGCTCTGTTCCGTCGGCGGCGTGCAGGCGCAGTCCATCACGATTGACCGGCAAATGAAGCGGTACGAGATTCCCCGATTGGCACTCGTCAACAAAATGGATCGCGTCGGTGCCGATCCCTATCGAGTCGTCAAGCAACTCAAAGAAAAATTGGACTGCGATGCCGTCTTGATGCAGATTCCCATCGGCAAAGAAGCAAACTTTGAAGGAGTCGTCGATCTGATCGAACAGAAGGCTATCTACTTTGATGGCGAGCAAGGGGAAAAACTGCGGTACGAAGAAATTCCTGCTGAACTTGCCGACGAAGCAAAATCACAGCGGCAACATCTGCTCGAAGCACTCGCTATGTTCAGCGACGAATTGATGGAACTGCTCCTTGAAGAAAAAGAACCGGCGGTGGAACTCGTGCATGAAATTGTCCGCAAAGCCGTCTGGTCGCGGGCTTTGACACCGGTTTTCATCGGAACCGCCTACCGAAATAAGGGAATCCAACCGCTGCTCGATGCGATTGGTCGGTATCTCCCGTCGCCGCTTGACGATGACAATTATGCTTGGAAATACGGTAGCGATCAGAGGGATGAGGATGCCAAAATACCGCTCGTTGCCGATTCGCAGTTGGCGACGGTTGCGATGGCGTTCAAAATTGTCGAAGACCCTTATGGCACGCTGACATTCATGCGGATTTATCAGGGAACGCTTGGCAAGGGGGAAACGTATTTCAATCAGCGGACAAGCGAGAAGCAGCGGGTCAGCCGGATTTTCCGTATGCATGCCGACAATCGAGAGGAAATTGATACGGCAGAGGCGGGTGACATCGTGGCGGTCATCGGTATTGATTGTTCCAGCGGCGATACGTTTTCGTCCGAAAAAGATTTTTGCACATTGGAGTCGATGTACGTTCCTGAACCGGTCATTCAAATTGCGATCAGGTCGAAGGCAACGAAAGATGCCGACCGATTGAGCAAAGCACTTTATCGTTTCCGCAAGGAAGACCCGACGCTGTCGATTTCGAGCGATCCCGAAAGCGGTGAAACGTTGATGGCAGGAATGGGAGAACTGCATTTGGATGTGTACGTCGAGCGGATTCGCCGGGAATACAAGGTCGAAGTCGAAACATCGCCGCCGAAGGTCAACTACCGGGAAGCACCGACGATGGCGGTGGAGTTTGACATCAGGCACAAGAAGCAGTCCGGCGGTAGTGGTCAGTTCGCTCATATTTGCGGCAAGATGGCACCGATTCCCGAAGAGGCGGAGACGAGTGAGACTTTTATTTTTGAAGAAAAAATTGTCGGCGGAACGATTCCGAGCAATTACATACCGGCGATTGAAAAAGGTTTTCGGGCATCATTGGAAAAGGGACCCGTGGCAGGCTTTCCGGTAGTGGGGCTTTCGATTTTGGTGGATGACGGTTCATTTCACACGGTCGATAGTTCGGACTTGGCGTTTCGGATTTGTGCGCAGACGGCACTGCGGGAGACGTTTCCTCGAATGAAGCCGACGCTGTTGGAGCCGGTGATGCGATTGGAAATCGAATGTCCGAGTCAGTTTCAGGGAAATGTGGTGGGCGATTTGAATTCTCGGCGTGGCTTGATAACGGTAACGGAAACGCTTGGTGCAACGACACGGATTGAGGGGGAGATTCCTTTGGCGGAGGCGTTTGGTTATTCGACGACGCTGCGAAGCATGACGCAGGGACAGGGAACGTTTTCGATGGAGTTCGCCAAGTACAAAAAAGTGCCGAACTCGATACAAGAAGCAATTGTCAAGGAACGAAAACGTTGACAGAGCCCGCCGCGTAAGCAAGATCATGCATTTCGTCATGTTTTGATATAATGATGTCATGCAATCGACCATTACGCTTGTTATTTTATGGACGGCGATCATCGGCGATGTGCCGGAGTCGGGATATTCCTCGGCAGTGCCTGTCGGTGATCGTGTCTTCATCACGGGAAATCTCACCGGTAACTCGACGGTCTTTTGTCTCGATGCCGCAAACGGCAAACCGGTCTGGACTTATGCCAACGGCAAAGCGTGGACGGAAATGTTCGCCGGAACCCGAAGCACGCCGCTCATCGACGGCGATTTTCTGTACGACGAGTCAGCACACGGCGAAGTCGTTTGTCTCGAATCGGCAACCGGCAAGCGGATTTGGAGTCGGAACCTGCTGGACGATTACGCAACGCCGAACACCATCTATGGTC
>Ga0082212_10004579_pt1 | contig 19096 bp, 18 predicted proteins | sample TergutNt197P3_FD_71548 | JGI IMG/M metagenome (GOLD analysis project Ga0082212, IMG submission 71548) | Neocapritermes taracua P3 segment gut microbial communities from Petit-Saut dam, French Guiana - Nt197 P3 | ecosystem: Host-associated > Arthropoda: Insects > Digestive system > Gut ... | reverse complement strand
TTTTGCCCCATTTTCGATAATGGCAGTAAACAACCTCCCATTTCGGAAAGTCGTGGGGAAATGCCCTCCATCTGCACCCTTCGCGCAAAACATATAGTATCGCGCAAAAAATATCATAAAGGTCATATGTGTATGGCCTGGTCGCTTTGGTGGCTGACTCTAAAAATGGCTTAACAATCCCGAATTGGTCTCTAGTTATATCGCTTGGATATTTATTTCTCATATAATGGTAAACAGCCTTTTTATTGTTATCATACCATTTATCGACATTAATAGACATATTAAACAGCCTCTAAGGCTTGGAAAAATCAAATAGAGCGTTGCCTTTCCAAACACCTGACGTAGTTTTCCAATGTGCGAAAGAGGGGGTAAGCATGTTGCGCTATCGGTCTTTGAGCTTTGGAGCGCACTGGGACAGCTCGGATAGTTTTTTTCATTGGCCTGGAGTGCCCAACAAGCCCCGCCTGGGGCATTCTTGGCGTGAGGTTGCAGGGAGCATGACACTGCTATATAATGTTTTGAGCATGCAGGCGAGGGAGAAAACCAAAGGGAGCGAAAACTATTGACATGTTTGGCTGGTGAAATGTATAATACTCCCAAATCTAGATTTTGGAGAAAACCATGTTTATGGCAAATTTCAATGCAGAGGAATTAGTCTTTATGCGCTAGGGAAACCGCTGATTCGAATGTGTTGTCTTGTCGAAGTAAAACTTGCAAGCTTCGAAGCGGAGCAGCCGCATTGGAGTTTTTTGTTTTTTTGAAAAGAAACCAGATTGGAAGTGAATAACCATGCCAACAGCCATACATGCGCAGTCGCTGTCAAAAACATACCGGACGCGTATAAAAGACGAAGGGCTAAGCGGAGCCATCAAAGCCTTGGTGAAACCGCGATATAGGGAAGTAAAAGCTGTCGACAATATAGACTTGCATATTTCAAAAGGAGAGCTGGTAGCATTTATCGGTCCTAATGGGGCTGGGAAGTCCACCTTTATCAAAATGCTCTGCGGGATACTCTACCCCACAAGTGGCGAAGTTTCTGTGTTAGGCTATTCGCCGGTGAAGGATCGGCAAAGGCTCGCCATGCATATCGGGACAGTATTTGGCCATAAATCCCAATTATGGCTTCATTTGCCAGCCGTAGATAGCTTCACCCTTTTGGGGGCAATTTACGAGATTGAAAGAACCACACTTAAAAAACGCGTAGCAGAGCTTTCAGAGCGTTTTAGCCTGGAAAGCTTCTTGGATATTCCCGTGCGAAAACTGTCATTGGGCCAGAGGATTCGCTGCGAGGTGGCGGCATCCCTCCTCCATGAGCCAGAGCTGCTTTTTCTTGACGAGCCAACAATTGGCCTTGATGTAGTTGCAAAGCAGGCGATCCGGGAGCTGGTTCTCACGTTGAACAAAGAGAAGGGAACCACAGTGTTTCTGACAAGCCATGACCCAGCAGATATTGAGCGGTTGTGCGAGCGCGCAGTGGTGATAGATAATGGAAGGGTTGTGATGGATAGCCCTGTCGAGCAGATGGCAAAGGGTTATTTGGGATCGAAGATGGTGAATATCAGCTTTTCTGTTCCAATGGTTGTGCCGGCGATGCCCGGTGTCGAGGTTGCCACAGGAGATGGCGGGCTTAGCGCATCTCTTTCTGTAAACACAAACCTAGTTCCCATTGCTAAAGTTATGGAGCAGTTGGCTGCCCTTTCCATGGGGGGCGTGACAGATATTACTATTGCCGATCCGCCAATGGAGGAGATAATCGCGGCAATCTTTAAAAGCCAAGAGGGAGGAGCAAATAATGGGCAGTAATATATCCAAATATATCATGGTAGTAAAGGTGAGCCTGTCAAACGCCCTTGCCTACAGGATAGCTATTTACTCCCGGCTGTGCTTTTACACCCTTTTTGTCTACGTCTTTATGAGCCTTTGGGGAGCTATCTACAAAGAGGGCAGTGTCCATGGATATACATACACCCAAATAGTCTGGTATTTGGCAATGACCGAGTTTGTAGGATATGCCTGCACTACGGATATCTATGCAGTTATGAACGACGAGGTGAAAAATGGGGCTATAGCCTACCAGCTAGTGAGACCAACCCATTATGTATCCTACCAGTTTGCCAACTCAATAGGCCAGCTAATCCCAAATTTTGTCGCATTTGGAGTGTTGGGAATAGCGCTTGGCTTGATCTTCGCCGGCCCGCTCACATATTTCTCCCTTGCCGGCATTCTGCCCCTGTTGCTTTCATTGGCTCTGGGGATAGCCTTGAACTTTTTTATCCATATGCTTATCGGGTTGTCGTCATTTGTTTACGAGGACAACTTTGCCTTGTACTTGATCTACCAAAAGCTGACATTTATGCTAGGCATGTTCTTGCCCGTGGAATTTTTACCCCAATGGCTGCAGCCAATCGCCAAAGCGCTCCCGTTTTCATATGTGCATTGGGCTCCGGCGAAGCTGTTTGTGGACTACTCGCCAAGCTTGGCAGTATGGCTGATAATCCGCCAAGCAGGTTGGGTTGCCGCCTTTAGCGGCCTAGTTGTGGCTATATACCGCGTGTGTGTCGCTAGACTCCAAGTGAATGGGGGATGAGGAAATGAGAAAGCACCTAATGATAATGGCTATTTACTTCAAGTTGAATTTTGCCTCCGCGCTTGAATACCGGGCAAGTTTTTTTGCCCAGGCGTTCGCAATGGCGCTGTCAAATTCGTCCTTCATCTTCTTTTGGTGGATTGCCTTTGGCCAAATTGGGGGGAGGATAGCCGGATACTCATTTGAGGACGTGCTCTTTATCTGGGCTGTGACCAGCTCTGGATACGGCTTGTCCTACATATTTTTCGCTAACGCCCCAAGGCTCACCGAACTGATCACTACTGGCGAGTTGGACACATACCTGCTCCAGCCCTGCAACCTTCTTATCAACATCGTTTGCGCCAAAACCACGCTTTCTGCATATGGGGATCTGGTATATGGGTTTGTGATCATGGCATGCTTTTACCCAGCCAACGCGGCTGCTTGGGCTTGGTTTTTCTATGGGGTTGTCCTTTACTGTCTATTGCTCACTGCCATTGCCCTAGGTGCCCACTCCCTCAGCTTTTATTTTGGTGATGCTTCTACCTTGGGGGTGATGGCAACAGAATTTGCGATCAATTTTTCAATATACCCCAAAAGCATTTATGCCCCATTAGTGCGCGTCCTAATGTATTGCGCCATTCCGGTGGGCATAGCTGTCCATCTTCCATTAGACTTGCTAAAAGAGCATTCTTTGTTTTTCGCAATTGCAGGAATTGCAGGGACGGGTGCCTACTGTGCATTTGCGTGCTGGTTTTTTTACAGGGGTTTGTCCCGCTATGAATCTGGTAATACTATCGTAGTAAAATTATGAGAAAAAAGCGCATAAAATAAAAAGAGCGCTTGGCAGCTTTGCTGCCAGGCGCCTTGCACGCTGTCCATTGGACTGTCCATGGTCCAATCCAGCTTTGTTCCGCATGTTTATGTTAACCCAAAGAAACTAGTTTAACGGTTTTACGTTTACTGCGCGCAGTTTGCTAGCGTTTCTTGGATCCGCTTCAGTGTCGAATTCGACCCTTTGACCCTCGTTCAAGGTTTTGTATCCCTCTGACTGGATTGCTGAGAAATGGACGAAGATATCTCCGCTTCCATCATCATTAGAAATGAATCCATAACCTTTTTCTGAATTGAACCACTTTACTGTTCCACTGTACAAAGCTCGTACCTCCAAATAATTACACGTTAATGCGCTTATACAAAAAAACATGTTTCTGTATCCTTCATGATCCACTAGTGGTCTACAAAAACATGTAAGACGAAGCTGCATTAAAGTACATACTTGATTCTAGCATATGCTTAAAGCAACTGTCAATATGATTTACACTTTTTTTGTATGTACTGTTTATTATGGTTAATATAGCGAAAAGTGCGGTATAAAGCCATTTTTTAACTGTTTTATGCTGTCATTAACAATACGATTTTAATTAAATTATAATTCAAACCATATCGATATATCGCCTATCCACTTTCTCAGATTTCATCAATTAACTGCCACAGAGTTCTATACTTGCTTTATCAAGCATTTTAGCTTGGCGCAGGGCTTGCATCTGCCTAAGGGTGCAACAGCCCATGCCACCCTTTTTTATCCCAGTGCTTCAAGCAGTGGCGTAGCAAATAGGCTGATTGTCACAAGCCATTGCTTTGCAGCAGGGATTTACCAAGTTGTAATGCGATTAAGCAATCGATTCCTTTATAGCGCTGGCACATCGACGCTACAATCCCTGATGTTGTGGCAATATTGCTTTTTAAGGCTTTGCTGGTTTAGCTTTTTGAAAATTTGACACGAAAGGTGGGCCAGTTGCAAATGTCACAGCAAAGCTCATATAGTCTTTAAAACCGTCCTGGTACCCAGTTGAAATTTTATTTGCTTGTAGCAGCATGGCAAACATAAATTTGCTTCTTCACAGGAACATTATATATATCCTTTTTCACTGGGAGAAAAGTCTTGATTGAGAAAGGAGGACGGCATTCCTCCCGCTGCGTAATCCCTCGACGGGATTTGTGGCAGAGTCATCAAACCAAGAAATGCAATGGATTTTTGTTTTGCCTCCATTTGTGCGGACAACCTCTTTCATGATTCAATAAAGCAGCCCTTGGAATCACATTTTGTCCTGTCAAGGCTTTATCTGTGAAAAGAAATGAGAATAGAGCCGGCAGCAAATTTAAGCTGCCGGCTGAAGATGCATGTTTTTACTGCTACAAGCTAAGGCTGGTTGAAGCTATTGTCCACAAACTAGTCGGCAATTAGTGCCGAGCTATCCGTTTGATGGTTATTGTTCCTCGAATACATTTATCTTCTGGTACACTCATCGATTCTGTTCCTGGCATATGCTCTTTTTTAAGTTCCTCAGACAGGTGTAGCGTATCACCCGCTACGAAACTTTCAATTGTGCTAGAGCTCACTGTTGTGGTTGTAGGCATTTGGGCTATACTGGCTCCTGCCAACAAAATTTCGTTAGATTTGTTCCAGCAAATCATCCATGGTCCTTCTTGGATTGCAGTCAAGTTGAGGGTGTAGTTGAGCTCATAAATTCCACCTTCTGTGAATTGGAATTTCTTGCCCACTTTGTCAAAGACAATACTTTCTCCACTGCATGCAGAATTAGAGATATTGGAATTGAACACGTTCCCACTAATACCACTTGTCTCATCAATTGTTACAACGAAGTAATCGTGAGGTGCTTCAGGTCCCGTTGGTCCTTGGTCGCCCTTTGGTCCTTGGTCGCCCTTTGGTCCTTGGGCGCCCGTTGGTCCATGGTGTATTCCTTGGTCGTCTTCGCAGTCGCAGTTTTTTCCGGCTGGTCCCATTGGTCCAGCTGGTCCTTGTGGTCCAGTTGGTCCTTGCGGTCCGACAGCTCCAGCTTGTGCAACTGGTCCAGGAGGTCCAGTCGGTCCCATTGGTCCGGTTGGTCCCATTGGTCCAGTTGGTCCCATTGGCCCTGTTGGTCCCATGTCGCCATCAAGACCATCCAGTCCTGGAGGTCCTTGTGATCCTGGAAGGCCATCGATTCCGTCTAATCCGGCAGGTCCGGCAGGCCCGGCAGGTCCGGCTGGCCCTTGTTGCCCTTGCGCGCCGTCAACGCCGTCTAATCCAGCAGGTCCGGCAGGTCCCATCGGCCCGGTCGCCCCGTCAACGCCGTCAGCGCCGTTGGCTCCGTTAAGCCCGGCAGGTCCTTGTGGTCCTGCAGGTCCTTCAGGCCCGGCAGGTCCGGCAGGCCCTTGTGGCCCTTGCGCGCCGTCAACGCCGTCTAATCCGGCAGGTCCGGCAGGCCCTTGTGGCCCTTGCGCGCCGTCAACGCCTGGCGCTCCGGCTGGTCCCTGTGGCCCTTGCGCGCCGTCAACGCCGTCTAATCCGGCAGGTCCGGCAGGCCCCATCGGCCCGGTCGCCCCGTCAATGCCGTCAGTGCCGTTGGCTCCGTTGAGCCCGGCAGGTCCTTGTGGCCCTTGCGCGCCGTCAACGCCGTCTAATCCGGCAGGTCCGGCAGGCCCCATTGGCCCGGTCGCCCCGTCAACGCCGTCAGCGCCGTTGGCTCCGTTAAGCCCGGCAGGCCCTTGTGGTCCTGCAGGTCCTTCAGGCCCGGCAGGTCCGGCAGGCCCTTGTGGCCCTTGCGCGCCGTCAATGCCGTCAACGCCTGGCACTCCGGCTGGTCCCTGTGGTCCTTGTGCGCCGTCAACGCCGTCTAATCCGGCAGGTCCGGCTGGTCCCTGTGGCCCTTGCGCGCCGTCAACGCCGTCTAATCCGGCAGGTCCGGCAGGCCCTTGTGGCCCTTGTGCGCCGTCAACGCCGTCTAATCCGGCAGGTCCGGCAGGCCCTTGTGGCCCTTGCGCGCCGTCAACGCCGTCAGCGCCGTTGGCTCCGTTAAGCCCTGCAGGCCCTTGTGGTCCGGCAGGTCCTTCAGGCCCGGCAGGTCCGGCAGGCCCTTGTGGCCCTTGTGCGCCGTCAACGCCGTCAGCGCCGTTGGCTCCGTTAAGCCCTGCAGGTCCTTGTGGTCCAGCAGGTCCTTCAAGTCCGGCAGGCCCTTGTGGTCCTGGCGCGCCGTCAACGCCGTCTATTCCGTCAACACCCGGTGCTCCATTGAGCCCGGCAGGTCCCATTGGTCCCATCGGCCCGGGTGCTCCGTCGACGCCGTCTATTCCGTCAACGCCCGGTGCTCCATTGAGCCCGGCAGGTCCCATTGGCCCCATTGGTCCAGGTGCGCCGTCGATACCGTCAACGCCTGGTGCTCCATTGAGCCCGGCAGGTCCTTGGATGCCTGGTGCCCCGGCTGGTCCCATTGGTCCCATCGGTCCAGGCGCGCCGTCAATACCGTCAACGCCTGGTGCTCCGTTGAGCCCGGCAGGTCCGGCAGGGCCTACAGGTCCCTGTGGCCCTTGGACGCCATTGTGACCATCGAGTCCGGCAGGTCCTTGAGGTCCTTGTGCCCCCTCAGGTCCTTGAGGTCCTTGGATTCCTGGTGCTCCATCAGCTCCGGTCGGTCCTTGGATACCTTGCGGTCCATCGAGTCCGGCAGGTCCTTGAGGTCCTTGGATTCCTTCTGGTCCTTGAGGTCCTTGAGCTCCTGGAGCTCCATTGGCTCCGATTGGTCCGGCAGGTCCTTGAGCCCCTGGAAGTCCGGCAGGTCCTTGAGGTCCTTGTGCCCCTTCTGGACCTTGAGGTCCTTGGATGCCTGGGTTCCCTTCGGCACCAGCTGGTCCTCGATCTCCATGGGCACCTGGTGCTCCATCAAGTCCATTTAATCCGGCAGGTCCCTGCGCCCCGATAGACCCTTGAGGTCCAGCAACGCCTTGAGGTCCGGCAGGACCTTGAGCTCCATCTAGCCCGGCAGGTCCTGTTGGTCCGTCAAATCCTCTGATTCCTTGAGGTCCTTCGGCTCCGAGGGGTCCTTGTAATCCGGCTTCTCCTTGAGGTCCAGCAGGTCCAGCAGGTCCAGCAGGTCCTTGAGGTCCATCTAGCCCGGCAGGTCCTTGAGGTCCTTGGATGCCTGGCTCTCCGTCTAATCCGGCAGGTCCGACAGGTCCTGGATTTCCTTGCAGACCTTGAGCTCCATCGATTCCTGGAGGTCCCTGTGGTCCTTGGATACCTGGTGCTCCGTCTAATCCTGCAAGCCCCTGCGGTCCTTGGACACCTGGTGCTCCATCAAGCCCAGCAGGTCCCTGAAGACCTTGGACACCTTGTGCTCCATCTTGGCCAGCAGCCCCTTGAGTTCCTTGAACCCCTTGCAATCCTTGAAGTCCGGGAAGTCCTTGCAATCCGGCAGGTCCTTGGAGTCCTTGAGGTCCTTGAGGTCCTTGCTGTCCTGGAACACCTTGAAGCCCTTGAGGTCCTTGTGCCCCTGTTGGTCCTGTGGGTCCTGTCGGTCCAGCTGGCCCTTCTCGGCCGGCTGGCCCTATACCCCCACGAGCGCCAAATGAACCTACGGATCCTGTGGCACCTTTTGGACCTGGCAAGCCTTGGGCCCCTGTTGGTCCTATTGGTCCTCTAGGTCCTCTAGGTCCAGTTGCTCCTCTAAGATGACCTACTGGCACAGTAACTTTTTTGGCCATATTTTGATGTTTGTTTTTATCCATCTTGCTATGCCTATCATCGTGGACAGGCGGTTGGTCGCAAGTTGGATCTTCTTTTTTAGCATGTTCAACATCGACTTTGCCAACAATTTTCCTTTTGTTGGAGTCGACTGAATTAATTGTGTTTTTCAAGTAAAATCCTCCATATAATTCAATGCTATAGAACATAGTATGCAGGCTAGCAAAATATTCCACGCTTTTGCTCGATCTTTGTCGCAATTTGCCCAACTGCTGTGATTAGTGTCATTTTTGTTTGAAAATGCTAAAAAAGCAAAAAAAAAAAGAAAAAACAGCCCTAGAATTTCTCACAGGCTGTTTTTTCTCAATAATTCTTGATATATTTGCTGATTGGAGTCGAATTATAGGTTAGCGGTATTCGACTAATTCTCCTATGTTTATGCGTTTGAAATGGTTGTCGTTAGGTTTGGATTCTGGGGACGGATAGCCAGTGGGAAGCAATGCCACAGGCACCAGGTTGGCAGGCAGCTCAAACTTTTCTGAAATAACTTTAGGATCAAAATGCATAACCCAAGTAGTTCCAAGCCCAAGCTCAACAGCTTTTAGCATCATATGTGTCGCAACTATGCTGGCGTCGACTTCGTTGCTCTTAGCTCCATCAAACCTTCTAAACCAGCAAGTCTCAGTGTTCCCAAGCACGATTAGTACGAGTTTGGCTCCAAACCTGCATTGGGTTGCTTCATCGACCGCCGCCAAAGCTTCATCGGATTTTGCAGCTAAAATTCTGACAGGTTGGCGATTTGCTGCGGTAGGCGCAACCCTGGCTGCTTCAAAAAGCGCTTCAAGTTTTTCATCTTCGACCACCTGCCCGGTGAAGCTGCGGACCGAATATCTTGCTTTGATAATTTCATCATATTGCATTTCTTAGTTCTCCTCGCTGTTGTGAATATTCTTTGCCAAGTCAATGGCGAGTTGGAGCCTTGGGGATGAGGTGATTGCGCCTTTTTCACGGTTGCTGCTGATAGTCACAATGCCAATATCTGTCCAGCCCAAGTATCTAATAACTCCATAGTATTGGCCAATCGCCGCAGAATAAACATCTGGAGAGCTTGATGTGAGCATTAGCGCGGATTGTTTCGAATCGAATCCACTATTCTGCCTGGCGTTGAACCTGTTTATTATCGCAAGCATCTGTGAGGGAAGCCCATAAAAATATATCGGGGAGGCAAACACCACCACATCTGCCAGATCAAGGGCAGCGAAAACAAGGTCCATATCGTCCTTTTGCACGCACTCTCCGTCATTGGTTATGCAATACTCGCAAGCCAAACAACCTGAGATGTCCATTTCGCTTGCTTTTAGTATTGTGACTTTGTTGCCTTCCGCTCTGGCGCCCTCAGCAAAAGCGTCTGCCATTGCTTCTGTGTTCCCGCCCCTCCTGGGGCTGCCGGTCAGTACAAGGATGTTCATAAATCAAAATCTCCATGGAATTTATCTGGTTCCGTATAATCGGTCACCCGCGTCCCCTAAACCAGGAACGATATACTTATCAGAGTTAAGCCTTTGGTCGAGGGCAGCAATGTAGATGTCTACATCACCATGGGCATCATTTAACACCTTTAAGCCTTCGGGGGCAGCAATGATGCAAGCATAAACTATCTTCTTGCCGCCTCTTTTTTTGATTAAGTTAATAGCAGCGACGGCTGAGCCCCCGGTTGCGAGCATTGGGTCAAGGACAATCACTGTGCGCTCATGGATGTCAGGAGGCAACTTGCAGTAGTACTCCACAGGCATGTGGGTGTCATGATCCCTGTACAGCCCAATGTGCCCTACCTTTGCGTTTGGCACTAGTTCCAAGATGCCGTCGGCCATGCCAAGGCCTGCCCGCAGTATCGGCACTATTGCCAGGTCCGTGTTTGTCAGCATTTCTGCTTGCATCGTATCTAGCGGTGTTTCAATTTCAACGGTTTCAAGGGCAAGCCCCTTTGTCAGCTCATATCCCATAAGCATGCTAACTTCTTTGACAAGAATGCGAAAATCCCTGACGTTAGTGGACTTGTCCCGCAACATAGCTGTTTTATGTTTGATCAGTGGATGGTCTATAACGAAAACGCCCATATGAGCCCGTTCTCCTTTATCTTTTAAGACAATAATAAAAGGTGCTTATGCAAGATATTTGTCGATAAAGCTGTTAATCCGTCCAACAACCCTGTCTTTTCCCATAGCTTGGGACACCTCCCAGATATCAGGGGAGTGTTTCCTGCCTGTCAATGCAAGCCTTATAACAGCGCTAACATCTCCCACATGTCCATTGTATGCATCCGGGTTTTTCTTATATTCTTTTGGCTTTGCTACGTAACCGTTAGCTTCGCCGAGCTCAACCACTTTTTTAAACCATTGGTCTTTACCGTCATTAAAGTCGTAAGTCTCCAAGTACCCCATAAGGAGCGCCAAAGCGTTCTGTTTGGGCATGTTGCCTGCCAAACCGTCTTCCATCTCAAAATACTCGTCAAAGAAAAATTTTATAAACTCAAATATTTGCGTGGCATAGACATAATCCTTCCTCGGGTTTGCCCCTTCCCTGCCTATAGCAAAAATCTTGTCTAAATACCCTTTTGAGCTTTCCAGTATTTTTATCGAATCCGGATTTGCCCGTTTTGCCCAGCTAACCAGCAATTCTGACAAATCCCCTGCTGGCAGTGTTGCCAAAGTGTTTTTGCTGACATCATTGAGCTTGTCCAGGTCAAAGAGTGCCCCTGTTGAGCCCATATTGGAGATATCAAAGGGATATTCCTCCAATGGCAGCCCAGGGTTGGCGATGCGCCACTCTTCGTATCCAGAGTTTAGCAGTGACATCAAATACTCTTTAACTGCCAAGGGGTGGTATCCCAAATCTTTGTAGAACTCCAAAGACAGTTCTGGATCAAGCCTCTTGGACAGCTTGCGCTTTGTTGGACCATCCATCTTCATCATTAGCGCAGTATGGCAAAATACAGGGTGGTCCCATTCAAATGCTTCGAACAACTGGACATGGACCGGCAATGTGCTCAGCCACTCCTCGCCGCGTAAAATGTGTGTTATGCGCATAAAATGGTCGTCAACCACATGGGCGAAATGGTAGGTTGGTATTCCGTTTGCCTTGAGCAGCACTATATCATTTGTGTTTTGCGGCATAGTGAGCTTGCCCCTAATGCCATCTTCTATGGAGAAATACTTGCTGGAGTCCCCATAGGATTTCAAGCGGATCACAAAAGGGTTGCCTGCTTTAATTAATTCTATAGCTTCGTTAGATGGCAGGTCTCTGTGGGTTGCCCAAATCCCGTAGTAACCAGGGTTCTGCTTTAGCTCTTGCTGCTTTGCCCTCGTTTGGGCTAAATCCTCTGGAGAGCAAAAACAAGGATATGCATACCCATTTTCGATCAGCCTCCTTGCTGCGGCATGGTAGAGGGAGACTCTTTGCCTTTGGCGGTACGGTCCATACTCTCCAATGCCTCCGCCGCTGATTTCCCCTTCATCAAAAACAACACCGAAATACAGCAAGGAGTCGATAAGCATCTCAACTGCGCCTGCAACCTCACGTTTATCATCAGTGTCCTCCACCCGGAGGATAAATACGCCATTGCTTTGTTTGGCAGCCCTCTCATCGGCAAGAGCCCCATATAAGTTGCCCAAGTGTATGAAACCTGTTGGGCTTGGCGCAAGCCTTGTAGCTTTGGCTCCATATGGTATATGTCTGGGAGGGTAAATGCCCTCATAATCGTCCAGCCCAAACTCAGCAGCCGGGCAAGCTAACCGTGCTAGCTCTTTTAAATCGCTATCCATAATGTTGGTAAACCTCTTAATTAAGATTTGGCATAAGCGGAAAAAATATCTGATTAAATTGTAACAAAAAAAACATGCAATTAGCAGAAATTATGATACAATATTTTGGCTGGCCTGTTAGTCAAGGGGTTAAGACGCCGGCCTCTCACGCCGGAAACACGGGTTCGAATCCCGTACGGGTCACTTTTGTGCGAGATGCAATATGCATCTCGCATTTCTCATCTCGCTCTCAATTTTCGACACAAGCAGAATAGTATGAATTAGGTTGAAAAACCAAATTTAACGCGCTAAAGGCAATCAACAGAGTTTATCCGAACGGGGAAGGCTTGGCCGCATACCGGCCAGCCCTCCCTATTATTTATGCCCGAGGCTTTAGCATGTTGCTGGCGAGGGCATTTTGCAGCGAGTATATGCGAAGTGTAAATAAATATCTTTAACGAAAAACACCCGCTAAGCGGATGAGGGTTAAAGGCTTTAATTGTACTGCCCTTTATGGAAAAATGGATTGTTTAAGCTCCGCTTTAAACGAAAAGTAGCCAAGGCATTAGCTTCGTATACACATATTTGCATGCCAGCTTCCATTAGCCCATGCGTACCATGTTTCCCAACATTTTGTATGTGCCAATACCAGCGAAAACCAAGCCCAGTACCAAGTTGCCAATTGTGGATGACACATAGCTGGGGCTTTGTGATACCAAATATAAATAGAGGGTGAAAATATCTGAGTACCTGGCTCCCGCTATCTCTCCGTTTCCAACCATTTTAATTATCATCAAAAAATCAGGGAGCAGCTGGCCGAAGGCGACACCAAAAACAATGGCGGCGATGATAATGAGGACTGCCCGCCCGCCAGGTTTGCCTTTCAGCATTAAATATCCTCTTATGGCACAGTATCCGATAATATAACCAAAGAAGCCTACGTACCAGCCATAGTTGTAGGCAAACATCCAAGGGATAGACCCGACTGCTGCGCCAACAAATGCGCCTATGGCGCCAGTTGCCGTGTTGTAGTGCCCTGCATCTATCGGGCTGGCACTGTCCACAGTATCATAGCCATATTCCAAGGTTTCAGTTTGGGGGTATGTTTCCACCTCAACGTTTAAGCCGAAAATCTGGAAACTTCTCTCAATGGCGTCTTCATAGCCAAGTCCATATTCGATAGCGATGATGTCAATTATCCCATAGTCGGCATTGCATACCGGGCAATTAGCTTTTTGCCTAGCTATGTCCAAGGACATGCTCCCGACGTGGTCTTCGTGGATTGGATTGATACAAGTAAAATGCCTGCTAGTATCAATGGCCCTTGAGCGCAAATAGCGCTCCAGCTGGTTTTGGACGTACCCAACCGCCTCTGGATATGCAATTTTATTCCCAGGCTTGGGCTGCCTGTAAGAGCCATCTTTTTGTTTGGTTTCTTCCGGCATATTTATTTTCTCCATATTAAAAATGGTTTTGCAGCCTTCTAATATAATCGAGTCTACCAGAGACGGATATGATTGTCAACAAAAGGTTTCAGTGTAACTAATTCCTGCCGATAACCAATGCCTTGACCGGCAAAAATGGCTAAATTGCCAAGTGCGGCCTTTTGACGGCTATCGTAGCTACAATAGGGCGGCATTCGCCAAATTTGGATTCAAATAGATAGGTTTCATGAAAAACACTTAAAAAAAGCCGAAAAGGGATGCATCTTTACTTATAATGATATTTTCCTTAACTTTTCTGCCTTATTCGCCATATTCTAGAAGGGAGAAGAGTAGTTCTTCAAATAATTACAAGGGGCGATGAAAAAATGTCAATGCCAGAATTTTTAGATAGCACAGATTTGACAGTAGAAGACGCTATTGTCCAGATTATTTCTTCAATCGCGGTTGAAGAGCTCGCATTGAGCCATATCCTTAATGCTGAAGGGGAGAAATTGCAATACGTTTTAGGGACGATACCAGACCAAGCGCCTCTAGCCCCCAATCCGACTTTCAGTGAAATAATTGAAACAAATGAGAGTGTCAAGGAAATGGTGTCAACTGTCTCCATGAGCCAGATGTTCCTTTTAGGCAAATTGTCTTCGGCCATGAGCGCATATAAAACCATGACAAGCGGGGGAGGCGATAATAGCGAAGAGTCCGAGATCGTTGGTCCGGGAGAGCCGCGGCCGCCTGGTTTGGAAGTTACTGACACTATTCCCATAGTTGATGATTCCCGCACCGGCGATGGGGATTGGATACCAATAGCTACTTATGGCGATTTCATCCTAATGGTTCGCGCCCGCTATATCAATATTTATCAAGGAGCAGGCCATGATAATGAAGTGGCGTGGCAGTCTGGGCCATATGGGGCGACCAATTCGTATCCTGGAAGCTCTACAAAGCAACGATCTAAAGTTTGCACGGATATAAACAATTGGTTTATGCGCACCGCTCAGGGAGCCTCCGAGAATTTAAGCGAAATCGCAAGGATTCGTGCGTTCACAGTAAGAAATAATGCGGTTGCCCAGCTCGGGAGCGGCACAGCGGAATCTGGCTCCGGCTCCAATGACGGGTTTAGCTACCCTGATGGGATATTTGACCCGCAAGGCCAGGATGTAGCTTTTGCATTAAGCTACGGCGAAGCGGTAAACTTCATTTCGCGAAGTTACATGTGGGCAGGGGGCATCAGTGCAACAAGCCCTTTGCCAGCGGAAGTTAATTTCGCCAAACTGCAAATAACCGGAAACACGGCGAGCTACAAGAACGAAATGTGGTTGCGATCGCCAGGGCTGCGACCAGACATGGCTTGTTCGATGAGCAATGTTGGTTTAGTGTTTCAGCAAGTGATACACTCTGCTAATACACGGGAATTAGGGCTTACTTATCCGGCTGTTTGGGTGCATAAGGGAATCCTCGAATACCCAACAGAGTCAAGGTTAATTGTAAACAATCCAAATATGGTCCAGGGCGCCAGCTCCCCGCAGGCAACTGGCAGCCAGCCAAATGTGGTCCAGGGCGGCAGCTCGCCACTGGCTATTGAAAGCCAGCCAAATGTGGTCCAAGGCGGCAGCTCCCCGCAGGCTATTGAAAGCCAGCCAAATGTGGTCCAGGGCGGCAGCTCCCAGCATGGCAGCCAGCCAAGTGTGGCCCGAGGCGGCAGCTCACCACTGGCTATTGAAACCCAGCCAAATGTGGTCCAAGGCGGCAGCTCCCAGCAGGCTATTGAAAGCCAGCCAAACATAGTCCAGGGCGGCAGCTCGCCGCTGGCTATTGTAAACAAGCCAAATATGGTCCAGGGCGGCAGCTCCCAGCAGGCAATTGGCAGCAAGCAAAAGATAGTCCAGGGCGGCAGCTCCCAGCAGGCAATTGAAAGCCAGCCAAACATAATCCAGGGCGCCAGCTCCCCGCAGGCAATTGGCAGCCAGCCAAGTGTGGTCCAGGGCGGCAGCTCCCAGCAGGCAATTGGCAGCCAGCCAAACATAATCCAGGGCGGCAGCTCCCAGCAGGCGATTGGCAACCAGCCAAGTGTGGTCCAGGGCGGCAGCTCCCAGCAGGCTATTGAAAGCCAGCCAAAGATGGTCCAGGGCGGCAGCTCCCCGCAGGCTATTTGCAGCCAGCCAAATGTGGTCCAGGGCGGCAGCTCCCCGCAGGCAATTGGCAGCCAGCCAAACATGGTTCAGGGCGGCAACTCGCCGCAGGCTATCTAGCTAGCGATATATATAGATAGATAACTAAATAATGCGCTTATGGGCATAGAAATTGCCTGTGCGCATTCTACATATACTTTTTCTTTCTCTGATTTTTTTTGCATCTATAACTATATCCAAGAAAAATTGCCTCAATCCTCTAGTTATCTATTATAATGAAAATGTGCCATTGTATTTAGTGAAATATTCTAGAGGTTAACCGAGGTGTCCATATGGGCAATTTAATAGTCCACGGTGTTTCAAAGGTTCGTGGGGGAGTCTACGGTTTGTTCTCAAGCAACGGTGAAGCTGTAGTCGATGGAGGAGTGGAGTGCTCTATACTTGAGTCTTCAGGCACCTGCAACGTGCTTGGAAACTTAAAAGTGGAAGGCAAGACCAAAACGGTGGGCGCTCTCTTAGTTGGAGGGGATTTCCAAACCGAGTCATTTGAGATGAACGGAATACTGGAAGTGTTGGGGACTGTTGATGTTGAAGATTTTATTGGCAGGGGTATTGTAGACTTTGCAGGGAATGCAACTGCAAAGAATTTCTATTTTGAGAATGAGGGAATGTCGAAATTCCCTGCCATCAAAGCCAAGCGTGTCAAAGCCATCAGCAGGCACGATATGTTGTCTGGCACAATAGAGGCTTTTGACGAGAGCCCTCAAAGCAAGTACATAGGTTTCTTATTGGAAGTCGGCGAGATTGTCGCAGACGAGATTGACTTGGAGTGGGTGGTGGCAGAAAGAGTTGAAGGAAGAGTTGTGCGCATTGGACCCGGTTGTGTGATTGGCAGCCTGTCTTATGGCTTGTCTCTTGAATGCAGTAAAGAAGCCCAAGTTGGAGAGACCAAGGCTTACTAAGACAAAAAATATGCGATTATGCTTTTGGTCAGCATCTTTTTCGTGCTGCCAGGATTTATTTATGTTGTTAATGCTTCGGCTAAGTTTTCAATCTGCTGAGTGTATTTCTGGCAAAACTGTATCTCCAAAAGCAGCATTTTTTTAATCCGCTCCTGGGTAAGCTCCAGCGCTTCATCGCGGTCTTGGTTGTTAAAGATTATCGACATAGTGAGTTCAGCGGCCAAAGTGTCGATTTCCTCAAATGCTTCTGACAAGGTTTGGGAAATGTCGCTGTCAAGCAAATGCTTTGTCTTGGCAAAGACATCAAAGAGGTTTCTATAGTTTTCTTGGGTTCTTTGGCTGGCTTCAGCCATTGCCCCTGCAGAGGGCTCTGGCATTCTCTTGCTTGTAAAATCCAGTGCTTCGACAGTTTTAAAATGTTGTTGCAGCGACTCGTAGCGGAGTTTAGTGACTGCGTTGCTGGGGGCGAGGGCAGCCTCAATTCCTTGTTTTTTTGCCTTTTGGAGGGCAAGCAATGAAATTATGGAAATGATTAATGATATAAAGGTAAATAATGCCAAAATAGCATAAAAAATATTTGCTCTTATAAGATCAATAATGTAAATAATGTCCATGTTGTGACCTCTGCTGCGTTTTTTGCTTTGAAATAGCTATTTTAGTGTATTGTTATATTCGTTTTAACTATAAACGATACACTGGATTTAATCAAGATATTTTCCTGTCCATTTGTATTAATCTACACATGTTGCCAAAGCATTCACAATTATGCGCTTCGAGCAGCTTTTCTTTCTGGTAAATCATACCGGTTAAAACTTTACATACAATTTACGAAACCCATACATTGCGTTGATATTTTAATTGCATGCTCTTCAATACAATTAATGCACGACACAAGCGTTTAAGAAGCTTACAGGTTTGATACGAATTGCCAATGGAGAAATTAAATGGAAGAAATATTCTCATTTTCAAATTTTATTAATGCTATTGCAGATATATTCCGCCAGGTTGTAGAGGCGAAAGGCAAGTTCATTCCCGCTATGGCAGAATGGGATGAAGCACCATGCTTCATAGGGCAAGTGCCGGTAGAACCAAGTGGCGAAACAGAATGGACACCTCCAAAACACAGAGCCAAATTGCCCAAAGCGGCATAAGGCACATCCAAAACAAATTGCATAAAAAGGCAGGAGACATAATAATGGAAGAAAGATTTGTAGCAAATGAATTGCTTGTCGCAATATCCAACTTGTTTAGAAGGGTAACGGCAGCAAAAGGACCGATGGGAGAATGGGATGATGCCCCATGCTTCGTGGGCGCTATACCAATGGCATCTTATGAAAAGGGCATGCCCAAGGCAACTTCTCCAGACAAACAAGTAGCATAATAGAATAAACGAGCGAGCGTTAAACGGGCACAGCTGGATTTGGATGGCTGAGCCTTTTTTTATTTATTGCTGAGCCTGGGGAATTGGGATGTAATTTGACTGCATTGCAATCTCGACAGCGCTTATGGGCTGGCTCGAAGACGAATTTGTCAATGATGAGGGCTTGCCTCTGCACGGATGTGCGCAAGAAGTAATTGATAGTATGCACCTAAAGAGGGACATTTTATGCAGCCTTTTGTGCGGATGAGCCAGTACTCAGGCAAGAGCCTGCAAGAGCTGTCTGCGATATACAGCCTGGTTAAACAAAAGCAAATTTGTTGTCTTATATATAGCTAACCTCATAATGATAAATAATAAACGCAATGGTTAATCCCACCATTGATATCGCTGGTTGTGACAGTGCGGTATGCGTCAGCGATTGCCTATAAAAGCGTCTCTACCGATTCTGGCAGCGCTTTTCCCACAAAGGCCTTAATTTCACTCCACATCATCTCTATTAATAATGTGGCTTCTGCCGCCTTTATGGCTTCCACTCCTGCGCCCTAGCGGGATGACAGGCTGCCCATGGCCACGATATCGCCTGGTTTGAGGGCTGGAGCCAGGATCTCTTTGACATATGCAAGGAAAATGTGGCCATTCATCGCCCCCTCGAATACTATCGGGACTGTCCCGAATGTCCCGAAATTGATAGCGCCGGAAATTGTGTGCCTTTGCCGTGCCTTGGGCCAGGGATCCCGCACGTGTGCCTTTCCCCTCCGAAAGCCAACCAGTAGAGAGTGCGCATAATATTGGTTTTGAAGCCCGCCTCGCCCAAAAACCATATGTCGGGCACATGGAGGCCCTTCATGGATTTCGCCCACCCAACTCGCTCTTCCGCGTTTTTGCCAAGGGAGGCTTCTGCGGGGATTGGCGTGATTTTCTTCCGGTTCATGCCCAGCGTCCTGTATGCCCTCCGCTTGTGCGGGTACCAGGTTTTTTCCAGCTCATCCCTTAGCCTCCCAAGCCTCTCTTCGTTGAAATAGGGGCCTGGGCCGCTTTGTTCTTTTTTCTTGGAGCCTATTGAGCCTGTTTGCCCACATGGCCTGAAGATTGATGGCGCCTCGCTTACCGAGACTGGAAACACTTCGGAGATCTCCTTTAGCTTCATGCCTAAATTGCGTTGTTGAATAATTATACTCGATGACGAAAAGATTTTCCACTCGATATTAAGCGGCTTTCGTAGCCTTTGGAAAAATGTATGAGTTGTCATTTATCCTCTCGATGCCATCATATAGCTGGACTTTTTCTGTGAT
>Ga0082212_10004578_pt1 | contig 19098 bp, 19 predicted proteins | sample TergutNt197P3_FD_71548 | JGI IMG/M metagenome (GOLD analysis project Ga0082212, IMG submission 71548) | Neocapritermes taracua P3 segment gut microbial communities from Petit-Saut dam, French Guiana - Nt197 P3 | ecosystem: Host-associated > Arthropoda: Insects > Digestive system > Gut ... | reverse complement strand
AATGGCCGCGGCAGCTTCTTCATCGGTACCCATTTCGATAAAGCCGAATCCCTTAGAGTTGCCAGATTCACGGTCAAAGATGATTTTGACAGACGCTACAGTACCAAAACCTGAAAACAGGTTACGAAGACCATCTTCGGTGGTATTGTACGAAAGATTACCGACATACAATTTCTTAGCCATTGAAAAAATTCCTTCTCCCGGATGGATAAACCTAAAGCACTATCCAAGGAAAAAGCTACCAACCACCAATAGTAGTTATATCACCTGCAGTGATTAGCACACTTGCAGTGTTTGGGCGCTTATTCCGGGCTTCCGGGCAAGCCATATCATTAGCCGTTAATAAATAGGCTACTTGAACAGTACCTTTTTTTGCCCTTGTCGTCAAGTAAGGATTGTTCTATTATTCGCCTATGCGGTTATTTTTTTTAAAATTTGCTTATATTGGCATAATTTTTGTTTTCCTGCCTGTTTTTCCTGGTTTTAGTCAGAATTTTTTTCAACCAACCGCCGAGCAGGTAATGAAGGCCTATGCCGCCGCCTTTCCTCAAGCAATAAGCCGGGTAGAAGAGAGGAATGGAGACTGGGCGGTGCTGCTAAGGGGCAAATGGTTTTTCTATGCAGAAGGCCGCCTGCTTCCCGAAACAGAGCGAAATAATGTCAGTTCCTGGGCACGGCAATCCTTTTATAATTACCCTGCCGAACTTCCCCCCTGGAAGGAGCCGGAGGGTGAACAGGCGGAAAGGCTACGGAATGTACTGTCCAATCGCAGGGCAAACCCGCCAAAGCGGAATCCGGACTTTTTTGATACCCTGTGGCAGGCAACTACCAGAAATGAAGCTGTAGCCAAAATGGTACGGATTAATTTTTTTGGAAGCAATTTTGATGTTCACATAGATTTAAAAGATCGCCTTTTAAAGATTAATGCTTTGGTTATGGAAGCGGCGAAAACCGATACGGAAATACGGGATTTTTTAAGCAATATAGGTTCTATCGGCGCTTTTAACTGGCGTAATGTTGCTGCAACGGTAAGCAGGAGTTATCACTCTTATGGAGTAGCCATTGATATATTGCCAAAGAAATTACAGGGCCTGGCTACATACTGGCAATGGACTTCGGATGATGATAACCCTGAATGGTATAAAGTACCCTACGAAGGACGATATCATCCTCCCATGGCTGTTGTAAAAATTTTTGAAAGATATGGTTTTTGCTGGGGAGGTAAGTGGCCTCTCTTTGATACCATGCATTTTGAATATCGTCCCGAAATTATGATACTGTACGGTATGAAAGTAGAAGATTAGATGAAGCAGAAAAAACCATCTTTACATCAATCGCATTCTGAACGTACCCATGTAGTATCTGTCCTTGTTGAAAACAGAGCCGGTACACTAAGCAGGGTATCCGGCCTTTTTGCCCGCAGGGGGTTTAATATAGACAGCCTTACTGTCGGTGAAACTACCGATCCTTCCATTTCGCGTATGACCATTGCTGTTACCGGAGACAATGCGGTACTGGAACAGATTATTAAACAGTTAGGCAAACTTGTGGATGTAATTGCTATCCGTGAACTGGAAAATGTTTCCTGTATACGGCGTGAAATTATGCTGGTTAAAGTCGGCGCCGATGAAAAAACACGGCCTGCGGTAATTCAGATTGCGGGAATCTTCAGATCCAGGGTGATTGATGTTTCTGCTTCTACAATTACCATAGAAGCTACAGGGGATATGGAAAAACTAAATGGGCTGCTCATGCTCCTTTCTCCGTATAAGGTACTGGAATTGGCCAGAACCGGTCTTGTCGCGCTGGAACGGGGGACCAGGGTTCTGTCAGTGCACGATATTTGAGAATTGTAATGCCGGGGAAAACAACAGCACATACCAGAAAAATACTGATCCTTGATACCACCTTACGGGATGGAGAACAGGCTCCGCTCTGTTCGATGAACCCCGGCGAAAAACTTGAAGTAGCCCGTAAACTGGAAAAACTTGGCGTTGATGTGATCGAAGCCGGGTTTCCCGCATCCAGCCCTGGTGACCTGGAATCGGTCCGGGGTATTGCCGCTATTATCAAAGACTGCACAGTGGCAGGACTGTGCCGCGCTTTGGAAAAAGATATTGATGCCGGATGGGCGGCATTAAAAAAAGCCTATCATCCCCGCCTTCATGTTTTTATTGCCACCAGTCCCATTCACATGAAGTGGAAACTTAAAATGACCAGGGACGAAGTGCTTAAACAGGCGGTATCAGCAGTACTTTATGCAAAAAAATATTGCAACGATGTTGAGTTTTCGGCGGAAGATGCCTTCCGCAGTGATCCTGATTTTGTGTGTATGGTTTTTGGCGAAGCGATCAAAGCCGGCGCTCTTACCGTATGCTTCCCCGATACGGTTGGCTATGCTTTGCCGGATGAATTCGGAAAACGGATCAGTTATATAAGGAAGAATACGCCGGGAATAGAAAGAGTAAAACTTTCGGTTCATTGTCATAACGATTTAGGTTTGGCAGTTGCCAACAGCCTGTCGGCAATTACCGCCGGTGCGGATCAGGTTGAGTGTACGATTAATGGCATAGGAGAACGGGCAGGAAATGCATCCCTGGAAGAAATTATTATGGCAATAAAAGTACGTAAAAATGTCCTGAACATAGAAACCCGGATTAACACTACTCAAATTCACAGTACCAGCCGTCTTGTAAGTCAGGTAACAGGGATAAAAGTTCAACCGAATAAACCTATTGTGGGAGAAAATGCTTTTGTCCACGAAGCAGGAATACATCAGCACGGAGTAATAGCTAAAAGGGAAACCTACGAAATAATGACTCCTGAATCGGTGGGAATTTCCAAAAATCAAATGGTGGTAGGTAAACATTCCGGCCGGCATGCTTTTGAAGAACGCCTTAAGTGGCTGGGTTTTAATGTTGATAACGATACCCTGGAAAAAATTTTTATTGAATTTAAGCTGCTTGCCGATAAAAAGAAAATCGTTAATGACCGGGACATAGAAGCGCTGGCCAGAGGCGCTTCCGCTACAGTGCCGGAAACGTGGAACCTCGACCACTGGGCAGTAAATACAGGCAGCGCACTGGGCGCCACCGGCACCATACGGTTGAAATATAAAGACGGAAAATCCAAAAAATTGGTTTCGTTGGGGGATGGACCTATTGATGCAATATATAAAGCAATTAATCAAATTATCGGCAAAGAACCGGAATTGGAACTCTACGAAATCGGCGCCATAACCGGCGGTTCTTCAAGCCAGGGCGAAACCATGGTCAGAATTCGCTGGGAAGACCGGTACTACAATGGCCATGGTGTTTCTACCGATGTAATTGAATCTTCGATTAAGGCATACCTGTCGGCAATAAATGCCATGGAATGGGAATTGGCAGCTTTTAAGAAAGTGAAGAAGTAGCTACCGGTATACGTATACGTTCAATGGAAAGCGCCTTGCCCTTGCCGTCCGCTTCGACAATTACTCCCTGAACTTCACATTTGTCCCAGGCTTCCCGGGTCCAGTCGGGAATTCCTGTGCGATATTCCTGAATTCGTGATGCAATATTATTGCCGCCGACCGACTCGGTGCTGCCGGTTCTGCCTGCATCGCAGATTACTGCAGTGCCATCAATGATTTCTTCGTCGGCGGTTTGTACTTTGTTATGTGAACCGATTATTGCGGTACAGGAACCGGCAGCGGCGGCAAAGAGTGATTTTTTTTCTCCGGACGCCCATGCATGAAAATCCACCACGGTAAAAGGGGTTTGGGTTTTGAGCTTTTCCAGTAAAGCGGGTAATTTGATAAAGGGATTATTTGCCCTAAAACGGGTAAAGCTTGCTCCTAACAATACAGCTACAGCTACTTTTACGTCCTGTATCGAAGTTTTAAATACATACCAGCCAAAGCCCGGCAGCTTGTTTTTATTATCATCTGTATGAATTTCACTTAAGTTACTTGGCCGCAGTACATAGGGCGCCCAGTTTTCTACCAAATCTTTTTTATAAAAACAGCAGTCTCCTGTTGTAATGGCATCGGCGCCGAGTTTTTTGATATATCCGGCATGGTGACGGCCAAGGCCATTTCCGCCTGTGGCTCCATCGGCACATACAATGGTAAAATTAATTTGGCGGTCTTTTTTCAGATCCGGAAGGGTTTTTTTAAGGGCAAATATTCCGGCTTTACCTACCAGTTCTGCTATATAAAGTATTCTCAATAAGTTAAAGTCCGTGTTTGTTAAATTGGGTAAGACTTCGTTCAAATTCCGCAGCAGCATGCCAGTCTTTTAATTCACGGCATACATCACGGAGGTTGAAAATAGCTTCTTCATACAATGGAGCCAAAGCTACTGCTTCTTCAAAACAATGGCGGGCTTCTTCATAAAATTGTTGATTATAATAAAGAACCCCCAGATTGTTCCAGATTTTTGGTGAATTTTCATTCCGGCTGAGTGCAAAATGGTAACAATCTTCGGCTAATTCAAACTGATTTAGTTCATAATGAATAAGCCCCATGGAAAGCCATGCTTCGTCCAGTGAATCATTTATGCTAAGGGCCTTAAGAAAACTAGTCAGTGCGTCTTCGTAATCTCCGATGTGCTGCTGAGCTATACCCAAATTAAACCAGAGCAAGGGATTTTCTGGTTCTATTTTTAATGCCTTTTGAAACACCGGAATAGCTTCATCGGGCCGTTTGGCTTCGGTTAAAGCAATACCGGAATCGTTTAAGGCTGCAACAGTTTCCATATCATTACTTCCGCATTAATCAAATATATCTCTTCATGGATAGAAAAACCATTAAATTGCGTGTTTTCAACTAAATTAAAGAAAATTCTATTCGCTTTTGAAAGATTTTAGCGGTCGACGGGAGTCGCCTTCCGGTGTTCGACTCCTGTCTCACACCTCCAGGCCGTCTTTTTTGCTAAGCGTACGTCCTTGTACGCTTACCCTTTCAAACCTACGCACCTGCTTGGTTTTCAAGGGCCGCAAAAAAGTTTCGACTCCCGCCTCTTTTTGCTGTGTATTGTTTCATTGTTTGCACCAACTTCTATTCGCTTTTGAAAGATTTTAGCGGTCGACGGGAGTCGAACCCGCGTCACGAGCTTGGGAAGCTAGGGTAATGCCGTTATACGACGACCGCAATGGTTTAATGATACCGGTTGTGGCAGGAAAAAGTCAATTATACAGAGCTTCCCATACAAACCAGAAACACAATATCCGGCAGAAGAGGCTGAGCGTACTGGTTCACACTGTAGGCTGTCTTGGCGGATTCTACATGGGAAGCTCCGAAGAAATTGTATCGTGGATTAGCTGCAGAAAACGGTATACCATAAAATTTTTCGGAAGGGCCAAAAATGACAGGTAAAGAATACTACATAGGAATGGATGGGCGTTCTTTATCCCACCTGAAGGTAACAAATTTAAAATGATGCGTTCAGTCCGATAAATTGAAATTTTTTGTGCTTTAATACAACAAATCACTATGCTATTATAGCACAATGCTGGACAAACTAACCCAAAAGTTTTCTGATGCATTCCGGTTCATTGCCGGTAAGTCACAGATCACCGAAAGAAATATAGACGACGCTGTAGAAGCGATTAAGATGGCCCTGTTGGAAGCAGATGTAAACCTTAGGGTGGTCAGACGCTTTGTCAATTCTACTGTAGAAGAAGCAAAGGGAGAAAAAGTTCTGCGATCGGTAGATCCCGGTCAGCAGTTTATCAAAATTGTTCACGACAAGCTTGTGTCTTTTCTGGGGGGGAGCGGCGGTGAAGGTCTTAAACTTAAAGGACCGGACACAATTTCTACTGTTTTAATGCTGGGTCTGCAAGGTTCGGGAAAAACAACAAGTTCTGCCAAACTTGCCCTGCGTTTAAAAAAAGAAGGCCGCAAACCCTTACTGGCAGCCTGCGACCTTATACGTCCTGCTGCGGTGGAACAGCTTTCTGTTTTGGGAAGCCAGATTGATGTACCGGTCTACAAAGAAGAAGGCGCCAAAGATCCGGTGGCAGTTTTCAAAGGCGCTCTGTCTCTTGCGAAAAAAAATCTTTATGACACGCTGATCATCGATACAACAGGCCGTTTGCAAATTGACGAAATAATGATGGCGGAATTAATACGCCTTAAAGATGCCGCAAAACCCGATGAACTGCTTCTTGTTGCAGATTCTATGACCGGCCAATCTGCGGTTGATATTGCCAAAACCTTTGACGAAAAGATCGGACTTTCCGGAGTGGTGCTGACCAAGTTTGATTCCGATACCCGCGGCGGCGCGGCGCTTTCCCTAAAAACAGTTACCGGCAAAGCCCTTAAGTTTGTCGGAACCGGAGAAAAACCCGAAGACTTCGAACCCTTTTACCCCGAACGAATTGCCGGCCGTATACTGGGTATGGGCGATGTTGTAAGCCTTGTGGAAAAAGCACAGGAAGTAATTGATCAGAAAGAAGCCATTGAACTTCAGAAAAAAATGGAAAAGGAAACCTTTACCCTGGACGATTGGTTGAACCAGCTTCGTTCAGTAAAGAAGATGGGTTCTCTCCAAAAAATGCTGGAAATGATCCCGGGTATGGCGGGTCAAATAAGCGAAGATGATATTAACAAAGAAGATTTTAAACATCAGGAAGCGATCCTTTCTTCGATGACAGCCAAAGAACGAAACAATCATTTAATTATTGGCCCTTCCCGCCGCAGCCGCATTGCCAAAGGTTCCGGTACCTCCGTCGCAGAAGTCGGCAGACTGATTAAAAAATTCGAGAAGATGCGCACCATGATGAAGAAAATGACAAAGATGGGTAAAAACCCGCAGGCATTGCAGCAAATGATGGGCGGCCGAATGTAAATCTACAAAACCCTAATTTGTCACTAAGTCAATCAATACGTTTATTCGATTAATTATTTGCCAGGCACAGCGACAAATTAGGGTTTGCAATACTATTCATTTTCCTGCATTTTTATAAAGCTGTTTATTGCATCAAGAATAAACTCTTGATACTTGGGTTTAAGTGTGTCGTAAAGGGCTATTATTTTATTATATCGGTTGTCTTTATCTTCTACAAATATTTCACCTTTACCTGTTCGCAGCCATTCACTATTTGTTTTGAATGAATCACAAATCAACTTAATTGTACGATCGTTTACTACACGTTTTTCTGTTTCAATACAAGCAAGCTGTCCCGAAGAAATTGTAATAACAGAAGAAAATTCATTCTGGGTAAGCTTAAGCTCTTTTCGCAGCTTTCTAATCCGCTGATTCACTGTCTCATTCATATTAATAATATAAAAAAAGATAGTTGACTAAGCAAGTAATATTTATATTTTCTTTGCTTTTTTTATCTTTTTATTGCGAGTGAAGTATTTTTTTATTTTTCTGCAAATAAAAAGAGCTGTTCGATTGAACAGCTCTTTTTTTACTCTCAGTTTGCTCCAAAAAACTAAAGATTTGGAACAGCTTCAATTCGTAAAAATTTTAAAAAACTATAAAAAGAAAACACCGGTTACAAGCCTAGCAAGTACTGGTTAAATACATTTTCCAAATACTCTTGCTTACCGGATGTTACACCTGCATTACCGTATTTCTCACCGCCAATTTTAGCAAGATCTGCGAACGAAAGTTCGCCCTTTTCGAACTTGGCGCCGTCTCCCGAATTGTACGAAGCATAGCGTTTTTTAACAAAGCCGGGAATCTTACCGTCTTTGATAACACGATCGGCAATTACCAAACCTACAGCAAAAGCATCCATACCGCCAACGTGAGCCAGGAATAAATCCGCCGGGTCTATTGAGTTACGGCGTATTTTGGCATCAAAGTTAAGACCGCCAGTGGTAAAGCCACCGGCCCGAAGGATGGCATACATAGCCATTGCTGTTTCGTAGTAACTGAACGGGAATTGATCCGTATCCCAGCCATTGATAAAATCACCGCGGTTGGCATCTACTGAACCAAAAAGTCCAAGGGCGGCGGCGGTTTCCAATTCATGGTAGAAGTCGTGACCCGCAAGCTCTGCATGGTTTGCTTCTATGTTCATTCTGAAGTCTTTATCCAGACCGTAGGTTTTAAGAAAGAGTGCAACTGTTTCTACATCATAATCGTATTGATGCTTGGTGGGTTCCATTGGCTTTGGTTCAATATAGAACACGCCTTTAAATCCCTGCTTGCGTGCATAATCCCTTGCAAGACCCAGGAAGCGTCCCAGATGATCTTTTTCTTTCTTTAAGTCGGTATTAAGAAGGCTCATGTATCCTTCACGGCCTCCCCAAAAAGTATAACCCTGACCGCCCAATTCTATTGTTGCATCAATGGCGGATTTAACCTGATTGGCAGCAATGGCCAAAACACCAAATTCCGGATTGGTGGCGGCACCGTTCATAAAGCGCGGATTGCTGAAAAGGTTTGCCGTACCCCAGAGGAGTTTAACCCCCGTATCTTTTTGAAGTTTTTTTGCCTTTTTAACCATTGCAAAAAGATTCTTCTCGCTTTCTGCAGGAGTATCTCCTTCGGGGGCAATATCCCGGTCGTGGAAACAGTAGAATTGAGCGCCAAGCTTTGTAAAGAATTCAAAGGCTGCATCCATCTTATGTTCTGCTACTTCCATAGGATTTGCAGCATCCACAACCCAGGGATGGGGATGAGTTACCGAACCAAAGGGATCTGAACCATCACCGCAAAAACTGTGCCAATAGGCAATGGCAAAACGGAGATGATCTTTCATCTTTTTTTTGCCTATTAGTTTTTCAGGATCGAAATACTTAAAAGCCAGGGGATTATCGCTCTTTGGCCCTTCGTATTTTATTTTTCCGATTTTTGGAAAGTACTCTTTCTTTCCAACATAAAAATCCGCCATATCTTCCTCCATTTTCTGTTTGTGTTATTTGTACAAGGGACTTAAAGCCCCCAAATACCCCGAATAAACTGAATATGCCGTATCATAGGCAACGACAGCTACGTTTTCCGGCTCTATTAAAGCGCCTTCTGTTACCACATGTTCATCGCAAAGATCACCGATAGCCTTACTTATACCGGAAAGACCGTTATGTGCAAGGCACCACAAAGCCTGAATCGCCCCGCCCATGGCTGCAGCCTCGCCGCCGGAAGGCACACGCACCGGCAGCTTACACACATTGGCGGCTATATTCTGCCACAGAGGACTTTTTGCACCGCCGCCGATAAGCCGGATTTCCTTTGCTTTAAAACCAAGCTTGTTAAAACCTTCCATTCCTATCCTCATTCCAAAAATGGCAGATTCCAAAGCAGCTCTGGCAATGTTTTCTTTTTTAAAGTTTGCCGCAGTAATCCCATTAACACTGGCTCTGCCGTTGGGAAGGTTTGGTGTCCGCTCTCCGTTAAAGAAGGGGAGCAGTACAATGCCTTCCGCACCAACAGGCGCTTTGGCAGCAACATCATCAAATGCTTTTACATCCATGCCAAAAAGGCCGCGAAATTCCTCGGTAGCCACGGTACAGTTCATTGTACAAAGCAGGGGAAGCCAGCCGCCGGTGGAAGAACAAAATGCTGCAAGGTCTCCGGATGGATCGATTACAGGAGCGTCTGAATAACCGTACAAGGTTCCGGAAGTTCCCAGGCTCATGGTAAGAAAACCGTCCTTTACCGTACCGGTTCCCACGGCGCCCATCATATTGTCCCCGCCGCCCGATGCCACGGGAATTCCTGCCGGTATTCCAAATGCCGCCGCTGCTTCAGCGCTTACCGTTCCGGCGCTTTCTTCGCTCTTAATGAGTTTTGGCAGACAGTCAATTACCGTTTTATCAATAAGCCCTGCAATAAAAACAGACCACTCACGCTTTCGTATATCAAAGAGGGCTGTACCGGATGCATCACCGTATTCCGCAGTACAGGTTCCGGTTAAAAGGAAATTCACATAATCATGGGGAAGGAGTATGTGCCTTAATGCTTTAAATGCTTCGGGTTTGTGGTTTTTTAACCACATAACCTTTGGCGCAGTATAGCCGGGACGCATCGGAAGCCCCGCCCTGGCAATTATCTGGTTTTCTCCTCCGGCGGCCTTGGTAATTTCTTCACATTCTGCGGCAGTGGATGTATCGCACCACAGTTTAACGTTGTACAGGGGTTTTCCCTTTTCATCCAAAGGAACAAAACCGTGCTGTTGTCCCGAAACACCGATAGCGGCGATGGTTTTCCGGCTGTCCTCCGGTAAAGCTGCAAAACAGCTTTTTAGCGCTTCCTCGTACCACTGCGCTTTTTGTTCCCGTGTACCATCGTTTTCTGCTATTAATTCTATTGCAGCCTGGGAACTGGCAGCGATTTTTTTTGCTTCGTAATCGTAAAGGACTACTTTGCAGCTTTGCGTTCCCAAATCAATTCCGCATACTGTCTTCATAGTTTCCCCCTAATGGTGTATTGGATACCACTGAAATTACAGGATACCATGGTTTTCCCGGTTCGCAAAGTGTTTATTTCTGTATGCGCGTTGACATAGCATTTGAAGTACAATATATTGTACAGAGGAGTATCGAAAATGAACGCTATTACATACACTGATTTAAGGCAAAATTTAAAAACCTATATGGACAAAGTCATTCAGGATAATGATCCATTAATCATTACGCGGAAAAATAATGAAAATCTTGTTTTAATTTCTATTGATGAATACAATAGTTTAACCGAGACAAACTATTTATTATCAAATCAGGCCAATGCAGAACATTTAAAAAAATCCATAGCCCAGTACAAGTCAGGAAAAATCAAAACAAGGAAATTGTACGAAGGTGAATAAAAAGTTTACCGATGAGGCGTGGACTGATTATCAATATTGGATAGAAAATGATAAAAAACAATTAAAACGAATAAACATGCTTATAAAAGACATTGATAAAAACCCCTATGAAGGAATAGGGAAACCTGAACCGCTTAAAGCAAATTTACATGGATATTGGTCCAGAAGAATAGACAGTGAACATAGAATTATTTACTCAATCGAAAAAGACCAAATAGTGTATATTTCTTTTAAGTTCCATTATGAAAAGTAGATTAATGTGAAACTCGTACAATTCGGTGCCGGTAACATAGGCCGTTCATTTATAGGGCAGATTTTCTTCCGTGCCGGTTGGGAAGTGGTTTTTATTGATATTGATGAAGGTCTGGTTAAATTCCTTAATCAAAAACAATACTACACGGTAGTTATAAAACGGGAAAGCCAAACCGATGAAGTACGCCGCATAGGGCCGGTACGGGCGGTAGATGGGCGGGATGCGGCAGCAGCGGCAATAGAAGTAGCCGACGCTGACATTATCGGAACCAGCGTGGGAAAAAATGCCCTGCCCAGAGTGATACCGGTTATTGCCAAAGGTTTGGCAATACGCCGAAAGTTGGAAACCGGACTTAATGGTGTATCAACACCCGGATGTCCTTTGAATATTATCATTGCAGAAAATGACCGTGAAGCGCCTGCCTTGTTCCGTTCGGTGTTGTCCGCAGAACTTGGGCCGGAGTACCCTCTGAACCGCCTGGTAGGATTGGTGGAAACCAGCATTGGCAAAATGGTGCCAATTATGAAGGCCGCCGATCTTGCCGAAGATCCGCTGCAACTCTTTGCCGAAGAATACGAAACATTGATTGTAGATAACCGGGGATTTCGCGGTTCTTTACCGGATATTCCTGCCTTGTATCCGGTAGACCCCATTGCCGCTTATGTTGATCGTAAGCTCTTTATCCATAACCTTGGTCATGCAGCAGGAGCTTATCTGGGTTATGCTGCATCTGTAAAAAATAAAGTTAATCAACAACCCCGCCCTGAAGGGCGGGGTAACAGACCCCTCAGCACGAATCAAACAGCTTTTACCATACCGGAAGTCCTGGCTCTGCCCGGTGTGGAACAAATTGTCCGCAGTGTAATGAACGAAGCAGCCGATGCCCTTGTCAAGGAATATCCCCAATCACAATACCCCGGCAGTTATAGCAGGGATGATTTATCCGGCCATATCGAAGACCTGCTTTTCCGTTTTAAAAACCGCCTCCTGGGAGATACGGTTCATCGTGTGGGCCGTGATCTGCGGCGTAAGCTGGCCAGGGAAGACCGCATTACCGGAGCCATGCTACTCTGTGCCAAACATGGTCTTCCGTTCGGGACAATCACAAAAGTCTACAGAGCAGCCCTGGACTTTGCCGCCCCGGCGGAAGATGGTACGCTTTTTCCGGCTGACGAAGAGTTCCGGAAAACATACGGGCTTGACTGCTCTGTACAAAACTCTGGCTGTACTCCTGAACAAGTCCAAAGAATCCTGCGGGAAGTATCAGGACTGGATGATTCCCGAAGTGAAGATTACCTTGTACATACAAAAATCATTTCATCCCCATATTCAATGCTCCTTTTATCATAATAGCCAAATTCTTCTTTTATTTTTATTTTTGAATTTTCCAATAAGTCAACAACATCATTATATTCATAATATTTTATTGTCAACAAATCCTCTTTTATCGTTTCAGTTCCATTTTCCAGAATCTTTATTCTATTTTTATACTGAATATATTTTTTTACTGTATCGGCATAATGATTTATTGTCGAACGAATAATACGTCTGTCACCATCAACAATGTCATAGGAAATATCTTCTCTGCCAAGCCATTTTTCGTCATAAGTCCGTGGTTTAAAAATGTCGAACACAAAAATGCCATTATCCGAAAGATGATTATATACACAATTCAGGCAATCTACAGTTTTTTGCTGAATTGGAAACAGTTGCTTTAACAGCACAGATAGATAAAAGCCACAGTTAATTGTACTGGCATCCGGGAGTTCATAGCCCGGCCTTTACCGCATAAATCGCTACCTGAGTACGGTCCCGAAAACCGGTTTTCTGCAATACCGAAGAAACATAATTACGGATCGTTCCTTCGGTAAGAGAGAGCTTTTCGGCTATTTCCTTATTGGTATAACCCTGGCCGACATAACTCATAATTTGTATATCAGAAGGAGAAATTGTCTTTGGTAGTTCCATCATGGAATCACTGGCAGCTTTTTTGGGATTCTGTTTTCCTTTCCCAAACTGAGAAGATCGAAGATCACCTCTGGTTTTTAAAATATTTCCTGCCATATTTACGGCAATTGTCCGGAATTTAACTATAAATTCCGGAGAAACAAGGCTCCCGCCGTAGTACACAGCCCTGATCGCATGGCATATTAGCGTACTGTTTGCCTGTTTGCTGATATACCCTGAAATACCGCTGAAAAAAACAGAAAAAATCCTCCTTTCCTTGCCATCCCCTCTGATAATCACCGAAGTCTGAGGAGAACGGTATTTTATAAGGGAAGCCGTTTTTATTCCGTCATCCAAAGGAAGATTCATATCCATCAAAACAATATCCGGTTTATGTTCCTCCACAAGCTTTACTGCTTCATAACTGTCGCCTCCCGAACCTACTACCTCAAAATCATTTTCATTTGACAGGTACTCATAAAGATAGTTCCGGTACGATTCCTGACCATCTACGATAGCAATACGTATCATTATGTATACTCCAACAAGAAATTTTGACTTTTTGATATTTTTTATCGTATTTTTTTATCGGTTTTCACAGCCAATATTTGTTTTACTAAAAAAAAGGAATATGACAATAATCAACAACTATTAGCTATAATGACATCTATTAGCTGTATGCGTAATTTTAAAAATTCCCCTTGACAGCAGTGGTTTGAAATGATAAAATTACTAGATATAAAAGGGAAAAAATAATAACCAGGCATAAATCCTGGAAAAATACAAATTCTGGCTATTGGACATAATCATGCAGTACTTCGATACTCACGCCCATGTAGGGCTCATTGTTGATGACCCTATTGAACAGCTTATTGTTATTCAGGAAGCTCGTCAGGCACAGGTTGCCCGACTGGTATCCATCTGTAACAGCCTCCACGACTTCGGTTCAATTTACGAAAATTTAAAATCTGCCGACAATGTCTACCATGCAGTGGGTGTTTCTCCTTCAGAAGTCCAGAATCCGGGAAGAGATTGGCTTCAAACCATTGAACAGAGCATTCATCTTCCCCGAGTTGTTGCTATAGGGGAAATCGGTTTGGACTATTACCGGAAATTCGGAAACAAAAACTCCCAAATCGAACTATTTATTACCCAACTTGACCTCGCTGCCAAACTTAATATGCCCGTAATTATCCACAACCGGGACGCAGGCCACGATGTGCTGGATATCCTGAAAGACAGACTGCCCCCAAAAGGCGGCATACTTCATTGTTATTCAGAAGATGCTGAATATGCAAAAAAAGCCCTGGATCTGAACTTATTTTTCTCATTTGCAGGGAATCTGACCTATAGGAATGCCCGAAATCTCCACGAAACCCTGGATGTACTCCCTCTGGATCGTATACTTATAGAATCCGAAAGTCCTTTCATGGTTCCTGCAGACTATCGCGGCAAACGGAATATGCCGAAATACCTTCCCCTTACTGCCCGGTTCATGGCGGAAATGCTGGAAATGGACGATGAAGAACTGGCGGATCAACTTTGGGAAAATGCCAATGGTTTTTTTGGTTTATCCAACGGATAAGTGAGTTTATATCACCCTGTAAAAATTGGCTCTCTTGAATTACCGGGTAATCTTTTTTTGGCCCCGGTTGCCGGCTATACTGATAGGGCTTTTCGTTCAATCTGCGCCGAAATGGGTGCAGATTTTTCGTTTACTGAACTGGTTTCTGCTGAGGCGTTGACCCGCAATCCCCAATATTATGGGCTTGGTTCAAACGCCGGTCATACAGATAAATACACCGGCCATACAAGCCAGACTGCAATAAAATCGCCCGGCAATGCTCTTATTAAGCGCGGATCAAAAGAAAAACGCTATTCGATCCAGCTTTTTGGCGCAAAACCGGAAGTTTTAGGTAAAGCATGCACCCTCCTTGCCCCCCTCCGGCCCGAAGCAATAGACCTGAATGCAGGTTGCCCGGTTCCAAAAGTGATTAAGGCCGGAGCAGGATCTGCCTTGATGAAAGATCCCGCCATGCTTGGTCATGCAATTGAAGCTATGGTTCGTTCCAGCAAAGAACACCTGGAAGATATCCCGGTAACGGTAAAAATCCGATCCGGGTGGGATAATACATCAAAAAATTACCATGAATGTGCCCGCATAGCCGCAGAAGCCGGGGCGGCTATGGTAAGCCTTCATCCTCGAACCCGCTCCCAGGGCTATGGCGGTAAAAGTGATTGGTCTTTAATTGCAGATCTGGCATCTGTTTTACCGGTTCCGGTTACAGGCTCCGGCGATCTTTATACACCGGAAGATGCCCGGAATATGCTTACAGAAACCGGCTGTGCCGCGGTAATGTTTGCCAGGGGAGCCATGGGGAACCCTTTTATTTTTTCTGCAACTAAATCGTTCCTTGACACCGGAACCTGGACAGCTCCGGAAGCAGCCGAAAAGTTGGGTATTGCCCTGCAGCACCTGGAAATGCTTGCGGAGGATTTGGGAGAAAAGCGTGCCTGTCTGGAAATGCGTAAACAGTTCTGCTCTTATACAAAGGGTGTCATGGGTCTTCCCGGTATAAGCGGCGGAGCGGCGCTGCGGGAAAAAATAGTCCGTGCAGCAACAATTGCAGAGTACCGGAAAATATTGTTATATTATATGCAATGAAAACCAAGATAAGTATTGCGCTGTTATTTACAGCCATTATCCTCTCCCTTCCTGCCCAAAACAGAGAGCCGCCGGTAAGCGCCAATCCGGCCTGGGAACAGGATCTTAAGGGAACTGTAGTCGGCCTTCCCACTCTTCAGGCAGAATCGGCAGTAGTGGTTCTGGAAGAAGGGGATGTTAAATCCTACAGCCGCTTCGGAAATTGGCTGTGGACATACCATACCGTAGAAAAACTTACTCCCTATTCCACCAGATCCCAGGAAGGTACCACCTATGTCTGTACCGTTGGCGGAACAGTAATCGCAATAAACCGGGTGGGCAGAGAATTATGGAAACTAAACCTTGGAACGCCGATTACCGCTCCAATTGTTGTGGGATGGGATGACAGGCTCTTTATTCCCTGCGGATCAAAACTTTATTGCCGGACTGCATCGGGTTATTCCCTGTGGTCCAAAGATTTGGAAAGCCCGATTTTTGTAAAACCGGTATTGGATCACCGGGGCGGACTTGCCATGGTACTGGATAACAATAAATTTACACTGGTAAACCACTTTAGCACCGTTGAACAATTTCAGCTCAATTCAAAACCTCTTCACATTGTTCCCCTCCAGCTTTCGGAGGGAAAAGATTCGTTTTTCCTTTTTTATGCCAATGGAGCCTTAGACAGGGTATACCGTGATAATAACAATAAATTGGCAAGCCAATCCCAGCCGGCTCTTTCCCAAACTCCGGTAGCGGCGGCAGGTTATGGAGACAAGGTAGCGGTAATCCTTCGTGACGGCCGTGTCCAGCTTCTTTCTACTCCTGATGGGAAAGTAGAATGGACAGAAAACTCCCACGAAACTGCTGCCGAACGCGGAGGCGGAAACCTGGAACCGTATTGGGCAGGTATACAGTTTGACGACCGGGGAGTTTATGCTCTTTCTGCAAAAGGTGTTACGGGATTCAGAGAATCCGACGGCCGGCGTTTATGGATACTCCGTATTACCGGAGCGGCGGCAATCCCTGCATTTAGCGACGAAGGTTATCTTTATTCTGCCGGTACCGACCATTTCCTCCACGCTTACCATGTCGAGGAACGCAGGAGAAATGTACCACGTTCCATGTACGGGCCTGACCCGGAAGGAACCTACGGCCTGGGACATCCGCCGCCATCGAGTTGGGCGAATGCTCCTACCCGTTTTGATCCGGCAGTTGTAATATCCATGCATGATGAAATTGCTGCCGCAATCAAGTCCGGTGAAATTGGAGAGAAAGAGTCCGAATATGTGGCTTATCTGATGGAAGTGGCCAGTATTTCACTGGCTCCCACATATTCTCCTTTCCGGCCCCAGGTACAGATTCTGGAACGAGCTGAATGTATCCGGCAGCTTGGCTATATGGGCTCGCGGGAAACTGTTCCGTTTTTGGCCAATCTCTTTGCCCATAAGTTTACCTCCGGCGCTGCGGCAGGTACCTATGAAGATCCGGAAATCCTGAAAGCCTGCTGCGAAGCATTGGGTCGTATTGGAGTGGATCCTTCCGGAGATGCAGTCCGGGCCTTTACTTACCTTATGGCGCCGGATAACCCCGCAATGGATCCCAGTGCTCTTATGGCCGCTGCCACTGCCACCAGGGATTTGGCGCGTTTTTCCGGCCCTCCCCTGGCAGATGCAGGAGTACGCCTCTTGCGTGCCTTTACTGCACTGGATTTTCCTCCCATAGTTAAGCGCCATGCAACAGCTTTGTTGGAAAATTTGTACAGGTAACGTCCGGCTGTATACGAAGTTCCAGCCTGCCCCATGAGGCCATCGCGACAAACCACAGGGCAACTGGCGGGCTGGAATATACCGTGTGAATAGCGCATTTATGTTATATGCTATTATTATATTTCCGTTTTTATTTACTAAATAAATCGTTCAATTTTTCTGCCAATAACGTTGCCTGTAAAGCATAAATTTCTTTTTCTGCTTCTTCTATATCTTTATTACTTCGTCCTTTTTTTATTATACTTGATTTCAATCTATCTGACGCAATTATTGCAGTGGTCCGATTATCAATTAGTGAAAATTCTATATCTGATTCAAATTTAAATTCTCCACTAAGCCATTGTGAAAAAGTCATTGACCTATTTGAATAACTATAAAATATTAATGTGTATTCACATAAACTCCTGATACCCAAATCCTGTATTAATTCAAATGTTATTCTTTGCGGAACAAATACCCTGTGTATTGGAACAAATTTTTCAATTTTATTTATATTTTTTCCTTGATCCATTATATAAAAGGACAATCCATCATTGTTGGGACTATATGTATTAAATCTATATAAAAACATAATTGCCATTGAAACTGTATGCTCTGGCGGAAATTTGGTTGATAAAATAGTATCTATTTGTTCTCTGTTTAATCCTTTATCAGAAATTGTAAAATTTGTTTCACTATTGTTTCTTTCCCGACGAAATTCTGAAAATTCTGCTTCTGCATCAGAGGCAAATGAGTCGTAAGATCTAGAAACGCTTGTACAGCTAAAAAGAAAAAATGTTAACGAAATTAGTAATATATATTTGTTAATCATAAATTCTTCCTTAAATAATTACCGAATTTAAGTATAGTAAACTAACTCATCTTTGTCAAACAAAAACAGTGAATTTTTATATTGACAATATCATTCGTTTGCTGTATAACTGTTGTATTATGATTGAGAAAAAGGTAAACTACGTTACATGGTCCGACAAATATTCGGTGGGAATAAAACTTCTGGACGATCAACACAAAGGGCTTCTTAATTTTGTTAATGATTTGTTCAATCATGCGACCGGAAATGCAGATGAAGAACACGCCTATTTTCAGGGAGTAATCCAACAAGCGAAACAATATATAGCTGATCATTTTGTGACGGAAGAAGAATGCATGCTTGCGACAAATTTTTGGGGTTATGTAGAACATAAAATGGCTCATGACAAATTTAAGTTTGCTGTGGTCAAGAGTGTAAACGAGTTTAACGCAGGTAAAATATTATCCCTCAGTAATTTCGCAGATTTCCTCAAGGACTGGATATCATCCCATGTAGATATAATGGACAAACAATACGGTTTGTATTTCAAGAAAATCGCCGCCATTAAAAAAGACGGACAATTAAACAATGTTCTGGCGGAAATAATAAGCAGAAGAGAAAAAATATCCGGGTGAAAATTCTTTGCTAGTAAAATTTCGCCAGCCGTTGATTTTTCATTATTATATACAAAATTCATTTACCATTTCTTAATAAATTTAGTATTGCCTCTTCTGTATCCAGATCATAATCACCCTTATACCCATTTCTGTGATAAACAATACCATTTTTTATATTACGTAATATGTATTCTGAAAATTTTTCAATACCATCCTTTTTGATACATTTTACAAATGTTTTTAACCGCAGGTGTTCTTCGTTAAACATATCTTTATCACAAGAAAAGTCTGGGCATTCCCAACATCCTGCAAATCCATTTTTGATACAACAATCA
>Ga0082212_10004577_pt1 | contig 19098 bp, 15 predicted proteins | sample TergutNt197P3_FD_71548 | JGI IMG/M metagenome (GOLD analysis project Ga0082212, IMG submission 71548) | Neocapritermes taracua P3 segment gut microbial communities from Petit-Saut dam, French Guiana - Nt197 P3 | ecosystem: Host-associated > Arthropoda: Insects > Digestive system > Gut ... | reverse complement strand
TGGGCAGGGGGGACAGCGTAGCTGTCATGCCTGCCCTTCTGCCGGCGGTAGCGGCAGCGGCCTTCCTGATCCTGTTTTTGCGTAAGTTGAACAGCGGCGCCTACATAAGCAACGCCCCCTTTTCGCTGGAGCCCGGGATCCCCCGGAATGTGTCCCTGGCCGCGGCCTGCTTTTTCATAGTCGTATGCCTGCGTTCGTATATGGGCCTGTCGCTTGATTTCCCTTGGAAAACCACCGTTCTTATGGGAGTGGCTCTCGTATGCGCCGTGGCGTTCGGCAAAGCCGCCGGCGGTTTTTTGTCGGACAGGTTTGGAATAAGCAGGACAACGGTAATATCCCTTGGCCTGGCAGCCCTGCTGTTCCTGAACAACCAAACGCCGGCCGCGGGGACCCTGGCCACATTTCTGTTCAACATGACAATGCCGATCACCTTGTGGCTGATGGCAGGGGTTTTCCCGAAAGCGAAAGGCTTCTCATTCGGCCTGCTGACTTTCGGCCTGTTTGCCGGCTTCCTGCCCGTATACCTGGGCGCAAGCATCCCGGCGGGCATCCCCTGGCTGTTTTCTGTCGGGGCGGCCGTCTCGCTCGCGCTCCTTTTGGCGGGCCTCAGGAAAACCAGGGCATGATACAGGGTCTCCCTTTCGCGCTGGCCCTGTCCCAGTCCCTCGCCCTGTCCCTGGGCCTGACCATTGCGTTTGAATCGGGGTTCTTTGTTCTTGTCTGGATCCTTGCCCGGCAATTCCGGAGCACAGCGGGGCAGCCCTTCATTACGCAAGAGCCGCACAAGGACACAGCGGGGCAGCCCTTCATTACGCAAGAGCCGCACGAGGACACAGCGGGGCAGCCCTTCATTACGCAAAAGCCGCACAGGGGCAGCCCCTCCTTGTGGCATGGCAAAGACCTCCTGCTTGTCGTACTGGTAAATATAATAACAAACCCCGTCGTGGTTCTGCTTTTCTGGCTGGCCAAGGCATACACAGGCTGGAATACGATAGCCGTATTGATCCCGCTGGAACTGTTTGCAGTATTGCTTGAAGGTTGTTATTATAAAATATACGGGAAGGGTTTCGCCCGGCCATACCTTTTCTCGGCGGCCGCGAATATGTTCTCGTTTTGGATGGGCATGTTGATACAAGCGATATAGTTTTGGGCAGACATGTTGAAAGAAGCAGCATAGTTTCGGATAGGCATATTGAAAGAAGCGATATAGTTTCAGGCAGGCATGTAAACACAATCGAAGTAGCAAGGAAGAAAAACTTATGAAAAAAACCGCTAATATACTTGCCGTGGCAATAATGCTCTTTCTGCTGGCGCCCGCGCTCACCGTATATGCCGACGCGATTGCTGAATCCCAAAATGATTTTTTCAACCAGCACCGCAGCGAGTGCGTGTATCTGGGGCGGAGTTTTTCCGCGAACGGCGAAGATGGCCAGGTATCCTTGAAAAACGCGCCGGGTGCGGGGAAAGAGATAGCCACGGTCGAAAACGGCGAAACCGTTTATTTTGAGTACTCATGCCTTTACGAAGGGGAGTTTTGGGGCCTGTCCCCAAGGTTTGAAGGATGGGGCGATTTGAGCCAGTTTCTGGTGCTGTACGATTATATAGCCTTTGAAGAGGAGCACCTGGGGGAATTCTATCCGTATGAAGGCGACTATGGCGAGATAGAAAAGGCCGGCCGGGCATTTGCGTGGCCGTGGCCGGGCGCCGACGCCCCCCTCTGGGCCATCGAAGACATTGAACTCGAGTATTTCTGGGCCGACTGCGCCTGGAGGGACGAGCAGGGCCGCGAATGGGGGTTTTTCTCGTATTCGCGGGGCGGCAGTGATATATGGATATGCCTGAGCGATCCGGAAAACCGTGATTTCTCCGCGTTCAACCCAGGGGCAGAGCCTGCGCCATGGGAATCGGAAACCGAGCATACCAATATCAGCGCGCAGGGGGGCTTGCCCGTAATACTTATTGTCGTCATCGTCCTGGTTGCGGCTGTGGTATTGACCACGGTGCTGCTCATAAGAAAATTCTGGAAACCGAACAAAATGAGGAACGGGAAACCGAGCCGATGAGGAAAAGGAAACCGAACCAATGAGGAAAAGGAAACCGAACCAATGAGGAGGGGGCACACCAATGACTAAACGTATCATTACCATCCTGGCACTTGTGTTTTTATTCATGCTGCCGTTTTCCGCCTATGCCGACGTGGTCATGGGCAATGACTTTTTCTATGAAAACAAAGACAAGACCGAGCCCGTGGACCTGACGTTCACCGTGGACAGCCCGAGCGGCAAAATATCCGCAAAGGAAAAGCCCGGGTCATCAAGAGAGGTCTACAGCCTCGAGAACGGCTCCGTGGTCAGCATCAAAGCTGTCTACAACCACAAAGGCGAGTACTGGGGGATACCGCCGGAGAGCCACTCGAACCTGGCCTGGGGCTGGCTGCCGATGGATCAGCTTCTCACGTGGTACAGCAAAAACGATTTCCTTGATGAACACCTGGACGAGTTTTACGACTACGACGGCGATTTTGATATTTTATGCAACGCCGGTGACTATTATATCTGGCAGTGGCCCGGCACTGACCGCGGAAACGCCCATTATTTCGTTGATGATTATGATGGGCTTGACGACCCGGAGGCCTACCGCGCCAGGTATGCATGGCTGGACGGTGAGGGCCGCGAATGGCTGTACACCATCATCTTTGACGGCGGCGGGGGCGGCTTGGCCCGCTTCGGCTCCACCGACGGGTGGATATGCATCAGCGACCCGCAAAACGGCCAGATCCCGGCCTTCAACCCGGCGCCTGAGCCAGCCCCCTGGTCACCACCGGACGGCTCCGCCATCGCGGGGCCCGGCAATTCCGGCAGCGGGATCCCTTTGCTGCTCCTCATCGTTATCATAGCAGCCGCCCTGGCGGTCGTCATGATACTTGTGCTGAGGAGGAAAAAAGCCAAAGCCTAGGGGAACACAGCGGGGACGGTTCTTTTAACACAGCGGGGACGGTTCTTTTTGTGTTACGGGAGGCCGGGATCAATGAAGAACGGTAATACCGTACGGATACTGTGTAGAACCGGAAAGGAGAAAGCCTGTTATGATTAGGCGGTTTGTTATTGCGCTGGCGGCCGTGTTTTTATTTGCCCTGCCTCTTGCGGCTTATGCCGACGTGGTCTTCGGTAACGATTTTCTCGATAAGCACAGGGACAAGACGGAACCTGTGGGCCGCTCATTCATTGTGGACGGTCCGGACGGCTATGTATCCGTAAAGGTAAAACCCGGGTCTGAAAAAGAGGAAATCCGCATTGACAACGGCGCGATAGTCCATATCGTTGCGGTATACAAGCATAAAGGGGCGTACTGGGGGATCACGCCGTCAAACCACGCTTACTACTACTGCGGATGGTTCCCGATGGACGAACTTTTGGTGTATTACGACAGCGCCGATTTCGCGTTTGAACACTCGGGCGAGTTCTACGAATATACCGGCGATTTTGATAAGGTACTCGCAGCCGAAGGGTTTTACATTTGGCAGTGGCCCGGCGCCGACAGGGAAAAAATCAATTACATAAACGAATATCTTGAACCCGGCGCCCTCAAGACCGAGTATGCCTGGATGGATGGCGAGGGCAATGAATGGATATACCTCCTTATTTGGGGAGGCTACAGCACCCACGGAGGCTACAGCGACGCCGCGGAAGGCTGGGTCTGCATAAACGACCCGCAAAACGGCAACATACCCGCCTTCAACCCTGCGCCCGAGCCGAGCCCCTGGTCGCCGCCGGACGGCTCCGGCACCACGGGACCCGGCAGTTCCGGCAGCGAGCCCCCTTTGCCGCTTCTCATCATTATTATTGCAGCCGCCCTGGCGGTCGTCCTGATACTTGTGCTGAGGAGGAAAAAGGCCAAAGCCTAGGGGAACACAGCGGGGACGGTTCTTTTTGTGTTGCTTAATGGCGGATCAAACTCACATCAGAAGGCAACACGAAAAGCGGCCCTGCTGCTTCGAAGTCCTTGCGTGCTTCTAAGTTTTCACGAGAGTTTCGTTTGACTTCACCTGCGCGTGATAATATCCTTTGTACTACAGATGAGTCTTATATTGACTGCCGCTGAAGGCCGGGACTTGCATAACCTGCTGTAATAACCGGCAAAGCATAGTCCATAGCCCCCTGTGGCAGCAGCGAATGTTCATGGCTTTATGATTTAAATATTTCAAGTGAATATGATGATTGATAATAGTTCAAGGAAATCGACAAGGAAGAAGCAATGATCAGACGGTACGCAATTGTATTGGCGGTAATTTTTTTGTTTGCCCTGCCGCTTGCCGCATACGCGGATGTGATCGAAGGCAACGAGTTTTTCGCCAAGAACTGGGGCAAGACCGTGACTTTGAACCGCACATTCATAGTGAACGGAGTAGATGGCTATGTTTCCGTAAGAAATCAACCCGGCGACGAAATAGAAAACTACAGGATCGACAACGGCAGGATAGTCAGGATCGCCGATGTTTACAAACATAAAGGGGCGTACTGGGGGTACCCGCCTTCGAGCCACTCATCCATAAATGGTTGGTTCCCGATGGATGAGCTTCTGATGTATTACGATAAAATCGATTTTGCGAATGAACACCAGGATGAATTCTACGACTTTAACGGCAGCTTTTACGATTTGTTTGTCACAGATGAGTTTTACATTTGGGAATGGCCGGGCGCCGACAGGGAAAAAATAAGCTATCCCAACGAATACCTCAAGTCCGATTATCTTGACCCCTATTGTCTCAATACCGATTTTGCCTGGATGGATGGTGAGGGCAACGAATGGATATATCTTCGTATTTGGGGAGGCTACAGCGATGGCCTCTCCCGCGGCGACGCAGCGGACGGGTGGGTCTGCATCAGCGATCCGGGCAGCGACAAAATACCGGCTTTCAACCCCGCGCCCCAGCCGGCCCCCTGGTCGCCGGACGATCCTGATGGCTGGGCAAATGCCAGCATCCCCACTGACGCCTTTGACGACGCTTATGACTATACCCTGGATGACGGTAATAATGGCGTCAATGGCGGCGCCAAAGAAAGCGGCATACCTCTTTCATTATTGCTGGCTATAATAATTATCATGGCAATCGGCGTTGGCACGGTCGCCCTGATACTGACGCTAAAGAGGAGGAAAAAGGCCAGGCCCTAGCTCTTTGAAGCCCCTGAATCAGAAATCCCACTCGTGACCGGGATCGCCAAGCGCGGCCGCTGTTTCTTCGATTGTCCGCAAGTCTTTGAACGGCGAAGACTGCGCAAGCTTGATGATGCTCTCAAGGCCAAACGCCAATTCCTGCATATTGTCTTTTTCAAGCGCGTCGTCGACGACCCTGAAAAACATACGAAAATTTTCTTTTCTCTCGTCAAATGATTTTTCAAGATAGTCGAGCAAGACAACTTTTTGCGCTTCGATATTTGCGATCGCAACATCCCTTTGCGCGGCTATTTCCACACGCTTTGTCTCCTGGACTTCCCCGAATTTGTAAACCTCAATAGCCATCTCGGCCAAATCCCCGATTGCGGCCGTAACGCCATCGGGGCTTGTAATGGCGATTGCCGCACTGCTTTTCATCTTCGCCAGCATTTGTGATTCAAACCGCTCACCATCATAATAGTCGAAGCCTTCTTTCCCAACTTCAACAATGTCCGAAGTTTCGTCTGCTTCGATTTTTATAGTGTCTGAAATTTCATCTGCGTCAGCTTCTGCAATATCCGGCTTTTCAAAAATGTTTGCGCCGCCTTTTGTTTCTGCGTCACGGGCTTCACCCTGGAACATCTTCTTGTCAAATGCGCTTTTGCCGGCGGCAATGATCTCATCGCCGAATTGAATGTACACCATCTTGAGAATATCTTTTAAGTCCATCATTCAAACCTCCGTATTCAATACTTTGCGTACTTTGCTCTTTATTGTAGTGCTTTCGACTGTCAGGTTCCCATCGTCATCCAGCAGGGGCGTTTGCGCAAGCTCCACCATGGTTTTCACCAGATGCCCGCATTTATTGAATAGCGTCACACACTCCGGCTCGGAATTGTCGAAATCGGGTATGCGCTCCGCAAGCTTGTCCAGGTATACTGTGGTTCGCTGTTCCAATTCCTTTGTTACCTCCAAAAGCTCAAGAACCCTGTCGGAGATTCCGCCCATGGCGACCCACGCCTTTTCGAAGTTCGCTACGGCCACGCCTACATCTTTCTCATATTCTTTTGCCTCGGTCAGTTTTCGTCCATAATGGGTGGAAATCATAATGCCCGCGGCAATAATGGCTACGCCTGCCGTTGCACCCACTGTGATTGTTGTCAACACGACGGCGCCTGCCGCCATCCCGCCACCGCCGGCCGCAATGCTCCCGCCGCCAAGCCAGGCCATAATCGCGCTCTGTGCTGCAGCCCCGCTCAATGTGCTAATGGCCGTCCCTGTAGAAGCCGTTGCCAGCGCTGCGACCGCGCCGGTCACAAGCGCCGGTGTCCCTGCCACCGCAACCGCGCCGAAAACGCCGGAAATAACAGAGGTGCGCAGCATTTCCGAAGCAGCCATATCAATACGTTCCATTTCATCCAGCGTTTTTGTATCGATCCCTATCCCTTCAAGGATCTCATACTCTTTGACCTTGTTGTTTTGCTTCAGTTCTTTCAGGTACTGGAGGAACCGCCCCAGCGTTTCATGCAGGCTGCGAAGCCGGTATTCCCCAAACTCATTGATTTGTGCATTCAGCTCTTCCCGGTTTATTTCCGTGACGGCTTCGGCTGCGTTATAATACTCGCCGCATATCTCTTTTACCTGCTTCGCTTCTTTCCTGTCCTGCAACCCCTGTACGCCTGTTGCGATCTTGCCGATCTTTACGGTTTTGGCCTGGACCCTTTTTACATCGTCCTTGTCTATACCGGCCAGTGCGCCCCCGACCTTGCTGACGCCGCCCTTGACAAGCCCGGGCGCATCAATGCTTGAAATCGCTTTGCCGGCTTTCATCACTTTCTTCTTTGCACCGGCGGCAGCGCCCGCGGCGGCATCCTTTATGTCTTCCCGGTCAATGGAAGAAATCGTCTTGCCGGCTTTTTTCACTGTAGCCCCGACGCTTTTTGCCGCATTGCCAAGACTGTCTTTGTCCAATTTTATGACAGGCTTCCCCGGACGGGAATCACCTGCCTGCCCATCCGGCCCGGCATCAAGCTCTGGCTCAGGCTCAGGCTCTGGCTCTTCGGCCTGATCCCGCTTCTCTTCACAGTATTTTTCGAGGTCAAAGCCTGGAAAATCTTTAGCAATAAGATCTTCGTAATCGAGCTTGGCAATTATGAACCTTGCCTCCTGCTCCTTCATCTTGCCCAGGTCGTCTTGTTTCCCAAAACTTATGATCATTTCCCTGTCCCCCTTGTCATTCTCGCCATTTCCTTCAAGCAATGTATTATACCGCACATGGCAAGCACCATGCGATTTTTAGCGATAATATTGCTCCCGGCTGCTTACAATTATATTAACGGAGGCGCCGGTCGTGACGCCCCCGCTTACAGCCTCGCTTACGCCCGCTACCCCTTGATCTGGCTCAGGATGCTCGGATCCTTGATGCTCTTGTCATCAGCAAGCAAAAGTATCTTTGACATGACTTCCGCGGTCTTCGGATCGTCGTCGGCGAAGGGGAGGAAGATACGCCCCCTGGCCTGCGAGTGGACCGGCAGCACGGCGATCATGCCTGTACCCGGCTTGTGTATCACGCCTGAGCCCATGTGGACCGAGTACTCGCCCAGGCTCCCGGCGATCTTTGCGTGTGCCGTAAGGAACTCCACGTTGTCAACCGAAAGCATTGACAGAAGCTCGCGGGCAATGGCGATGCGCATCTCGACTGTGGAATGGCTGGCCTCAGGATCAACGCCGCCGACATGGGCTACGCTGACCACCAGGTCGATGTCGCGCATGGTCTCTGAGAATATGACCGGCGGCACATCGGCAAACGGCACAAGCTCATATTTGTCACGGCGGAAAAACCTGACGGTCTCAAGCGTTGGCGCCTCGATCTCCGCGGGCGAGAACCAGTCGGCCATGGCATACATCCGCACGATCAGGTTTTCCTTGTGCCATACGCGCTGCAGGCCCTCTTCATAGTCAACCGTCCATCCGCGCGTTTTGAGCAGCGCCACTGTCTTTTTCGGCTGCACCTGGTTGCCGTCATAACGCCTGGATACGTTCACCGCTTCCTTCTCATCCTCCGTCATGGGATAGTACTCGCGGAATACCTGCTTGAACGGCTGGACGGTTTTATTGCGGTACAGGTTTTGCTGGAATTCGCTCCATTGCTTATTTGCGATGAAGTCGCAGGGGTGCGCGATGATGAACTTTTCGCTCTCCGCCGCCTTCCTGACTTCCCCTGCGGCGTCGACCATGCAAAGCTTCCCTCCTTCAAGCACGGGGAAGCCCAGCCCCCCATCCGCCAAAAATACCAGGGAACCTACCATGCCGCGCAGCACCAAATGGTTCAGCAGCCCTGTTATCTCAGACGCGCTGAACTCCGCGCGCGATATCATCGCCGCCTCAAAGCTGTAGCGCGCCCTGCTCTTCTGGTCGCGCAGCTGTTTGACCGCATCCTTAAGATCAGCCACATACGGATCCTTGACCAATGCCTTTGGCAGGGATTTCAGCGTTTTGCCATTCTTGCATATAATGAGTTCCGGCGTCCCGTCTTCATCGATACCCAGCCTGACTTCGGTATCGCCTATTTTGTGGGCCTCCATCAGCGGGCGCATCTGCTCGATCTTTTCCCCTTCAAGCGCCCAGGTCATGCGTTCGGCGTCGTCGTAGCCTGTCGTGATGGCGAGATTGTCAAGCGCGATCTGGCACGCCTTGCCCTCGCTGGCCTGCCGCTGCGAGCCAAACTGCCGGCTCTCTTTCCTGAACCCTTGGATGAATTCGTAACGCTCAAGCGCGTCCCTCTTGTTTTTCCTGTCAAGCGGTATCAGCGCAAAGGCGCGCAGTTTCTCCTGGTTTCGTTTTTCGATTATCTCGCCCTTTGTCTGTTCTTTCCCCAGCCGCCCGAGCACTGCGTCGGCATAAAGCTGGGAACGCCTGTGGGCGACATTTGAGCTTGTGATATACTTCGCATTTTTGTACAGCTCACTGAAACGCTTGTCGCCAAGCGCGCTGTAGGCCTCGAAGAACCAGGCCTTGTCAAAGGCGCCGTCGTTGAATTGCTGTGGTGTAATAGCCGAAAAAATCGCAGCTTCCGTTTCCTTTTCCGCGGTGAAATATTCGTTGATATGGGCATGGAAAAACCACACCCCGCATTTGAGGCCGGCAATCCCCATGGCTTCTTCGACAAGCCCCGCCCACTGCGGCGCATACAAAGCCGCCTGGATCGCGCGTTTTTCTGTGATTTTCGCCTGTTTCAGAGCACCGCCCAAGGCCTCCGGCCCGTCGTCCGCCGTAGGCTGGCACCGCTTCAGCAGTTGGCTGAGGCTCTCTTTCTTCGTGATATCCCCTTTATTCGACCAATGATAAATGAAGCCCCTGTTAAAGCCGGCGTCACCAAGCGCCGCGATAAGTTTCACGAAGTGGCGGACGCCGCCGCCAAACCTGCCTATCTGTGAAGCAACCATTGTCACAGGAGTGACAAGTTCGCCCCTGTTTTCCTCGATCGTGACGATGCGGTCCATTACCTTGTCCATCATTTCGCCCGCCGCGGGGTATTTCGCCAAAACCTCTCGCGCCTCGATCCCGGTACCGCTCATGAAACGCATGAAACCGCTGGCGTTGCTTGTGGATGTCAGGCAGTAATGTACGGCTTCGTCCGGAATCAGCCCCAGGCCGTGCGCGCGGAAAATGTCGCCTATGCCAAGGCCGTAAACCTGATCGCCCCCGGCGGCGAGGGTCTCGTACCACATCTCGCCAAAGTAATCGGCAAACTGCTCGTCAGTCACAATATTCCTGTAAGCAAGGTTCCTCCAATAACCCAAATAGTTCGAAGCCAGGATCCCAGCGTCCCGATCGCCCGAATGCCAGGAATAAGAATTGTCTTTTTCTTTTTCCTTTTCACATGCCTCCCCCATCTTCCCGTCGGGGATTTTCCTTACCAGGTTTACATACGCGGAAAACGCGTAGTCAAACAAGTCGTCTTCGCCGGTATTGATCAGCGCGTTAATAACCTGGTTCAATTTGTAAAGGTGGACATCTTTAGTTTCGATATACTTGCTAAGTCCGATCGTAAGCGGGCTGTTTTTCGAATCGACCGGATAGCCTGAAAACAGGGAACGGAACCCTGTCGTATATACCTTGCGGAATCCCGGCCCGTTGTCCCAAATGCTCATCAAGGCAACCAGCATCCACTTGTTTTCCATAAACTCGCCGGCAGCGGTCTGCCACAGATCCGCAAGCGGAAAATCGGTTATCGGTTTTCCCTGGCCGTTCCTCACGGACGTGTGGCCTGCAAGCAGTCTCAGCCTGTACTTGTCGTCGTGCAGAAGCGCCTTTTCCTTTGTCCCCTGCCAGTTTTCGGTCTCATATTCATAGTCCTTGTTTTCCTCAAATACAGAGAGGATCCTGCTGTACAGGGCGCAGGCCGCCTTTTCATCCGGTATGATAAGGGCTTTCAATTCCGTGTCGGAAGCCGTGCGGATCTGTGGTCGCTTTTCAGCCCATTTATTATGATCAAAAACATCCGCACCTCTGTCAAACAGGCCAAAGCCGTTTTCAGCGCTGTATTCATCCTCGCCCTTATCCCCCGGAACCACCTTGTCAAGGATGATGGAGATGTCCTGGGAAAGCCCTTTGTCCTCTGAGAGGGCCGACACCCTGGCCTCATATTCGACCCGCAGATCCGGGTTCTTCTGCGCAAAGATATCCAGCAATTCAAGGCCTGCCTTCAGCTGGTTCTTGTTTTTCGATCCCAGCAGCGCCTCGATCGACGGTCGGATGAGCGCTTCACGCTGTTTCCCAAACAGGGTGATGATCCCCTTTCGCAAATCGGCGCTTTGCGTGGTGAGCGTATCCGTCAGGCGTGCCACGTCTTCTTTATCGAGCTTGTAGTACCCGAGCCGAAGCACCACCCGCTCCCTGACCGCCTGGCTCCTGTCGGACAGGCCGCTTAGCAAAACAGCCCTTTGCTCCGGGATCTCAGCGTCCAGAAGCATACTGTAATAACAAAGCCGCTTGTTGCTGTCAATCTGTGAAGCAACCGGGGCCAGCCGGCCGATCAGCACCGGAGAGCGGTCATACCCGGCAAGCCCGAGCATGCACCCGCAAGGCCCGTCCGCGTTGAGCGTGACCGTATTCCACGGAAAGACGCTGCCCGGAAACGCCGTGTTCTTCTTTCCGATGAACTCTGCCACCTCGAAGACCTTGCCGAACAAATCCTCACGCGCCTTTTTCCCCGCCGGATAGACTTCGTCGCTATATGATTTGTCCCTGGAATCTTTTTCTTTGCGCTCGTCCCAGCCATAGGCGCCCCACATGAATTGGTTGTTTTGATACAGGTTGCTGCATACCCAGGCAAGCTCTTCGGGGTCGCGGACATCAAGTCGGCGCGCCGCAAGCTCATGGCGGTAACGCATATTGTTCGTGTTCGTGACGAAATACCAGGCGACAAGCCGTTTGTATTTCTCATCGCTGTCCATCATGTGGAGGGCGGCGCTGTCAGCGCTGTAAACATCCCTGCACGCAAGCGACCACAGCGCCAGATAGATCCAGGTCGTGTCGCTGGAATCCATCCCGTCTTCGGCGGCCTGTTCATCAGACAGGCACTTTTGGGCAAGATCCATGCACTTTTCCACGACCTTCTGTTTCTGGTCGCCATAGCCCAGCCCTGTCCACGTGTCAAAAGCCCGCACTACAGACGAAAAACGGCAAAGCCCGTTCTCGAGTATGAGCCGTATGAAATACATATGCGAAGAAAGCGTCCCCGAATCGCAGGTCTCGAGTATCGCCTGGCGCAGCCCTTCCTGCCCCTTTGCGGCAAGCAGCAGTTTGCCGAGCTGCTCAAGCACCCTGGGCTCGCCGCTTTTGACGACCGCGGATATGATAAGGTTGCTCATCTGCACCTTGCTGTTGTCGCCAAGCACCGCTTCCTCAATAAGCGCAAAGACCTCTTCGTCCCCCTGGCGAAGGGCAAGCGCGGCCCTGTTGTCCAGCCCGGAAAGCAGCGCGTCCCTCGTGCTCAGCGCCTCAGCGACACCCATCCCATAGCAGGAGAAGTCGATGGAATTGACCATAGTCATGAAAAATACATCCACATAGTCCCCCGCCTTGTGCGACCGGTATGAAGGCCTGTATACGGTATGCGAATAGGGGAATTCCATTACAAGCGCACATTCCTCACGGAGGCGCACAGTCTCCTCCTTTCCGAATAATGCATTAAGCGCGGCCGAAAGTCTCGGGTTGAAGAATTCATCCAGGGTCACGCAGCTGTCGGCCGTGCGCCCGCATGCAAGCCGGTAAGCGCTGTGTATGGCGTCGAAATGCCTGCACCTGTTCCACCGGTATTCCAAACGCACTTTATCGGATTCCTTATAAGCGTTCCAAAGCGCCTTGATGAAAGCGCCTGCCGGACCCAGCGTCAATTTGTTTGCCTTCCGTTCAAAACCCCTGACAATGGTTATATTTTTTTCTATCTGGTTATTATCCGTCATTTTTTCACCTCATAAGTCACCACAAACGCCCAAACGGGGAATTCCGTCGGCCAAAGATATTAAAACCGCTAATGTATCAACTCTATAACTACAAAACCGCCCGGGAAAACATATTCACGCTGCTACCGCTTCTGCCCCGCATTCACCACAAACGCCCTGCAAGGAACGTCAGCCGGATAAACGTAAGGGTGTCCCCCTCGCATATCACAAGCGGATCGTCCAGCTCGGCCGCCTCTTTCTCCCCGGCCAGAACCCGGAACAGCCCGTCCTCATAACCCTGCAGCGCCGTCTCCAAAGCCTTCTCCACGTCGGCCTTTTTATCTGAATACAGCCGACCGAAACCCACCTTGCCCGCTGTGCCCTGGTCCTCGATTTCCTCTTCGGACAAAAAAGGGACCAACATATTCTCAAGCCCCCTGCTATTGTACTTACCAACTTCCTGCCGGACAACCGCCTCAATCAGCTCCCGCAAAGTCAAAATCCCGTCAGGCAAGGTATACGGCATATCCTCCAGTACCGGGCGCCGCTTCCCCACTGACTTCAGCCTTACAAATACATTCAATCTGACACCATCCTTTCACTATGCCAACCACTGTTTTCATATTGTCAACTACTGTTTTAGTAATGCTAACTACTGCTTTAATAATACCAACTACAAAGGTATCTTATCACTGATTCTTATCCATATTGTGTTTTAACGATATACTATTGGCATAGTTTTTGCGAAAATCCCGCTAAGCCGCGCGCACTTTTATGAAACAAAAGTGTATGCCAGATGGACGCCCCTTTTGGCGCCCTGCCCTATATACCAGATAGTCGGCCCTTTTGGCGCCCTGCCCTACACCGGCTTCTTCACGAGCGGCGGCGACGCCATCTCTATGATTTGCCGCGCCTCATCCGTCTCGTTCAGCCAAAGCGTCAGCTGGTCGCCCGTCAGAATCACAGGCATGCGCTCATGTACGCCCGCTACCGATTCGTTGGCGTCATGCGTGAGGACGACCATGCACAGGTCGTTTTCGACATAGTCGTAAAGCCCCGCCATATACAGCAACTGCTCGTCGGGGAGCTCAAACAGGTATTTGATCTTCTGCTTGTCCTTCGTCCATTCAAAAAACCCCGACGTGGGGACGACGCAGCGCTGGCGTTTGAACGCGTCCCTGAACATCGGCTTCTCCTCAGCGGTTTCAGCGCGCGCGTTGATGACCAGCCCCTTGCCGTCATAGCGCTTAAAGCCCCACGACGACGCCGCAGGCCCGTCCTTCGTCAAAACAGGGACCGTATTTGACGGGTAGATCTCGCCCGTGCTCATCACGACGCCCGGGTAGCGCCGCTCGATCTCATCGAATATCTCCTTCATCCCCTCGATGTCGATATCCACCATATACCTTGCGCACATTGCCTGTCCCTCCTTTTCACCCTTCTGCTTTTTTTGTGTAATAGTGCTTTATGCCTGCGCTTTCCATTTGTGCTTTGCTCCTGTGCTTTCCATTTGTGCTTTGCTCCTGCGCTTTCCATTTGTACTTTGCGCCTGTGCTTTCCATTTGTGCTTTGCGCCTGCGCTATGCCTTATACAGTTCCCACTGGTGCGGCTTGACGCGGTACACGATCTCATATTGTTTCAACACGCCCCGCACCTCGCTCTGGCACCTGAACACGAGCGCGTCCATCCCCGCCGGCCGCACAGCTTCTGCGCTGACGACATGATCCACCTTGACGACATGCCTGACGCCGTCTTCCTCGACCATGAAGCGCAGCGGCGTCGGCACGCCCTTCTCGTCAAACACAGCGATCATCTTCACAGGCTTCGCAAGTATCTTCACAGAAACCGCCCCCCGGCAAACCGCTTCACAGTATGTACCCCCGAAAAACCATTCACAGCGCGTGCCCCCGAAAAACCATTCACAGCGCGTGCCCCCGTAAAACCATTCACAGTGCGTGCCCCCGAAAAACCATTCACAGTGCGTGCCCCCGAAAAACCATTCACAGTGCGTGCCCCCCCATCAGCAGGTAGTGCCCGTCGTTGACCCCGCCCTGTATCGCGTCGATCCCGCTGTGCACGAAGGCGCCGCGCACGATGGCGCGGTCCCCGTATGCCGCCCGGATCCTGTCGACCGCCGCGTCGATGCGGGCGAGCCTGCCCGCGTCGCCCCGGTCAAATATCGACGTCTGGAGCCGGTCCGTGCGCATGAGCTCCGTGACGTGCACGCCGAAATGCCTCAAAGGCTCCCCCTCCCAAAGCGTGCCGAGCAGGCGCACCGCCTCATCGTATATCTCGTCCGTCGTGCCGATATACCTGTCCAGCCTGTGCTGCCTCCCGGCAAACGTCAGGCCCTCGTCGCCCCTGCGGATGCTTATATGCACGACCCGCGCATACGACGAAAGCTTGCGGAGCCTGTGCGCGACCCGCTCGGAGATGGCAAGCAAAAACAGCCGGGCCTCGTCGGGGTCCACCACATCAAATGGCGTCGTCGTGCTGTTGCCCACGCCCTTCTGGTCAAGTGCGCTGACATTTGCCACCGGGGTATCGTCGATCCCGTGCGCGTACTCCCAGACAAGGGTCCCGTGGACGGGCTTCAGCGTGGCCTTTACAACGTCGAGGCTCTCCGCCGCGAGCGCACCGATCGTCCCGATGCCGATGCCGCGCAGCTTTTTCTTTGTGGCGCGCCCGACATAGAAGAGCTCATCCACGGGAAGCGGCCACATCTTCACAGGGATCTCCTCCGGGAACAGCGTATGCACCATGTCCGGCTTCCTGAGCTCCGAGGCCATCTTCGCAAGCAGCTTGTTCACAGAGACCCCGATGTTCACCGTGAAGCCGAGCTCTTTTTTGACGCGCCCCTTGATTTCGTAAGCGACCCGCTCGACCCCGGCCTGCGTGACGGACGCGCCAGAGCAGTCAAGCCAGCTCTCGTCGACGCTGTAGCGCTCGATGCAGCCCGAATACCGCGACAATATCCCGTACATCGCGTCGCTGCACGCCATATAAAGATCGTAGTCCGGCGGGAAAACCAGAAGATCCGGGCACTTCTCAAGCGCGGCCCGTATGCTCTCGCCCGTCTTGATGCCGCAACGCTTCGCCGGTATGGACTTGGTCAGGATGATGCCGCGCCGCTCGCCCGGGTTGCCCGCGATCGCGGACGGGACCGTGCGCACGTCAAGCGGATAGCCGTGCTCAAGCATATCCACGGCCGTCCAGCTCAAATACGCACTGTTTGCGTCAACATGCATTATCGCTCTCATAAAATAACGTTGCGCCTCCTCCGCGCAACGTTATTATACGAGAACATTCGTTCTAATGCAACTCTTTTTTGCTATGGTTTTGCGGTTATTTTGCCGCTGCCGTTTTAAACGTGCAAATTCAGTTTTCCCGGCAGGTTATCGCAATTATCTGCTATAAATCCGATTCCCTGCACGCCTCTGCCAGCTCCGCCAGCATTTCCTCCATGTCCGGCGAGTAGCCGAGCCTGACATACTGATGCGTGACCGCGTTTGCGACCGCCAGCCTTTCGTGCATGTCCAGGCCATTCAGCGCCGCGGCCAAATAGCCGCCGTTGAAATTGTCGCCCGCGCCCGTCGTAATGACCGGCGATGTGCAGTAATGCTGCCGCATCACGCAGCTGCCCCCGGACTCTGACGCGGCCGCCGCGAAATAAGGCGTATGCACGATCAATTCGTCTATGCCGATGGCGCCGCGCATCCTCTCCGCCTGTATATCGGCCCCCGAGGGATCCTCCAGCGAAAAGGGTTCGCCGTGGTATGAAAACAGTATCTCCGCCTCGTTTTCATTGAGACTGAGCGTCATGGGGATCTGCCTGTTCAGCTCAGCCAGATGGCCCAGCGTGCTGTCCAGCGACGCCCTGTCGCGCTTGCGGATATCGGCAAAATCAAAAAACATCCGCTGCTGTTTGCCGCAACCCCGCACCAGGCCGCATACCTGCGCAACGATTTCATCGAAAGCGGGCATAAGTGACCAGTAGCCTATGGCGATGATGTCCGCGTCCGCGAAAATGGCTTTCAGCCCGGCTTCGGGGACGGCGTCCGTCAGGCATTTCCAGTCGAACCCCATGACCTCCTGCAAGTGGACCAGCATGAGCTTGCCATCCGTGAACTCATAGATCTGCACATTACCCGGGTCGCCTACAGACACCAGCTCGTTTGACTCGGCGAACCCTGCAAAGACCGGGTCGATAGCATTTGCGCCGAACCTGCCCAGCATCACCGGCCTCACCCCAAGCCGCGTGACCGCCTTGCCCGTATTGGCCGTGAACCCGCCATACGACCTGCGCTTCCGCACGATCTCGTTTGAATAGCCGCCCTCGCTGCATTTGGCGAACGCGCCGCTGAAGTCCGTCATCTTTTCATAAAGAAGGTACTCCGACATGCTGTCCCTCGAAGCGATGATCTGCCAAACCTCATCGATGAAGCCGTCGATACCCATTACCAGCTTGCCGCCGGGCCCGCCCATACGCTCCTTTATCCTGTCATGATCGATTCTGTTGTTTTGCTCCGCCATAATTCACTTTCCTTTGCCTGATGACTGCCTTCGATAGTTTCCGACCCCATCATTATAGGGCAAATCCAACGCTTGCGCCACGTCCAAAACAATATATAAAGGGGTGCCTTTTCGGGGTTGTTTTATTTTGACGCAACGAATACATTTTCAGGGTTGTTTTATTTTGACGCAGTTATGTCCTTTGCAGGAGGAGTGAAAAGTGCAGTGAAAAGCGGAATAATAGATTTAATAGATTTAGAAGCCACTTTTTGCACCAAATTTCCACTTGTCTTGTGTTTGATTTTAAGCGTGGTTTTGCCTCGAAACAGGCTGTTTTTCCCATAACATGGGAAAAACACAGGCTATATCTTGGAATATTGGAATATATAAACATAAAAATCGTACACAACCGTAAAATCGGTGCAAAACTTGGGGTCAAAATCTAGTGACGCAATCTTCGCCGTCTTCGCAATCTTCGCAGTCTTCGCAATCTTCGCCGTCGCCGTCTTCGCAATCTTCGCAATCTTCGCCGTCTTCGCAATCTTCGCAGTCTTCGCAGTCTTCGCAATCTTCGCCGCATGGCACAACGACCTGTGAACACTATGGTATAGCCCATATACACTATGATATATAGCCCGCGAACACTATGATGTGTCCGTATTATAAAATATAAAATATGCTTGCGTGAAGAGTGTATTCTTTCATAGTATTGTGTATATTGTGTATATTGTGTTTACAGGGATTTGATCACAGCTGCGGCAAAGGAGGAAAATGACATGACGGCATATCTTGAGTATGGATTCAAGGACCGCGTTGCTATTGTTACAGGCGGCGGCAGCGGCATTGGAGAAACGACCGCTATCGAGCTGGCAAAGGGAGGGGCAAAGGTTGCGGTCTTCGGCCGCCGGAAGGACAAGATTGAAAGGGTGAAGGAAGAGTGCGAAAAACACACTGCCGGCGCCATGGCTTTTTCGGTGGATGTCGCCGAGCAGGAGCAAGTGCAGTCTGCGGTAAAACAGGTGCTGGATGGGCACGGTCGGGTAGATATCCTTGTAAACAACGCGGGGATCGAACTGTTTGTGGACCCTGAGTCCGGGCTTAGCAGGTTTGATGATTTTTTTGACACGTTTGAACCGGATGAGTATTTGAGCTATTTCAAAGTACATTCGCTTGGGCATTACAATATGAACCGGGCCGTTGTGCCGACGATGACAGAACAGCACTTTGGGCGGGTTGTCTGCGTGACGTCGATCCTGGGAATCACAGCCGTGTACAGCACGATTGCCTATTCAGCGTCAAAGGCTGCGGCTGCGGCGCAATGCCGGGGATATGCGCGCAGGTATGGCCCGCATAATATTACATTCAACTCCGTACTTCCCGGGATGACAAGGACGCCGATGAAAGACGACTCAACGCCAGCCGAGTATGAAGCTGTGGAGTCCATGACGCCACTTGGCCGGGTCGGGGATCCTATCGATGTCGCACGGGTCATACTCTTTCTGGCGCAGGAGAATCTGTTCGTAACAGGCCAGTCTGTGATCGTGTCCGGAGGTCTTGATATATTCTAGGGTTTTACAGACTCCCCGTCCTGTTCCCGCCGCGCCTTTTTGGTGACCTCAATATATCCCTCGTCGGCGTTGACAAGCACCAGATCGCCTGTCTCTATGACCTCCATGGGATCGGTTTCAAAGTCGGTCATCGCCGGGACCTGGGCGCACATCATGCACGCGACGGACAGCGTGTTGCCTTCGGTATGCACAAAAGCCGCCGGGTGCTTCGGGCTGCGCCCATAGCCCATGAAACCCCCCGAGCCCCTGGGCGAGGGGAAGACCAGTACCTTACCCTCAAACGGCACCTTGAACAGCGGGTGGCCCCGCTCCGTAGTATAGCCGTTCACAACATCGATGTGCGCAAAGCCCTCCAAAGGGGCCGGGGATACAAGCGCCTCGGCGGTTACCACGCCTGGCCACTCCGTCCGGCCGC
>Ga0082212_10004576_pt1 | contig 19099 bp, 15 predicted proteins | sample TergutNt197P3_FD_71548 | JGI IMG/M metagenome (GOLD analysis project Ga0082212, IMG submission 71548) | Neocapritermes taracua P3 segment gut microbial communities from Petit-Saut dam, French Guiana - Nt197 P3 | ecosystem: Host-associated > Arthropoda: Insects > Digestive system > Gut ... | reverse complement strand
CTCCCTGCAAGCATATTGAGAGTTTCTGGGTTAGTTAATTTGTTAATGAATTCCCATGCACTTCTAAGCCAATCCAAAGAACCTCCATACATACTTGTCTACTAATTCTATACAATAATAGTCAGATAGGTATGTCTGTTTGAATATCTACATGGTAAAGGCTATTCCCCCAGCCACCACAAAACCTTGTCAAAACGAGGCTATGACGGATTTACATGACTCACCCGATGGATCAGTTTTTTGCTCCACAGACAGGAAGAATCTTTTCCTGTTTTGCGGGGGCAGAAGAGCGCACAGGGCAGCGAGAGATGGCCCAATTTGTCTGGGAGGCCATACATGAGGCCTCAGACTGCTTTGACCATTGGAAACGCACTGGGGGTGAGCCGGAAGAAAAACCCGATGGTCTGATTCAGGCAATAGAAGCGGGAACAGGTATTGGCAAATCCCTGGGGTATCTGATTCCTTCCATTCAGGCACATCGGAACCCCGTAATGGTGGCCACTCGAACAAAACAACTCCAGAGCCAGTTAATGGATGAAGATATTCCAAGGGCAAGAGTTATTTTGGGACAAGAGGTCAAAGCTGTCCTGGCAAAGGGCAGGTCAAATTATCTATGTCTAACTGCGTTGAAACGCGCTCAGGCGCATCCTCCGTCTGAACTGTCCAAAGCTGATTACGGGCTATGGTTGGCCCTTCCAAAGTGGGCTGATGAAACTGCCACAGGTGACCGCGAAGAACTGGGTCGGCAGGCAGAAGGCGAGTCTGACCTGTGGGAAAAACTTAATGCCAGGGCCGAGAAATGTATAGGTACCCAATGTCCTAATCGCAATGATTGTTATCTGACAAAACTCCGTCAGGAAATTGTTAATGCAGACTTGATAATAGTTAACCATGCTTTGCTGCTGGCGGATTGCAGGATGAGGGACGAAGGGAGCGGTTCCATACTGCCTGATGCTCCTGTGCTTGTGCTGGATGAAGCCCATGGAATTGAAGAACAACTAACTGATAGTTGTGCCGAACAGTGGTCAAACAGGGCAACCGCAATGCTCTTTCACGACCTGGAAGAAGAAGCCAGTAAAGAACAGGAAGGTGCGTTGGTTTTGGGATACTTGAATCTCTGGGAAGATGCCTGGAAGAATATTTTGTCCCTGATACCAAAAGAATCAATTTCGATCGGTTTAGACGACCCCCGTTTGGAACTAAAGCCTCTTGCAGATGCTGTAGGTGCATGGATATTGGCAGGACAGGCAGTATTTTTGGAGGCCCGGCGTTTGGCTGATCGTGTCCGCGATACTGAGCAGGATAACGCAATGGAAAAGGCAATTTGGAGAAAATTGGCCGAAAGAATAGCACTGGCGTTCAAAAGGATGGAATTGATTTTTGCCCAGCCCCAGGGCTGGGTTTCCACTATTAGCCGCGAAGGGCCGCAAACAGTCGTATTTAAGGCAAATCCCATTGATGTAAAACCATTTTTCCACAAGTATCTGCGGCGGGGGTTTGAAGCTCTGATTATGACCTCTGCAACCCTGAGGGACGGGAGCGGATATAACGGTCTAAAGCTAAGACTGGGTTTTAGCGAAGAGGAAGCTGAGCGTGGGGTAGCGGTTGACAGTCCCTTTGATTTTGAAAAGCAGGGGTTATTGTTTGTACCACCAGGTATACCAGAGAGAAAGGCTGGGCGCGACGGCCTAGGCGAACCTGCCTGGATTGAGTCTTCAACCGAAGCCATGACCCGATTGCTTGCTGCATCAAAGGGGCGGGCACTAGTACTCTTCACCAGCCGGAAGATGCTTGCGGCCTTCAAAACTCGTCTGCAATCAGCACTGCCGTCCCTCACGTTTTTTGTACAAGGAGAAGGACTTGCGAGGTCACAGCTATTAAAAAGGTTCCGCCAAACGCCAGATGCGGTTCTTTTGGGTTTGGCCTCCTTTTGGCAGGGAGTTGACTTGCCTGGCGATGCCTTGAGCCTTGTAATCGTAACAGCCCTTCCCTTTGCTCCGCCTGATGACCCCGTGATTCAGGCCCGCATACGTGAAGCTGACGCGATAAGGCCAGGCCTTGGCTTTAAGGGCATTCAGGTACCCCAGATGACTTTGAAGCTAAAACAGGGCATAGGCCGCCTCATCCGTACGCGCACAGACAGGGGCGTGGTCTGCATCCTCGACCCCCGCCTGATGCTTCCAACAGAAGACCATCTCGGGAAAGCATATGCAGCCCAAGTGCGTGCCTCTTTGCCACCTTTCCCAGTTACTCGGGATTGGGAGAAGGCAGAGGAATTTTTAAGAGGGATTTAGAGCAGTTAGTTTTTTTTCAGTGGCCATTTTTCCAGTATCCATGGCAGTAGCCACTGGGTTGTCAATAGGGCCAGGGCGGTACCACCAATGGCGGCGATGCCCAATCCCTGCAATCCCTTGTAGCTGCTGAATGCCAACCCGCCGAATCCTGCCAGAGTTGTTCCGGCGCATACCGCGTTTACGCGTGAAACCTTAGCTGGTGCATTTATTTCATGTCTAGCACGGTTCAGCAGGTTAAAAACAGTATCAACGCTAACGCCCAGGGCAACGGGAATGGCTACCAGGCTCAAAAACGTCAGCGGTTGTCCAGTCCAGCCCAGAGTACCCATGACGGCAATTTGGCCAGCAGCCATCGGCATTAGCGCAAGTAACAAGAAGAGCCAGTGGCGGCCAAAAACAGCTACAATCCCCAAAATGGCTGCCGCCGCAGTAAATATCACACCCTGGAGTGAGTTTTTTGCCACGGTTTTCAGTGCCCTGAACAGGGGCCTGGTCCCGACCAGACGCAACCCTGCCTCCTCTAAGGCTGGCTCCAGTCTGTCTTGGGCCTCTTCTGTAAGTCTTATGGGGAAGGTGAACATGGAATCTGCTTCCATTGATGTCAACCGGAATGTTTGTTGATTTATTTCTTGCGGTAGTGACAGGTGTTCTCTATCAGTGCTGTGTGAATTGTCCGCTGTGGATAGAAGGGGCGACAAAAATGGGTTTGAGAGGTCATAGTATCTTTGGGACGAATCCAACAGCCCCATCAGTGAGAGTGGAACGGCCAGAGGGTCTGAAACACCGAATAATAGCGAATATAGCGGACACTCCAGTGCCGATGGCTCCAGCCCCTCCCCTTTCGCAAGACTCAGCGCCTCGTGCAGCCAGGTATGGCTCAGGGAACTGGCAATCAATGGATCAATCGGGGCAAAGCGTGGCAATGGCATATTTTCTTTTCCAAGCATGTCCACCAGGTCGTTCCAACGATCATGAAAATTGTTGTCCAGTGGCATCTGCATTGCGAGAGGTTGTATCCCCGCCCCCAATACCTTTCCCAGGTTTTCCTGAAGCTCCAGCGCAGGATTGCCCACCTGTCTGAAACGCCGAAGGTCTTCCTCCCACTCCATTCTCGTAATGCCAATGGCGGCAAAGATAATAACTGCAACCGTGATGATGGCCTTATACACTGACGGCCCAGCCATTGGTAATGGCCCTTTTTTTTCAGTAGCAAATACGCCCCTACCCTTGTCAAAGGCCAGAAGCATGGGGGGCATCAGCAAAAATGTGGAAATCAGGCAACACATGATACCAAGGCCAGCAGTCAGTCCCAAATCTCGGAAGCCAGGAAAGGGAGCTACAATACAGGCGATAAAAACCAGGGACGTGGCCGACATGGCTGCAATGACCCCAGGCCCAGTGGAGAGCAGGGTTGCGCGCAGCGAGAGGGCTTTGCTCTTGCCTGCGGCGCGTTCATCTTTGTAGCGGCTGAATATCAGTATGCCAACATCGTCTCCCACACCCAGAAGCACTGCTCCGAATGCTGCAGCCATAAGATTTAGGCGACCCAATATCCATCCCGAAAGGCCAAGTGCCCAAAACATCCCCAGTACTAACGGGACAACAACGAAGCCATAGCCTGCCAGCGTACGAAAACCAACCCAATAGACAATGCCGATGAGAATAAAGCTGAGGCAAAGACTCATGGCAATTTCTCGTCCCAATCTGGTTGACTCCCAGTAGGCAATTGCGTGGGCACCCGTAACTTGTACAGGGAAAGCCCTGTCGGCGGTTGGAGAAAGGGCTGTGCCTACGCTATCGAAAGATACTTTTTTGGGTGGTGTGCCCACACAACCGTTGCCAATCCATGCCAGCATACGTCCCGTAGAAGCAGTTTCGCCATTGGGGAAATCCAGGACGAGGGGAAGCAGCAGGTAGTGTGAATCCTCAGTTTCTAAATAGCCAGTGCGGATTGTTAAGGGCAACGAATCAATACCCTTCATAATCTGGTCTGCCATTGAAGTGCTTACGTCATTGTCTGGTATTAAGTCCCTGAGGCCCAGAGGGTCGAGTTGGGCGAGTTTTGCTCTAAAAGGGTCTGGTGAGGCGAGGGCCTTTGCTGTCGTCCTTAAACGTTCCCTGAGTTGTGCCCTGTCTGCTATTGATGACAGGCCGTCACCAAGTAATACGGGAGCCAATATGTATAGATGTTCCGTAGCAAGCCTCATAACTTCCCTATCCCCGTCCATCAGGCTGCCAATGGTCAGCAGTGGTGGCCACAGAGAGAGACCCTTGTAGTCAGGTACAGGAAGCGGTTGAGATATACTGCCCTCTATCGTGATGCCATTAAGCGACATGCCACTCTGATCCATCAAATTCTCAACTATGCTCTCGGCCCAGGCTCGGCGTACACCCAGATCACCCTCGGTACCCTCGGCCACCACCCACAGCAATTCATGTTGACCGACTCCGGCCTGAATACTCGCCTTAACTATGGGGTGATTTGTAGGGAGCAGGCTCATTAAATCAAGCCGTCTCTCTACCCTCAGCACACCCAGACCCAACACCAGAGTGATGGCCCCAGCCAGAATCCAAAAATTTTTTGGGTGTTGCAGATGTCTAAGTAGCAGAATACGAAGAAATTTTTTCATGTTAATTTTCTCAATGAGATACAGACCTCATTAATCGTGAGAGAGTAGGCACCAACTCAACACGGCGAGCCTGAGAAAGCCTGTTTAGCAAACTGTCATCTTCCAATTTCATGACTGGCCATGGCTCCCTCTCAGCTTGCAACGTCTCTGACCACTTGGATGCGGTTATTATTGTCGGCAGCAATTCGCTCCAGCGATAATCCAGCAATTGTGCAAAGGCTCTCACGACCCTAATGTCTGAATCTATCCTGTGAAAGTCATCTAATACAAGGCAGGGCGCTAACTCCAGAGGAGCCATGCGGTCTCTTTCGCTCAAAAAATCAATATTTTGCCAGCTTCTGGAATCATAGTAGGTGTTTTTTAGTTCCTGGCTGAATGTCTGGACTCTTACAAATAATCCTGCCCTGCCTGTTTTTTCGCACCATGCCTGCAGAGAGGCAGAGGCTAGGCTACTGCGCCCGCTACCTGGCGGCCCATCAATCCACCACAGGCAAATGTCTTTATCTTTGTAACTTTTGTTGATCCACGTCTTTAGTGCGCCCAGTCCATTGGGTTCCTGGGCTGATCTGATATTTTCCCACTCCCTTTCACGTTCACTTTTGGGCGCACATTTACTGAGTATCCCTGCAATTTTATTTTGAAGGTCAATCGGGATTGTTTCCCTGCAGTGTCCGTCTTCCAGCAATGTGCGAGCTTCATTCAATTCTTCCAGAATTTTTTCATCCTGAAATTCACATTTCCACCACTTCCAGAAACTTTCCATTGATACATCTCGGTATCTGGCAGGTATACCTTGAATGAGCGATTCGCCCTTAGCAATTCCTGAGCAGACACACATTCGAGCTGGCAGGGTGGGATTGGGGTCAACGATGACTCCCTTTCCCTGACACAGAAGGCAGGTAGGCCTGGCCCTCACTTGCGACCTCTGCTCAGAAAGTGTGAGGCCAATCCGCTGTCGTTTTTGCGAATCTTGTCGAAGGCTCGTTTCTCCAACTGTCGAACATATTCGCGGCTCAATGGAGGCGAGAATGTCTTGCCGATATTTTCGAGTCCCATTGGCTGGTTTCCATCAATTCCATAATGCAATTCTATGATACGCCTTTCTCTCTCATTTAGCATGGCAAGACCAAATTTTAACTTATTTAAGTGTGCCTCACGTTCAAATGTCTCAGAAGCACTCGGATCAATTTGCTGTTCCAGGGTGTCCCCCACTAAAATATCACTATTTCCAATGGTATGGTCAGTGCTGATTGGGTTGATTGCCTGCTGAATCATCAATAACTTTTGCACGTCCTTCGCAGAAAACTTACTGGCTCCGGCAATTTCATCCACAGATGGCCTATGTCCCAGACGCTGTTGAAGGTGCTGAATAGTACGGCCCAATTGATAGAGTTGTGCTGCCAGTTTTTCAGGCAAACGGACTTTTGCCCCGTTTTCAGCCAGGGCACGAAAAATAGCCTGCCTGATCCATAGAGAAGCATAGGTCAGAAATCTGGTTTTCCTTCCTGAGTCAAAACGTTTTGCCGCTTCAATTAATCCCAGATTCCCCTCGCTGATTAGGTCGATCAAGTCAAGTCCAAGCCCTTGGAATCTTTTAGCTTCTTTGACTACAAAGCGAAGGTTCCCCTCAATGAGCCGTTGCAGCCCTTCCTGATTGTGGTCATTTTGCCACATCTCGGCGAACCTTTTCTCTTCTTCCGCAGTCAGGCGGGGGAGACTACTGATGGACTCGAAGTATTTTTCAAGGATATTGTTGTCGTGGGGGCGAATTACCAAGGGACACCATGAATCTGTGTAATTCAGAATAGCTCATGGCGGCATACTTTTAAAAAATTTAGAGTTGGCGGTTAAAGGCGAATCGAGCAGTTTCGAATCAATTCAGAAATATTTCCTGGAATACCGTGCTATCATCAGGTATCTACCTTTTTGACCCGGTGGGAAACCGCAGTGATGCAGAAAGTATACACAATAGACAAGACCAGGACTCAATACCTGTCAGGGTGTGCCCTTCCATTCCTTTACGTACGGGGGGGGGGGGGAAAATAGCCTTTTATCAGCTTTTTACTGCCTATCTGACCTATTTGTCGTTCGTTCCATTTATGGTTTTGGAAAACACTGGGGTTTTTTTGTTGGCCCACGCGTGATCCGTTTTCGAGGGCTATGCCAATGGCTCTTATAATTATTTTACGGGGGTTCTCATGGTAATGAGTGTGGTTTTCAGACAAGCACGCATAATTTCAGTTGTATTTGCTTGCCTGTTACTTTCTGTCGGATTCTCTTTTGGACGAGCAAGTGCTACTACTCAAAGCATCGCACTCAACGAGGCCAGCAGGCCACTTACGCCCCAGGAACTCCAAAACGCCATCGCTTTTACCAAAGCCATGAATTACATCCGCTTCTTCCATCCCAGCGATGAAGCGGCGGTAGCAGATTGGAATAGCCTTGCATCGGAAGGCATGAGGCATGTAGAGGGTGCCAGGAACCCCCCGGAACTGTCCGAAAAATTAAAATCATTCTTTGCGCCCTACGCGCCTACTGTGCAGTTTTTGACACCAGGTGAGACACAAAAATATCTGCCTTATCCAGCCGAGCTGATGCAGACGGCCGAGATGTACCAGGTGCGCTGGCGACATCGCGGCGTTGGTTTGTCTGAACGCCACCCCAGGTATCAAAGCAAACGTGAATATTTATCCGTATCAGAGGAAACAAGTGCGATTTGGAGGGTCTTTTACCCCCTTGCAAGTGGAGGGTATGGCGGTTTACTCATCGCTGAAGAATACAATCTTGGCTCAGGGCTTAGAATGAGCCTTCCATCAGTTATCCTGGCTAACCCAGATAAAAAAACTATTCCAGTATCGGAAACAAGCAGTGAAGCTGCAGAAGCTAATTCTGTGCCTGAAACCCCATTATCGGGCGATGACCGTTATGTGCGAATGGGGAATGTCGCCCTGGTATGGGGCATTTTTCAGCACTTCTATCCATATTGGGATTTCGTTGCCGCTGATTGGGATGCAGAGCTTGCAAAAAGCCTCTCTTCCGCAGCTATTGACAGTGACGGCAAAGCCTTTGCCCATACCCTCTACAAGATGACCGCCCATTTGAACGACGGTCACATCATCGTGTATTCCGATGATGATGGCGAAGAGTTTCCGCCACTAAAGTTGGTTGCGCTCCACGGGAAGCTGCATGTCCAGTATGTTGAAGAAGCCGCCAAGGAAATGCCTTTGGGAAGCATCATTCTAGCCATTGACGATGAACCAGCCGAACAGTTCATGGCCAAATCCAAATCTGAAAGATCGGCGGCTACCGAGACATTTTTGAACGACCGATTGGCCACTTTTGCTCTCATGGGGTTAAAAGACAGCACGGTCAAATTGAGCTATCAAACCCCTGACAATGAGAAGAAAGAGATCAATCTGGCCAGAGATGTTGACGGCAGCAAGTACATAAGGGACTATTATATTCTTGCAGGAAGACCTGAAGCGATCTCTGAAATTCAATCAGGGATTTGGTACGTAGACCTCATAAGGACAAACCTCAAATCATTTGAAGATGCCCTACCCAATCTCACATCAGCTCGTGGCATAATATTTGATTGTAGGCCGTATCCAAGCGGTGATGCCTTGACTATTTTGGGGCATTTGCATAATGAATACATGTTGAGTGCCAATTGGGATTTTCCGGTATCCACAGAGCCTGACAGAAGGAATATGGTTTGGCAAAGAAGCCGCAGTACCTACGCACCCAGAAGCCCCCAAATTACATGCAGGAAGGTCTTTTTGACAAACGGCGGCTGCATCAGTGCGGCCGAAACATTTCTTGGCGTTGTTGAATTCTATAAATTAGGTGAAATTATCGGTGAGCAAACGGCTGGCACAAATGGCAACACCAACGGCATTGAGTTGCCGGGAGGCTATATGATCCCATGGACGGGCTTGCGGGTAATTAAGCATGACGGTACAGCACACCACGGCGTGGGCATCAAACCTACGATTTCAGTGTCTCCCACGGTGAAAGGCATTATCGAAGGGCGGGACGAGGTACTGGAAAAAGCAATAGAAGTCTTGACCCGTTGATAATTATCTATCTCAATTGGTGATACAGATGCTCATCACAGCCAACAACATCCAAGTGTGCTACGGCGCAAAGATTGCGCTGGATCGTTTTGATTTTGAAATGGCACCTGGCGAAATTTCAGCCATCCTTGGGCCAAACGGGTCTGGCAAGACTACTCTCTTTAGGCTCCTGCTGGGGCTTCTGCAGCAACAGACAGGAGAAGTTGAAGTATTCGGCACCAAACCGGGGAGCCTCCACAGTCTTGCAAAGATTGGGGCTACTATCGAAACGCCATCCCTCTATGGCCACCTTTCGGCCCTGGAAAACATCCAAGTGACCTCACATCTGAAAGAAAGGCAGCCAGATAACAAAGCAATCAGGGAACTCATTGAAGAAGTTGGCCTAAGCGATGCTGGAAAGTTGCCAGCTTCTAAATATTCATTAGGTATGCGCCAACGCCTCGCCCTTGCACAGGCCCTCATTGGTGAGCCAGAATTGCTGATTTTGGACGAACCAGCGAACGGCCTCGACCCTGTGGGCATACGCTGGTTCAGGGAATGGGCTGTGAATGCACCCACCACCAGAAACTTGAGCATCCTTTTTTCGAGCCACATTCTCAATGAAGTTGCCCAGATAGCCCAAAAAGTTGTGTTATTAAAAGAAGGCAAGATAATATTTTCAGGCTCGCTGGAGCAGCTAAAGGGTCACAGTTCCCACAAAATACGGATAAAAACGACTGACATTGGGAAGACCAGGGCATTTTTTGAGTCTAAGGGCTACAACGTTATCAACGATAATGACACTCTGCTATTGGACAGCCCGCCGGAGCAGAGACCAGAAATAGCCAAGCTGTTAGTCCATGAAGGTCACGACCTGTTGGAGTGCGTCAGCCAGGAGACTACGCTGGAAGACCACTACCTCTCCTTGATGGGAGACTCACACTGAGAGGCCCAGTAGTGATAGAACTCACGCTTTGACTTGAAACAAGATGACCGATTTATCCAGCCACAACATGAACAGCCGATTCAAGAGTTTCCTACATGCCATCAAGGCCGAGTGGCTAAAAGGACGGCGTACATCTTTTCGACACAGCCCTGTGGCGTTAGCCCTATCTGTAGCCATGATAAATTACTCTATGGTCTTTCGGGACATTCCAAACCGCCTTGTATTAGACATTCCAGCCCAATATACGAACGGCGTGCCCGTACCGCGAAATTTTGCTATAGATGCATTGGGCATCTTTGATCCATGGATAGCTCCCATAATTCCGCTATATTGTATCCTCATTGCAATCCAGAATCACCAATCAGAGCATACCTGTGGGATGTGGAAGCACATAAACTCCCAGCCCGTGCCAGGAGTAGCGCAAGCGATGACAAAACACTTATTTTCATGGTGCCAGGTTGTTGCGGCAACAATAATGTTGTCTGTATTGACTGTCGTTTCCATACTGATTGTCAAATGGGTCTATCCAGAAGCCTACGTTTCATTTTCATCAGAATATTTCTGGCTGCCTCTTTGTCAATTCAACATAGCAGCGATTTCAGGGGGAATGGTTATAGTTTCTATCCTTAATGCGCTGGCGGCAAGGGTACCAGCTATATCCATTACTGCAGCCACAGGATCTATCGGAACACTGTTGCTTCCTTTTGTTTTTAATAATGTTCACCCTGCGGCTCCATTCATACCTTGGGTATTTGAAAGTACCTGGTACTCAAGCTGGAAATTTGGCGAGCCGTTATTTGCCCCCCTATGGGTCTTTGTGCCTCTCGTTTACGTTGTTGCAACCATAGCGATTCACCTCACGTGGCAGAAAGACAGGCCGCTCTATTGAGCCGCTATATTAAGATTTAGGTATTTCTTTTGGACTGATGACAAAATGAATAGGCAATTCGACAGTTTCCTACACGCTATCAAGGCCGAGTGGATCAAAGCACGGCGAACCTTTTTGCCTTATAGCCCAATAATGTTTGCTGTCTGCACATTAGTTTTTGCCTTTTTTACTGCTTTTTATGGCATTACTGCAAGCACAATGCAATATATTGCCCTACATTGCGCTTCAGTTTGTCTGCTTTTTTTCATGTTTATATTTCTTCCGATTTATTGCACAATTATCGCCATTCAGAATTATCAGATGGAACATGGCAATAGGTCGTGGAAACACATAAATTCAATGCCGGTTTCAGGTATTACTCAGGCGTTGACAAAACATTTTTTCGCTTGGTGCTGCGTTGCTGCTGCAACATTATTGTTCTCAGTATTGACTGTACTTTCGCTGTTAACAGTAAAATGGCTTCATCCCGAACTTAATATGGGGTTAAATACATCCACCTTCTGGCTCACCATCTGCAAGTTAAACGTTGTGATTATTATTGGCGGGATAGTCATGGTTTCAATCCAGAATTTAATATCGGCCAGATTTTCTAAACATATTCAAACCATAACGACTGGTTTTTTTGGAATATGTGTGGTGCCTGGGTTAATATTTATTTCTTCTCCAATTGCCCCATTCCTCCCATGGTCTACGGAAGTTTATGTTATGCACCTGCTTTTTGGAGCTGCACCTAGATTATCCCCTGTCGCTTCCTATAAACCATGGTGGGTCATAGTCCCTTTTGTCTGGCTTGTTGCCACTCTGGCACTACATGCTGTCCTGCAACGAAAGAGACCGCTTTACTAGAGCAGTTATGAAACCGTGTTACATTACCAACTTACTTTTGGTGAAACCGTGAACATTCAATTCAAATCCTTCCTCCACGCTATCAAGGCAGAGTGGTTCAGAGGACGGCGTACATTTTTGCGATATAGTCCCATTCTAATCCCCTTAGCCACAGTGCTTCTTTTATTGCCTGTGGCTTGGAAGGGCATTGCTGAAGATACATCAGGCAAAGCTACCGGCATCCAGGGTATCGGTTTCTATTTAACGGTATGGATGTATTTTATGATGCCAATGTATTCGATATTGGTCGCAATCCTCAGTTTTACTTCTGAGCATACACAATGTATGTGGAAGCATACCAACGCCCAGCCGGTTTCGGGCACTGTGCAGATATTGGCAAAGCATTTTTTCGGGTGGTGCTATTTAATAACTGCAACAGTGACAATTACAGTATTGACCACACTTGTACTGCTACTAGCAAATCTATTTTTCAATGTTACTGTCGGTTTTGCAGATTTTAATTTCTGGCGGATAACTGGCCTCTATTGTTTGCTATTAATAGCAGGCGGAATTGCCATGGTATCTCTCCTCAACGTACTGGCAGCCAGGGTCGCTGGTTTCAGCCTTCCGGCGATGGTCGGATTTTTTGGGACATTGCTTCCCATATTTGCCAGTGCGGATAAAAAAGCTGCCACATTTATCCCATGGACGGCTAGCAAAGTCTTGACAGATCCCGTATTTAAGGAAGTCTTTTTTGGCAGCAAGGCTCCCGTAGAGTATTGGTGGATAGCTGTACCAGCCGTTCAGGTGGCCATGTTGCTGTGGATACATTCGTACATCCAAAAGAAAAAGCCGTTATATTAAGCAATTCTCATTTGGATGCTCTATTTGTTTTCAGTCCTGTGAGATGCAAAAAGTGAGATTGCTATAGTCATAGCCTTCCAAAATTGCAGTAACCTGCATTAGCGGATGGATTGCCTTCAGTAACCTGCCAATTGCCTTGGCGGAACGTGTCAATGATTGAGAGACACGGTTGTTGATGAAATTAGTGTAGATTTCTCGTTCATGCATTTCAAGCCCCCTTTTGAACCTAAATCTCCCCATTATTTTTGCACATACATTGGTTTCAGGTTTGTGCGAGGTATGCGTTCAAACTGTAATTTTTTCCTAAATTGAAAATGGCTCATCAAAAACAAGTTTAACCCTGAAAACCTGTGTTATGGGTGCTGATGAGATATACTAAAGCAGTGAAGATGATTGTAATAATTATTACGTTGATACTAGGGCTTGCATGTACTTACATGTCCCTCAGAAGCATGGCATTCAGCCCGTTACTAAAAAGCCATCCATGGTACACATGGGGTACATTTGCAACGATGCTATTGACAATATTCCTCATACCAGTATTGTCCAGACATGGTGGCTCGCACGTAGCGATAGGTGCGTGGATAAGTTATACACTCTTTGGACTTATTAGCACCTATATTGTTTATCTGGGACTAGCAGACATTTCTCAGTTTATTTTGCGCCGCTTTTTTCATGCACCTGAATCAGCCAGCTTATGGGCACTAAGGGCTGCTATTGTCGCAACAGTGATTTCGGTCGTTGTTGGTGCAGTGCAGGCACTATTGCCCCCTAAAGTCCGTAGGGTGGAAGTCCCCATCCTGGGATTAACCGAAGGGCTTGAAGGCTTTACTATTGTGCAGATTTCAGACCTGCACATTAGTTCCATGACATCCAAAAGAAGCATCGAAAAATTGACACAGCAAATTAATCAACTTAGCCCAAACCTAGTGGCTATCACTGGCGATTTTGTAGATGGGCCTGTTAAGGATCTGCTGCCAAAAGTAGCTGTGATGGAACAGCTTAACCCCAAAAACTGCGTTTGCTTTGTCACAGGCAACCATGAATACTATTCGGGCGACTTGCAGAATTGGCTGAATGTATTTAACGAAATGCAATGGTGTGTATTGATGAATAACAATGTTTTTATTCAACGCAACGAAGCCAAACTCGCCGTTGTTGGTATCCCCGATTCTACAAGCGTTAGCAGCCGCGGGACTGGCCTCAAGCCAAATCTTGAAAAAGCCCTTGCAGATATTCCGCGAGATACACCAAAGATATTGCTTCATCATAAACCCATAAATTTCTTTGAGGCCGACAGGGCTGGCATCGCCCTGCAACTGTCGGGACATACTCACGGTGGCCAATACTTCCCCTGGAGCGCAATTGTTCCGCTGCTACATGATTTCCCTTCTGGCCTGAAGAGATATAAGAGAATGTGGATGTATACCAGCACCGGCACTGGCTATTGGGGACCACCCAATCGTTTTTTGAGACCAAAAGAATTAACATTGCTGGTGCTTCAGCAGACCTAGTGCAATGTATACTCAACGCACTTGTAAATAGGTACAATTTGCCCCGGGGCGGCTCAAGCGTCACCTTCGCAAAATCCTGCCCTCTCATTCATCATTCGACGATGCTCTTTGTTCTGCTTTTCAAGTGCGTTGAGTATATATCTGTGTCGTCATCTCGCATTCCGCTCCGGAGTTGCGGACTGTTTTGTTTCGGTGAAAGGTAAATAATGTTACTCAGTAAGGCAACAATAAAATGTACGTTGCTTAGATGTCTGGTTTGCTTACTGCCAGCTAGCTTTCTGTTTCTCTGTGCCCAAGTTCCACAGCAACAATACATCGATCAGCTCAATCGCTTCACGGGAAACAAACTGCTCCTGGTTGGGAGTTGGTCTGCCCAAGAGCGGTCTGAGTGGAATAGGCTAGTGGAAAATGAGGATGTTTTTGAGCTAAATATTAGAGTAATAGAAACTACTAGCTGGGTTGCAGAAATGGGGACCTGGGGGGCCGACTTATCTGGTTTCGAAATATGGCTCGGAGCCGAGTATTCCCTTGGGATGTCACGTTGGGTAATGCTTGATACATCAAACCAAGCTCTCACCCAAGGTGTTGCTATCCCTAATATCGAGGACTTTTCCGCAAGTCTAGATATGGCTGGATTGATAAGTCCAGTAAAACAGCTTCGAGGTTTTTTAACACAGTATCCAGACCATTTAGAAGCGAGATCAGACCTTCTCAAACAACTGAGACGCAGAGCAGTAAAACTTGCCACCCAAAAAATGACTACTCTAGATGATTTTGGCTATAGATCCCTTCACTCATCTGAGTTACCTTATAGCAATGTAATAAAAGAACAGCTCAATTCTGAAGAGGATCTAGCTATCTGGGACCCGCTTGCTCAAGAAATAGACGTGCTATTCAGGGGTAACTGGCAAGGGATAGACATCCCTTTTTTCCGCGTAGAAGAAAACTCTCCACTCGAAAGGCACAGCCACATAATGAAGGCTGTTTTTGCCCGACATATAGGTAAAGTGGAAACGGCCATCCAGGAGGTACCAACTAGCCAATCCTTGTGGAATATTTGGGCTTGGTTGGCACAAGGTTTGGAAAATTCGGATTGGATAAGGCTGTTGAACAGTCTAGAAACATTTTCTTATCCTGGAGGTTTGTCCTTTCCGGCCCCTAACGTGGCCGTCTGGCTTGCCATTGAATCTGCCGCTATTGAAGATTGGGAAAAATCGGTAGAGATGGCAAAAAAAGGGGTGAATTTTTTGGGCTATCCTGGCGAAGCAGTAACCGCTTGGTTTCCTGGTGGCTGGGTGTCAGATAGCACATTTGACAGATTAGATGGTTATCCAATCAATTCAGCGTTTGTCCCCTGGCTGAGAGGCTTGCTAATGCTTGATCGCCTAGAGGAGGCAAATGAAGTCTTTGAAAATATACTGTTTTTAGCGGGCGAAGGAATCCGCGGGCGTATGGTTGACATGGCCGAAAAAGCAGGACACAACGGCATGGCCGAGCAATGGCGCACAAAATTACACGATAAGTCCACACCTCGACTAAGGGACTACTACACTCTAGGTAAACCAACCATCGTTAGATATATACCAGGGGGCGGGGGTGTACCGCTGTCATTCAAACACATTCCGCTCAAAGTCATTTGGAAAGAGCAGGCTATGGATACTTTTGGGTGGCCAGAATCTGAAAGCCGATGGGCACTGTTGGATAAGGATAACCGCCTGATAGTTGAGGGCGAAGGCAACATTCAGCATGAGCTCATTTCCGAGGCATTGGAAAGGATGGGGTATCGCACCAGAGACGAATTGGCCAGAATATACTTGCGAGAAAACAGTTCTGATTCATATGCCCATTACGTGTTGGCATCTGAACTAGGCGAGGATGCGTGGCAAATACTCGATGCTTCCAATTTGGATGCACTTGAAATTTTAGACAATGGGCTGGATTTCGGTTTGTGGAGCGAATGTACCCAACACTGGATTGCTTACTATGAGAATGAACTGGCAGTTAAATGCCAAATCGCAAACAACGCATCATCATTTGGTGAAAACAGTATATATAGAGCCACCAACAGTAATTTGATGAGGTCGGTAGCTGGAAAGATTATCCTGGAACTTGAAAAGGCTCTTAGGCAACTTCCAACATCAGAATATTTGTGGAACGCTTGGCTTTCCTGGTGGCGTGTATCTGATAAGGACAGGTCTATTACGTCCCTTCTGGCAGAGTTGTTGCCGAGTCCGCTTGCGTCAGCCGCCTCTTTCCCATCGGCCAAGGTGATGGATGTCTATTACAATGAATGCGTTGCCCAAGAACGATGGGCAGAAGCTGCAAAATTGTTGCGGCGGCCATGGGAGCGTGAATTGGCAAAGATAGATACTATCATTATGAAACATGGGGTCACCTCCAGCTTTCACCCACAGACATGGATAACAGGCAAGTTGCTCATTTCCGCACTTTTACATGACAGGAGGGTTGTTGAGGCAGAAGAAGTCATTGAAGAATGGACTTCGCGGGGCGGCGAATTCAAAGGTGTTTCAGGCATCATTGAGCTTGCAAAAATACTGGGATACAACAGCTTGGCTGACAAGTGGGAAAAAAGATAGAATGTTAAATAGGCTACCAATTGGCTGTGTAGTAGGCGGCACCAGGAAAATTATCAAACCCTCATCAAATAGTAAACAATGTCCTCGTAGGAGAGTTTATTTGGCACCTGTTTGTCTCCAACAAGGCGAGGCACAGGAACTGGTCCATGCAGGTGAAGCTGTGAGCCTTGCGGCTGCCGCTATAGCGTGCACTCAGCGGTGGAACGCGTTGTGCGGCAGGAAGCGCATGATTTGGGAAAACACGGTCGGTTCGATTGGCATGGGCCGCCCCCGCAATGATTTGCGCATGGCAAAACCCAAGTGTATTTTCCATATCGTTTAGACGGCAATCGTTTGTAAATTGCTGACAATACAATAAATTACAACCGATCTAAAAAAAACAACCGGACAGTAGTGTGTCTCCATGGAGGAAGTTTCCCATAAGTGCTACGCTTGACTTCAAACCATGATTGCGATAACCTCAGACTCTATGGGTTTGCCCTTGGGCAATCCATATTGCGGATATGGCGGAATTGGTAGACGCGCTAGTTTCAGGTACTAGTGATCGCACGGTCGTGGGGGTTCGAGTCCCTTTATCCGCACCAATTTGACTAGTACCTGGTAACGCTTTAGATGTTTGCTTATCGGCGATCCCAGTTTCACAAATCTTAGTTCTGCGCTGAAAGTGTAGTGAGCGGCAGTAAGCGGAGAACGGAGTGGCAGGTGCAGACACCACTTCAATATTTCATGTGTCTTCTCAAAGTTAAACTGCTATAATTGCGATGATGCATTGTTTTGTTTTTTCCGAATTTGGGATATACTAGTTTTTGGTGTCCGGCCACTTCCCGGACTATGACCCCCAAGCGGCACGGGGCTGCAAAGGCGGTGACGGGAGAATCCCCCGAAAAGGAGCCTGCAATGGCCCTGAATGCTGAACAAAAGAAAATCATCATTGATGACTACAAGACCCATGAGTCTGACACGGGGTCTCCTGAGGTTCAGGTCGCAATATTGACCAAACGCATTAATGACCTCACAGAACACTTCAAGACCCATACCAAGGACTTTCATAGTCGCCGCGGCCTCTTGATCATGGTCGGCCAACGCCGCCGCATGCTCGACTATCTCAAGAAAAAAGACCGCAGCCGTTATGTAAGCCTGATTGAACGTCTGGGCCTGCGCCGTTAGGCATGTTGCCTGTTGCTTAACAGGTTGCGACCAAATAGGCACTCTTGGTGGTGACGTAGTAAAGAACGTAGGGACAGATGATTCTTTCGATTCACCCTGACAACCCCCAGGTGCGCCATCTGGAGCGTATTGCAGAAATGCTGCAAAAAGACGGGGTGATAGCCTACCCCACTGACACATTATTCGGTTTGGGCTGTCTGGCGAGCCGAAAAAAAGCCCACGAGCGGATTCTCTCTATTAAGGGGCGGGATGGGAAACGCCCGATGAGCATTCTATGCTCTGATCTGGAGATGCTCTGCCGCTATACCAGACACCTCGAAACACCCACATATCGCATATTAAGACAGATACTGCCAGGGCCGTACACGGTCGTGCTGCCCGCAAGCCGAGAGGTTCCGCGCCATCTTCAAAATAAGCAGACGGTGGGTCTGCGAATACCAAACCATACATTTTGTACTTCAATAACCAAAATGCTGGAAGAACCCATCATAACAACAAGCTGTCAGCGCCCTGGAGAGTTGCCGATGCAAACCGCCTGGGAAATTGATGATGAATTAGGACACATACTGGACATGGTCGTTGACTGCGGCACGCCAGAGGGTCAGGCAAGCACCATACTGGATTTTAGTACCGAGCCGATTTCAGTTCTTCGTGAAGGTGCAGGAGCATGGCCAATATAACAATAGTTAATGCCACGGGCCACAGGAAACGAAAACTCAGAACTGATGATTATTTCAAAACCTCCGGTATTGAAAACGGCCCAAAAAATTAACAAATTGTCATAGTTAAAAATAACGATTGTTCCTCTTTTACAATGATCTTGCAAAGTGGTTTGGCCGGTAAAACCCCTACCGCGAAAATTCCACAAACATGTTTTTGTGGTCATTGCAAACACTTGGGACGCTGGATCGTACACTCGATCAAGTGTCCCAAACCTTTTGTACAAGCCACGTTTGGTGGGTATGTATGACTATGCAGGTATCGAATTAGATACGTTTAGGAGCCATACTGATTTGCCTTCTTATATTTCTGTATTTCGCCAAAACCAAATATAATTAATACAGGAGGCATGTTACAGGAATATGGCAAAACCTTCGCGATCATTGGATTGGGACATCATCCAGCTATGGATCATCACGTTCGTCAACCGCTGGGTAAAGAGCGGCAAGACCAACGAAAAATCCCACGGCCAAGGCTTCGTCATAGAGTTCCTCAAAGCCTTCGGCATAGACTGGCTCGCCGCCCCCAACAGTGGCATGGAGACAAAAGTCTTTGACGGCTACTCCGACTACATCTGGTTCGGCAGGATAATCATAGA
>Ga0082212_10004575_pt1 | contig 19103 bp, 14 predicted proteins | sample TergutNt197P3_FD_71548 | JGI IMG/M metagenome (GOLD analysis project Ga0082212, IMG submission 71548) | Neocapritermes taracua P3 segment gut microbial communities from Petit-Saut dam, French Guiana - Nt197 P3 | ecosystem: Host-associated > Arthropoda: Insects > Digestive system > Gut ... | reverse complement strand
GTACGGCCAATTCTTTTGTTGTGATGTTAACCTTGTTGACATGTACCGTGTAATTCATTGCTTGAAATGCTGGAGCCAAAGTGTGCAAAGCCTCTTCTAATGTGTCGCCCGTTGCAATGCATCTTTCACAAGTATTTAAATCGAGATATAGAAAGTCAATTGCCACCTTTTTTGTCTGGGAATTTTTCTTTGTATCTGGATGCGATTTCAGCGACCGAGCATCTGAAGGAACTGCGCTAGCGCAACAGTGTCCGAATGCTTTGATTTCCATAGACTTCTCTTTTCGGTTAGACGATGTATGGGCCGACAATGTTGAACAACCAACCCACCAGGGTAAAAATAACCCACAAATAACCAATGAAGGACGCTTGCAGTTTGATGGTCATAATCTGCCGCAACATCATCACTTCCGGTAAGCTGGCAGCCACAGCACTCATGCAGAAGGCCATGGTCGTGCCGATGGGCAGCCCTTTGACCAACAGGCTTTCCATTATGGGGATAATGCCGGTCACATTGGAATACAGCGGGATAGCCACAAAAACGGCGGTGGGAACTGTCCACCATTCCCCGGCTCCAAGATTTTCCGCAAACCAGTTGTCCGGCACAAAACCATGCAGAGCTGCGCCAATACCCACGCCGATAATGACCCACTTCCAGACGCGCTTGAAAATGGAAGTCGTTTCGCTGTACGCGTAAGTATGCCTCTGCCGAACGGTCAGCTTCTGAATTTCCCCGGCCTCATTGACATATTGGTGCGCAGGAGATTTTTCCATGGTTTCCAGTATGAACGGCTGCAACCAGCGCCCGGCCTTGAGGCAGTCCATCACAAAACCGCCGATGATGCCCGCCGCCATGCCGACAACCACGTAAGTTATCGCGAACTTCCAGCCGAGCAGTCCCCACAGGAGCACCACCGCGATTTCATTGATAAGCGGCGAAGTGATAAGAAACGACATGGTGATGCCAATGGGGATACGGGCCATGGTAAAGCCCAGAAACAGAGGAATGCTTGAACAGGAGCAAAACGGCGTAACGGAGCCGAACAAAGCGCCAAGAAAATAGCCCAGACCCCGGCGTTTGCCCACAAGATAGTCGCGTATCCGCTCCGCGTTTATCCCGGCGCGGACCCAGGCGATTCCATAAATAATCGCCACCATTAACATGAGAATCTTCACCGTGTCATAGAAGAAAAACTCCAGCGCAACGCCCAGGCGGGATTCCTGGGCGAATCCGAGCAGGCTGAAGGTCAGCCAGCGGGATGCGGGCGCTATATTGGAATAGGCCAGCCACCAGAGCGCGGCCAGCAGCGGAATTACGGCAGCATAGCGAATGTTCCAGGCTTGCGGATCGTCAACGGAAACCCGGGCAGTACGGCCGGACGGCGCGCACCCGCAGCCGCTCTTTGCATTTGCAGAGGTCATGAACAGACTCTCTTCGTCTCTTGCTTCGGGATGGTCAGCCCGGACCGCGTCTTTAACAGCTTGAGTTTTGGGGGAGTCATTGCAGCAGCACATTGAAGTGAAGTTCCTTCATACCATAGTTTGAAACTTCAAGAAATTTTGATATATTTGCACAAAAAATTTTCCTATTCCTTTTTCGCAAAATCACACTCCGGCAGCACCGCAGGAGAAACAGAGCTTGCGGCGCGGTAGTCGCGGCATTGCTCAGGATGCCCGGCACAGCACTCTGCTGTCAGGTAAGCTATGGTATCCAGCATAACTGGGATATTCGCCCTGTACCGCAAAAATCTGCCTTCCTTTTCCATGGTTATCAAACCGGCGTGCAAAAGCTCTTTCAGGTGAAACGACAGATTTGTATTCGTCACATTGAGGTGTTTTGCGATTTCGCCAGCCACCAGGCCTTCCGGCGCATATTTGACAAGCAGCCGGAACGAGCTCAGGCGCACATCGGAAGAAAGCGCTTCAAAAATGGTGGTGGCTTGCTTGGTTTCCATATTTCAGTATTTCGCACTGTATCATTGGGGACGTCAAGTAATATATTCACCCCTATGGGGATATCCGTAAATGCATAGCTGTCAATGGTCATAAGAATCTTTGAGGGTGACATCCGCCAGATCCTCAATGAGCGCCTGATCAAGTACACACCATTCGCGAAGGAGAGCGGCAAGTTCCCGGTAGTAGTCCGTCTCAGCGTGTTCGACGGTTTTTGCGCAAATGCTCTGAATCCACACGCCTAGATGCTCTTTATAGAACCTTCTTTGAAGTTCCAGACTGTACTCCTTGGCTTCGCAGTTCTGCTCCAAACTATGTGCATGCAAATCACAAAGGTGAGCCAAGAATGAAAGCTCCGCACTAAGGTGGTCAGGGAGATCCACATACTTTGGATCCAGTTCTAAGCCTGCAGTTTTATAAAATTCCACGACAGCCATTGTTGCAGCCCCCATTACAAACTTCTCGCCCCTATAGAGACATTCATACGGAGGAAGAAGCGACTTGCCGACTCCCTGAAAAAGTTTGACATAATCAACCTTTACAGATGTGGCGAAATGTTGATTTTCGCGCGCTCTCAACCGTTCCACCAGATCATGCGCTTGCAGACCGGTACCTAGCAATGTTTCTTCCAGGTAGGCGAGCGATTCCAGGCTAAGAAGGCTATCATCCGGTTGGGAAAAAATTTGTGAAAACAGCCGATAAACGGCTGCTCTCACTTTTGCCAATTCTATCATTGAAACATTGTTCAAGCCGCTACTCCTATACCGGTAACAGCTGCTTAACGGCTGCTTGTCACATCTCATCCAGCCCTATGTACTTATTTCCTGCTAAATACAGCAGTCCAAAAAAGCCAAATAAACCTAGCGTTAAGAGGATTTCGACGGGGCTGGGGAAGTATTGAGCAAGTCCCATGCTCTCCCACGGTCGCACGAGTTGGCCTGCAATCACCAAGTTAAAGCGGGCCACAAAGAGGCCGAACAACACAAGGAGAGAAGCGTAGCATGCACGGGTAGCATTTCTGGAATCGGCGCTAGCCAGCATAAGTGCCGGTATCACGAGACCAACACAAAGTTCGGCACCCCAAAAGCCCAAACTAAATGGTCCATGGGTCAATAAAGCAGCATCCTCTTTGCCGGAATACATCCCCGCAGCAATTTTCCAAAAAACGAAGAATATGCCCGTGCACAAACCGTAAAACAAAAGCTTAGCCATATCACACAGCAATTTCTCAGTCTCGGAGGGCAGCGACTTGCCTGATGACGTATAGCTTATGATCGTGATGGCAATCAGCACTGCCAAGCCGGAAATTACTGCCGACAGGATAAAGTAGATGGGAAGATACGCGCCAAACCAGAGCGGCTTTGCCTGGACCATGCCAAACAAGGCTCCAAGTACGCTATGGGCAACTAAAGCAGTAGAGGCTGCTAAGAAAGATGCCTTTTTAACTTTTTCCTTATTTCCTTGCAGTAAATAGCGTAGCTCCAGCAAAAGGAACACTCCATATAAAGCATAAAGCACTGCCATCCAGAACATTGGCGATGTAAAGTTCTGGTTTATCAGCATAGAGAAGAGCAACCAAGGGCGTCCGATATCCATCATAATCCCAATCCCTCCTACGACCAGCAGGATTAAGGAAAGATACACGGCCCTTTTGCTAATCAGATGATAGCGTTCCATGCCGAATACATGGCTGAATGCTGAAACGAAACAAACCCCGGTGCTGGTAACGACAAAGAATACGTAGTTTGAAACCAGGATATTCCATGGCACATCATTGCTTGAGCCTAAGACGGCATGACCATGAATCAAAATCGAGCCTATCGCATATACGCCGAGAAGGGCTAAAGCACCCGAAAGGAATAACCATAGTCTGTTATTCATAGCCGAATCTCCTCTATCTGTCGCGGTCCGCGCCATAATATAGTTTAGGTTTCGTTTTCTGTTCGGGCTTTAATTGGAAGGTTCTCTTATGTCTGATGCGTTTTGCAATATCGCTCTTTGGGTCATCCAGATCGCCGAAAACACGGCACTGAGCAGGACATGCCTCAACGCAGGCTGGAATTTTCACGCCCTTATCAATGAGATGGACACAAAAGGTACACTTTTCTACCACATGGCGCGGACGAATCGCGACTTCCGGATTAACGAATTCGGGAACACGGTCCCATGCGGGGATATCCTTAGAGCTACCTACATAGAGCTCTGCCTTGTTAAAAAAGCGAACCCCATACGGACAGGCTGTCATACAATACTTACACCCGATACACTTTTCCGTATCCTGCATAACAATCCCATCCGCCCGCTTATAGGTCGCTTTAACCGGGCACATTGTCGCACAGGCCGGATCGTCACAATGCTGGCAAGGCACAGGGACAAAACTCATTTTTACCTCAGGATATTGTCCGTATGGCCCCATGGCAACTACCCGGTTCCACTGGCTGCCTTCAGAGCAATTGTTCTCCATTTTGCACGCTATTGTGCAAGCCTGGCAGGCAACACATGTATCCAGGTCAATATACATTCCATATTTCATGATTGTCCCTCCCGTCACGCCTTCCTGATTCTAACGCGGGTGTTAAAATATGTGGACATGCCTGAATAATACTCGTAATCAATTCCAGTAATTTCGTTAGGATTCCCCCCTCGGCCCTTTGCCCAACGCCCAAACGCACGGTGCCCCTGGCCAAAAGCCATTGCGCATATCTCCGGATTTACAGTAGGGGTTACCTTTGCCTGCATCTTGAGTGATCCGATGGCAGACTCAACGATCACCTGATCGCCATTCTTAATGCCAAATTTTTCAGCCGTAAGCGGATTGATTTCAGCAAAATTTGTCCAACCCTCATTATACATGACCTGAAATAGCTCTTGAGCCCACGTGGAATTACCGCTCCTCCCTTCAAAGTTCATGTGCGATTTGTATGAGATCAGGACGAGTGGGTAATCTTTTTTATCCCCAATAAAACGGGGGGTTTCATAGTGAGGCATATACAATTCTTCCCCGTCAGCCTGAATGCCGGCAATTTTTCGCACATCTTCCGGTGTTACATTTTTGTCAGCAAATAGTTTGGCAAGGGAACCTGATACAAATTCAAATTTCTTGCTGGGAGTTCTAAACTTGCCTTCCGGGTTTCCAAGCTTCATAGGCGGCGTAGAGATGACTCCAACTTTTTTAAATTGTTCAAAATCCATTATAGGCTCAACAGCTTTTCGCACGAAATCTTCAGAATCCTTGGCTACCTTGCTCATTTCACTGGCAACATGACCACCCATCCGTTTAGCCAGCTCAAATGCGAACTGTTCAACCGAGATACTTTCATACAAGGGTTTTACCACAGGCTGTTTGATCTGCATTTCTCCGCAAGTCGATGCGCCCGATGGCTGGTCAAAAGCCCAAGTCTCGAGGTGGGTGGTGGCAGGAATCACAATATCTGCGAATAACGTAGTTTCGCTCATATTAGGAGTAAGGTTCACCAGCCATACCTTCTCCAGAGCTTTCCACCAGCGTTCTGAACCGGGGGCGGAATACGCAAAATTTGAACAGTACGCAATGACAGCTTCTACAGGATACGGTTTACCAGCAAGAATGTTATCAGCAACGTGATTTGTGACTATCTCCGATCGTAAAAACCGCGGTGTGCCGCGTTCATCTATTCTTTTCTTTTTCAGGCCAGCAGCCGCAATTTCATCTGTCTCCGCCTTCTCGGGCCTCCAGTATTTAGGCGGCGATGGATCATTAAAAAGTCCGCCAATTTGATGCATGCTGCCCACAAGTGCATTTAAGGAGTATATAGCATAGCCGTTATAGCCGCCGCCGGGCCAAGCGTCAGTGCCCCTGGCGCGCCAGGCTGCAGCCGGTTTTGTGGTAGCAAATTCTTTAGCAACCAGTTTGATAGTTGCTGCACTGATCCCTGTTTCCTTCTCTGCAAGCTCTGGAGTAAAATCCTTGAGGACGGTATTCCACCATTTGATAAGCCCAACGGTCCATCTTTCAGTAAACGTGCCTTCCGCCAGTGCGGCTCCTTTCACGAATAAGTTCTTTCCGTCGGTAAAATCGCCTAGAAATGCTCTATCCCAGAGTCCGTTGGTTAAGATGACGTGTGCAATAGCAAGAGCTAACGCTCCATCTGTTCCCGGGTTAACTGGCAGCCATTGATCTGCTTTAGCAGCGGAAACCGACATGCGTGGATCAACGGCAACTATTTTAGCTCTGTCCGCCCGCCCCCTCATTGCAGCCCAGGTCCGGATTAAACGGGTAGTGCCGCGGCTTGCCTCGATAGGACTACAGCCAAAAAAGAGGAGATACCGCATATTCTCCATGTCATAATTCGAATGTCCATACCGTCCATCCCCCAGCCAGCCAGCCATTTTGGTGGAATCAGCACAAATCCCGCTGTGATTTAGCGAGTTGGGCGTACCGTAGGCAGCTGCAAATGTTCCACCCCAATAAATAGAGTTTGCCTGCGTGTATCGGCCTCTGAGCATGACCAGTTTTTCCGGTGTACCGGCTTCGCGCAGAGCGTTCAGCCGGGTGGTCAATTCTTTCCAGGCTTCATCCCAACTGATAGGCACAAATTTTGGATCCTCGTTTATACCCTTCTTCGGGTTGGTACGCTTTAAAGGCGTCTTAATGCGGTCCGGATCGTAAAGAAGCTGGAGACCTATCATACCGCGTGCACACAACCGTCCTTGAGTGACTTTCGATGCAGGATTGCCCTTGATGCTTACTGCCTTTCCGTTCACCACTTTGACGAGCATGGGGCACCAACCTAAGCATCCAAAACAAGAAGTAGCGATCCACTTTTCCTGCTGCGCCTGGTCGCCCCCCTGGGCCAAAGTATTAAAGACGACCGGCATCACTCCGGAAGTCGCTGCAAAAGCAACAGTCCCACCGGTAAGCTTTAAAAACGTTCGACGATTCATTTGACTAAGATTGCGCAGCATCTCTCCTAATCGTTGGGCACTCATACGTAATCTCCTTAAACAATAATTTTAAGGGTCATGCCTAGCATAGCGGGAATTCTTTATACATTTTGAGAACAGGTTTGGGCAAATCTTCGTGCCTGCGGTTCCGAAGTTCACATTCTTTGAAATGGAAATGCATTTTCCACCGGCTAAAAGCCGGGCCTCGGAAGTCAGGGCTTACTTAGTTTCCATATTCCAACATTGCAGCATTTTTTGAACTGTGTCAAACTGGAGGGGGAAAATTTTATCACGACATCAAATTCCCAATACTGCACGCTTTTTTCGTGTATGCGTTGTACCCTAATTTAATTCACCCTCAACCCAAGAGCCCCATCATGAACATCGGTCCTTATACCTTTAAAGAATTCAAATCCCGCGCTGCCGCTTTTCACGGTTATCCGGCCCCAGGTTTGCTTCTAGGCGGTTATATGGTCACAATGGCCCAGCGGATGTTGCCCGAAGGCTGCCTGTTCGAGGCCGTGGTTGAAACAAAAAAGTGTTTACCCGATGCGGTGCAGCTTCTGACATTGTGCAGCACGGGCAACAACTGGATGAAGGTCGTCAATCTTGGCAAATATGCTGTATCACTTTTTGATAAGCATAGCGGCGAAGGTTTCCGCGTGCATGTTGATTTGGAAAAACTGGAAGCCTATCCGGAGATCCGGGCATGGCTGCTCAAGCAAAAGCCAAAGAAACAGCAGGATACGGAGAAGCTGTTTCAGGAAATTGAGCATGCGGGTGACAGCATCTGCTCCCTATCCCCCGTGCGTATGCGTACTCTTTTCTTGGGACATGCCCATATGGGCGCGATAGGTGTATGCCCGCATTGTAAAGAAGCGTATCCGCTTGATGATGGCCCTTTGTGCCGAGGCTGCCAAGGCGAGACTCCTTATGCCGTTGTACCGGAACATTCAGGCTCGGCGCCTGTCATCCCGGTGATTGTGCCGGTGGAAGAAGCGGTGGGTAAAAAGGCTCTGCACGACATGACGCAAATCATCCCCGGCGAATCCAAGGGAGTGGCATTCTCAGCCGGGCAAACGCTTTCCGTGGGCGATGTCTGCCGCTTGCAGCAAATGGGGCGTTTTCATGTGGCCGTAGAGGGCAAGGTCGCCGCGCCAGGAACGGGCATCCATGAAAATGATGGAGTGGAAGCCTTCGCCAAACGCATGGTGGGCGAAAACGTCGCCTTCTCTCTTCCTCCCAGAGAGGGGAAAATCAGCCTGCGAGCCGTGGAGCGCGGCCTTTTGTGCGTGGACAGGAAGCGCCTTGAAGTATTTAACATGGTCCCGGACGTCATGTGTGCCAGCCGCCAGGACGGAACGTACCTGGAAAAAGATGCGGAATTCGCCGGCACACGCGTCATCCCGCTCTATGTGCATAAAGACAGATTTGCCGCTGCCCTGAGCGTGCTGGAATCCCCGCTTTTTTCCATCGCGCCCCTGCGCCGCGCTAAAGCCGGGATTCTGGTCACCGGCACCGAAGTCTTCAGGGGTTTGATAGAGGATAAGTTTATTCCCATTATTACGGCCAAGCTGCAAAAATACGATTGCGAGATTGTCAAAGCGGAAATCGCGCCAGACGACAACTCGCATATAACCCGTGTTATAGAAGGCATGCGTAACGCCGGGGCTGATCTTTTGGTGACAACAGGCGGTCTGTCCGTTGATCCTGAAGATGTAACCCGTGCGGCATTGCTGGAAGCCGGACTTCGCGATGTGTTGTACGGCGCCCCGGTGCTTCCGGGGACAATGAGCCTTATCGGGCGTATCGCGGGAGCGGACGCGTCTGCCTTACCCGGCAGCCCGAAGAGGGGACAGGCCTGCTTCATTCATCAGCCGCACGGCGGCGAAATGCAGGTCATCGGCGTGCCCGCCTGCGCTTTGTATTTCAAGGTGACGCTTTTTGACATCTTGTTGCCGCGTCTACTGGCCGGGCGCGTCATCAACCGCACCGAACTGGCGGCTTTAGGCGAAGGCGGCTTTTGCGCCAACTGCAAGCTTTGTACTTGGCCCAAATGCTTTTTTGTGAAATAGCGGACACAGACTGAAAGAGGCCGCCTGCATGGCTTACCACAACACATCACGTATAGGATTTGGGGCGCTTGCCTGCATCGGGCTTGCGTTTATTTGCGCATTAATTCTGTATGCTGTGGGGCATCCCTCGCAAGTTCCGGTGCTACGCAAGGACGTAACGGTACCTGCGGAAGGACACCAACTACCGCTTCCCGATAATGCACCCCCCACGCTTAAAGTAGCCATAGGCGCGATGATTTCTCCAAAAGATACGGAAGTGTACTACACGCAGCTCTTGCAATATCTGGGGAAAGCCGCTGAAATGCGTGTGGAACTTGTGCAACGCAAAACCTACGCGGAAATCAACAAACTTCTTGCATCCGGAGATATCGATCTGGCCTTCATCTGCTCGGGACCGTATGCGTTGAGTACGGAAAAACGAGCCTTCCACCTGCTCAGCACCCCACAAGTGCAAGGGAGGCACAGTTACCAGTCCTATCTCATTGTGCATCAGGACAGCTTGGTACGCAGTCTTGAAGACTTACGCGGGAAAAGTTTTGCCTTTACTGACCCGGACTCCAATACCGGCACTCTAGTACCGCGTTACTGGCTTCAGGAGGCCGGATTGAATCCTTCTGATTTTTTTAAGGAAACAATCTTCACCTATAGCCACGATAACTCTATTTTCGCTGTATCAAAAGGCCTTGTGGATGGAGCATCCGTAGACAGTCTGATCTGGGATTTCTACGCGCACAAACAGCCGGATTTGACCGTGAAAACGCGTATTATCCGCAAGTCGGAACCTTATGGCATTCCTCCTGTGGTGGCTTCGCATGTGATGGGGGATGCGCAGCGCTCGAAACTACAGCGTATCCTTTTGAATATGCATGAAAACGACCAAGGAAAAGGCATTTTGCAGGCATTGCTCATTGACCGTTTTGTGCTGCCGAAAGACGGTTGGTACAGTTCCATCCGTTCGATGCAACGAGCTCTGAGCAGTGGGCAGGGAGCGCCGTGATATGCGTTGGTGGCCGCATAGCCTGAAAAGTAAACTGCTTATTACTGTGGGGTTGCTTGCCCTCTTCGGTTATGCGCTCATTACCTTGCTGGTTTCCAACAAATATGCGCAGAGCCTCGAAAGTTCGCTGGAAGCACAGGGGATATCCCTTGCCCAAAGCCTTTCCGTGCAGTTCAGCGATCTCATCCTGATCAACGACCTAACAGCTATACAAAAATTGCTTGATTCTCTGCAACGCCAGCACAAACTTGCGTATGCCTTTGTTACGCGTTCTTCCAAAGTGCTTGCCCATACCTTCGATAAGGGCATGCCGCAAGACTTGCTTAATTTTAACAAGTCCGCCGGAGAAATGGTCCACAGCGTCTGCCGGGCGAAAAGTTTTCGTTTTGAAGGCAGCAGCGAAGTGCTTTTGGATGTGGCTTGCCCGATCTATGACGGAAAAGCCGGAGTCGTACATCTTGGCTTGTCCGAAGAACCGGTCAGGGCACAGCTTGTAGATTTATGGATTGAAAACGCGTTGACGGCTGCCTTGGCACTTCTGCTGATGCTGGCAGTGGTGTTTGTCCTTTTGCAACGTTTGGCCAGCCCCCTGGAAACCCTTGTCCGTGTGACACGCATGGTTGGAAAGGCGAAACAGGAGGATGAACTGCGCCACCAACTCAATGCCCTGACCGGGCAGCATGAAATCGCCGTGCTGGCAGCTTCTTTTCAAGAAATGCTGGAGCGACTGGAAGAAAAAAGCCGCAAAGTCACGCGTTCCAACGAACAACTGCTTACTTGCAACGCCATTATCACCGGCGTGGCCGCACAGCCGAATCTGCAGGAGATGGGACGTTTTTTGCTCGCGCGGTGCCGAGAAATCTTGCGCTGTTCAGATATTGCGTTGCTCTTCTTCGATATCCGTTACAATTCCATTCTCAGCATTTCAGCCGAACGGACGGAAACCCTCAGCGGGCACGCGCTACTGCAGAGTGCCGTACAAGCAGCTCAGTACGCGGAAAAAGAACGCACCGCCGATGTGTTGTTTCCTCCGTTGGTGCCGGAACGTTTTACAGCCTATGAAGGGCAGATGCATATTCCCATTCTGCACGAGAATGCTATTTGCGGTCTTTTTGTCTCCGGTTGTGTGCCCGGCTGTCGTTGCGACAGAGGGGAAATGGCCCTGACAAGCCTTGTGCTGGGACAGATTTCCGGTTGCCTGCATCGCGCGCTGGAGCATGAAGGCGAAGTAAAGGATTTGCGTGAACGCTTCGGGCATGCGGACGGTTTTCACGGTATTGTCGGCAACGATCCCAAGATGCAAGCCATCTTCAAACGGATTGAGGATGTCGCTCCCAGTGACGCCTCCGTGCTTATTCAGGGTGAAAGTGGAACCGGCAAGGAACTGGTGGCCAAAGCAATTCATACGATCAGTCCCAGACGCGACAAGCCCTTTGTTGTGATCAACTGTGCAGCCTATCCCGATACCTTGCTGGAAAGCGAGCTATTCGGGCATGAGAGGGGCGCATTTACCGGGGCGGACAAACAACGCATCGGACGTTTCGAGCAGGCGAACGGCGGAACGGTATTCTTGGACGAAATAGGCGAGGTCGCCGCATCTGCTCAGGTAAAACTTTTGCGTGTGCTGCAGGAAAGGGTGATCGAACGTTTGGGAGGCAACAAGGCCATTCCCATCAACGTCCGGGTTATTGCGGCCAGTAATAGTCTTCTTGCCGACGCCATACAAAAGGGACGTTTTCGGGACGATTTGTATTACAGGCTTGATGTTGTGACTATCAACCTGCCGCCGCTTCGGGAACGGGTGGGTGATATACCTCGTCTGGCACAATATTTCCTGCAGAGCTTTGCAACGGAATACCGGAAAGAGCTTGCCCTGAGTCCCGCGGCCATGCAGTTGTTGTTAAGATACCAATGGCCCGGCAATATCCGAGAGTTGGAAAACTGCCTGGCGCAAGCCGCTTTGCTTGCGGCTGATGGTCTGGTCAACCCTAGAGAGCTTCCAGCTAAAATCACCGGCGTGTCTCCCGAAGAGCGTATGCTTGAACAGAGTGAGCGTAACGCCATAGTCCGCGTGCTTGAGGCAGTACAGGGCAATAAAAAGTTAGCTGCCGCCCGCCTCGGCATCAGCCGGACCACGCTTTACGCGAAAATGAAAAAATTCGGAATTGCGTGAATGGACACACGTGTCCAGGTTGCGCTTGCCAAGCAAAACGTGTCCAAAAAGTGAACTCTGATAATGTGCTTAATTTAAAATAGTTCTTTTGATTTTTGTGTAAAAGTGTTCAGTGTTCAGTCCATTCTGAAAGCCTATCCACTTGACCACTTGCCCGGCAAGCATAAATTGCCCGTCGTAACAAGGTACAGGTATATTTCTTGCTCTCTAGTGCATTTTGGAGCTGAACTCCATAAACGGCATCAGTAAGCACGGAGGAGAGCGTTATGGCACACCCCCTTCCCAAGGAAGATCCGCTGGTCCGGATGCTCGCGGATCTTAAACGAAGTCTGGCAAGCAAGGAGCCTGTCCGTTGGGGCATGGTGATTGACCAGAGCAAATGTATCGGCTGCCACGCCTGCACAGTGGCCTGTATATCGGAAAACACCCTGCCGCCCGGCGTGGTCTACCGCCCGGTGATTGAAAGCGAAAACGGCACGTTCCCGCATGTAAGCCGCAGCTTTCTGCCCCGACCCTGCATGCAGTGTGCGAACCCGCCCTGCGTGCCGGTATGCCCGGTCACAGCAACTTGGAGAGACAAGAAAAACGGCGTTACGGTGATTGATTATGACCGCTGTATAGGCTGCCGGGCCTGCCTGAAGGCTTGCCCCTACGGAGCACGCACATCTGATTTCGGCGAAAGCTACACGGCTGGCAACCCTAAATCCACTCCCTTCCTCGTGGGCGGACAGGAAGCCGCGCAAGGCTATCAAAAAATAAACGCACCGGAATACGACAAGAATTGGGGAGAACGCAAAGGCAGCCGCTCACCTATCGGCAACGCCCGTAAATGCCATTTCTGCCTGCACCGTCTGGATAAAAAGCTTCTTCCAGCTTGCGTCACCAGTTGTATCGGGCGTGCCACCGTTTTCGGCAATCTTAACGACAAGAATGCGTTTGTCAGCATTCTTGCAGCGTCTCCTCGGGCAAGTAAACTCAAAGAATCCCTGGGCGCCGAGCCGCAGGTAAGCTATCTGCGCTAAGGAGGCAGACCATGCAAAACAAAAGTATGAGCAACACGTTACTGCTTCTGGGCTGCCTTGGCATGCTGGGAGGCGTATATGGCCTGTATGAAGCGCTGGTTGAAGGTAGCGGCAGTACCGCATTGAATTCCATCACTCCTTGGGGTCTTGGAGTAGTGACCTACCTGTATTTTTTGGGCATATCCGGCGGTGGACTGCTCATAGCGCTCCTGACCCTTGTGTTTCGCAAAAAACAATTTGAAGCCTTTTCAGGTATTGCAGCTTGGACGGTGTTGGTGACGGAAATCTGCGCCGGTATCGCCATCGTTTCCGACCTTGGCCACTGGGAGCGCATGTATCGTTTCATCATTTCACCTAATCCCACCTCGCCCATGGCGTGGATGCTTTTCTTTTTCGCCGCGATGCTACTCATTTATCTGGCAAAAGTGCTCGCCCTGCGTGGAGGCGATGTACAACGGGCGCACACGCTCACCTTCTGGAGCATTCCCGTTGCCCTGCTTTTCTACGCCACAAACGGCTATATCTTCGGTATGATGTCCGCTGAACCCTTATGGAACGGTGCTTTTGTCCCGTTCTGGTTCGTGCTTGCTGCGTTACTCAGTGGTGGTGCGCTCGTCGGCGCGCTTGGCTGGTTGTATGGATTTAATGATGAACTCATGCACGACTTTGGGCGTGTATTGCTCGTTCTTCTGGCCAGCTTCGCCTTTTTTGAAGTGTTGTACTTGTGCATTGCCATACAAGCCGGGAACGCGCAGGGCACGCAGGCCGTGCATAATCTTCTATGGGGTTCCGGCAGCATAAGCTTTTGGCTTGTACATGTTGTTGCGGGAACGCTGGTTCCGCTTCTTCTGCTTATCAGCGCAAAAAGCCCAAGCCGCGTGGGATTGGCAGCGCTTGTCATCCTGTTGACCTTTATCGCAGCCCGTTGGAATTTTGTCATTCCGACACAGGGCGTAGAGCCCATTGCAGGATTGAACAGCGCATTCCATCACGTACGCTTTGCCTCCGCCTATTGTCCTTCGTTCGGTGAATGGCTGATAACCCTTTTTGTTTCATCGCTGTGTCTGGTGGCCTTGCTCATCGGGCCGCGCCTTTTCCCGCTTCTTTTCAGCAAGCAAGGAGAGCGCCATGTCTAAAAACGAAAATACACTCACGTTTGATCGCCGCAGCTTTTTGCAAGGGCTGGGGGTTACCGGCGCAGCTGCGGCGGCGTCATCAGGAATAGTGGGCATAGTAAGCCAGGCTGAAGCCAAAGGCTCTATAGAGGGGCAAAACGCTTACGCCGGGCATTTGCCGGAGCACATGATTTATTCAGTATGTCAGCAATGCAACACCAACTGCGGCATAAAGGTGAAAATCCAAGACGGCAGAATTGCCAAAATCGAAGGCAACCCCTTCAACCCTTGGAATCTGACGCCGCAAATCCCTTACACAACCCCTCTGGCCGATGCGGCCAACATTGAAGGTGCGTTGTGCCCCAAAGGTTACGCGGGAATCCAGACCCAATACGATGCCTATAGGATCAAAAAAGTACTCAAACGCGCGGGTAAGCGTGGTGAAAACAAGTGGAAGACCATTTCTTTCGAACAGGCCATCAAGGAAATCGTTGAAGGAGGCGACCTCTTTGGTGAGGGCAAGGTGGAAGGATTGAAAGACCTTGTCTCCCTGCGTGATCCTGCTGTACTCGACGCCATTGGCAAAGACGCCAGGGCCGTTGGCGATAAAAAGATGACCGTGGAAGAATTCAAAGCAAAGCATGCCGGGAATCTACATCATCTTATCGACCCCGCTCATCCGGACTTCGGTCCCAAGAACAACCAAGTCTGCTATAACTGGGGACGCCAGAAAGCCGGGCGCGGCGATTTCATTACCCGTTTCTTCAGAGACAATATCGGTACGGTGAATACCCACGGGCATACAACCGTATGCCAGGGGTCGCTGTATTTTACCTGCATGGCTATGTCCGATCAGTTTGACGAGGGTAAATTCACCGGCGGCAGCAAGTTTTATTGGCAAGCTGACACCAACAATTCCGAATTCATCATTTTTGTCGGCGCAAACCCCTATGAGGCCAATTATGGTCCGCCGCTACGGGGCGGCAAGATCAGCCAGAACGTCACAAACGGCAATCAGCGCATTGCCGTGGTTGATCCGCGTTTTTCCAAAACCGCCTCGCGTGCCTGGAAATGGATTCCGGTGGAGTCCAACGGCGTTGGCGCACTGGCGTTGGGCATGATCCGTTGGATGCTTGAAAATAACCGCTATGACCCGCGTTATCTTGCAAATGCGACCAAGGGCGCCGCCAAGGCCTGCAATGAACCCACCTGGAGCCAGGCCGCATGGCTGGTCAAGATGCGTGAAGACGGTACTCCCGGTCCTCTTCTGCGGGCTTCCGATCTGGGCATTCCCAAGGTTGTCCGTCCGAAAAAGGGCGGCAAGGAAGGAGAGACCTGGGAGTTCGATGCCTTTATCACTCAGTCCGCAGGCGCGCCGGTCAGTTTTGACCCCAATGACGAAGCTGCCAATATTACAGGCGATCTCTTTGTGGACGGCATGGTGAAGGATATTCCCGCAAAAAGCGTGCTACAAATCTACAAGGAAGCCGCTTTTGCCAAAACGCTCGCCGAATGGGCCACCATAGCCGGTTGCAGCGAGGCGGACATTGTGGAACTGGCCAGGGAGTTTACCAGCCATGGCAAAAAAGCGGTTGCCGACTTGCACCGCGGTGTTTCGCAGCACACCTCAGGCTTTTACAACGTCACGCTGTGGATGATGGTGAATATCCTCATTGGCAACCACGACTGGCAGGGTGGTCTTTCCAAGGCCACAACCTACGACATGACCGGCAGACGCGCTGAAGGCCCCTTCCCGACTGGAGCAGGTAAAAGGCTAAGACCCTGGGGCACTTCCATCATCCGTCATGGGGTAGAGTATGAAAAATCCACACTGTTCAAGGGTTATCCTTCTCAACGCGTCTGGTATCCTTTTGCCAGCGACATTTATCAGGAGGTCATCCCCAGCGCTGGAGACATGTACCCTTACCAGCTTAAGTGCCTTTTCACCTATATGGCCGCGCCCACCTATTCGCTGCCCTCGGGCCATGCGTTGATCCCCATACTTGCCGACCCCAAGAAAATTCCGCTGATCATCAGTTCAGATATTATTGTCGGAGAAACGAGCATGTATGCGGATTTCATCTTCCCGGACACCACCTATCTGGAACGCTGGGAATTTTCAGGCTCGCATCCTTCCCAGGTGTGCAAGGTGGCTCCTTTCCGGCAGCCGACCGTGGCACCGCTTGTGGATACTGTAAAGATCTTTGGCGAAGAAATGCCTCTTTCGCTTGAATCCATGCTGCTCGGCATAGCTGAACAGCTCAAGCTGCCCGGCTTTGGTGAAAACGCCTTTGGCCCCGGCAAGGCATTGAAACGCGATGAGGATTTGTATCTGCGCATGGTCGCCAACATCGCCTTTGGCGAGAAAAAGGATGGTTCCGACAAGGTGCCCGCAGCTTCGCCGGAGGAAATCGAACTCTTCCTGAAGGCGCGCAAGCATTTGCCCTCCAGCGTGTTCAATGCCGAACGCTGGAAAAAGCTGATCGGCGAAGATCTGTGGCCCCATGCCGTGTATGTGATGAACCGTGGCGGCAGGTTCCAGGAATACGCCAAAGCATACAAGGACGATCAGCTTTCAAACAAGTACGGCAAGATGGTTGGCATCTATTTCGATAAGCTGGCCAGAGCCAAACATTCCATGACCGGCAAGTCTTACAAGGCTTATGGTGACTATGTTCCCGGCCCGTTAGACTGTCTCGGCAATCCACTGAAGGATAAAAATGAGGGCTATGATCTCACATTGCTGACCTACAAAACCGTTACCCAGACCAAAAGCCGTACCATCGGCAACTATTGGCTTGATGCTGTTGCACCGCAGAACCATGTGGAAATCGCAGCTGCTGACGCTAAACGCCTGCAACTGAAAAACGGTGATAAGGTCAAGATCGTCTCAGCCAGTAATCCTGAAGGTGTCTGGGATTTCGCCAATGGACAGAAACGCCCGATGATCGGCGAAGTCAAGGTGTTGGAAGGTCTGCGTCCGGGCGTGGTGGCATTCTCTTTGGGCTTCGGCCACTGGGCCAACGGCGCGGGCGATGCTGTTATCGACGGCGTGTTCATTAAAGGTGATGATCGTCGTAAAGCGGGCATACACGGTAACGCCGCCATGCGCATAGACCCAGTGCTGAAGAACACTTGCCTGGTGGATACCGTTGGCGGTAGCGCCGTTTTCTACCAGACACCGGTGAAACTTATAAAAGCGTAGGCACACTGCCACGTCGAGTCAGACTGCGTATTCGGACTTGGTAGGAAGCCTTTCTTAGCGGGCTGCCCAGGGGCAGCCCGCTTACAATTGTAGCCCCAGCGATAGGGCTTTTTGCGTTTGAATGCTGAAACGTAGCGGCGTTCCCTGCCGTCTTTCGGGGCGTCCGGTACCGACATGGAGCCTATTGTGGGAAGCTGGACCCACGGCTCCGCTCCCTGACCAGCTCTAAGGCATCATCGCTGCCGGAATCTCATGGCTTATGCCAGATGCCGTCAATAACCCCTGCATGAAGCCAAAACATTCCCGCTTGACATAAAAGATATTTAAAGCTATTAAAAGATATGAACAGGCTCGAATGGACAAACAAGGCGCTGAAGCAGCTTTTTACGCTGCCAGAAAACACGCAGGCGGCTATACGCGCTTCGCTGCATAGCATGCTTGCCGAGTGGCCCCATTCACGCAATGTAAAAGCTCTTACGAACCGTAACGATTACCGCTTGAGGGTGGGCCGTTATCGCGTATTGTTTCTGGTTTTACCGGATGGCCGTGTTACAATTTTTCGAGTGATGGAGGTAAGGAAAAGAGATGAGCGTACATACTAACCATCAGATTGTCACACATAACGGTACGCCTATTGCCGTGGTCATTCCCTACGAGGAATATCTGCATCTGACGAGGTTGGAAGGCGTTGAAGATCATGAGGATATCCTGAGCGATGCCGAAATTGAGGTTGTCCGCAATGACCCTCATACCATCCCCGATGATGTGGTGGGCATGATGCAAAAAAATAAATTCTCCATCATCCGAGCATGGCGGGAGTATCTTGGCCTGACACAAGGGGATGTCGCCAAGGCAATGAAGGTCTCTCAGCCGGTATACGCCCGTATGGAGTCGGGCAAGGTCAAGCCGCGCATATCCACCCTACGCCGTATAGCAGAAGCTTTGGGTATTGATGCGGCGCAACTGGATGTGTAGCCGCTTGAACGGGAGATAGGGGGGTTAGTGGGGGGTTAGTTCGGGGTGCGTCAGGATGTCTTTTGATGTATCTGCATGCATCTCAACAGTGTGAAATCGTTGAATCCACTGATTGAGAACTTGCCCTTTCACGCCGTCGACGGGGGTTCAAATCCCCCTGAGGACGCCAAATCTGGGTACGAGGAAGACCGCCAACGTTCGAAACATGTTGGCGGTCTTTATTTTTTCATGTCAATTTAGTTCCCCAAAGGACGGTTTCGACCGGTTGCATCCGGCCAAAATGTAGGTATAATAGTAGGTATGAAGTCCGCGATGACGGATCGATACCCACTGCATAAACAGTTTAATCTCCGGGCACTTTTCTCCGTTATGGGTATCTCCGCGAAGTGAAGCATGATGGAGGCGCGCCATGCTCAATGATACCTACATACGAAACCTGAAGGTCGCTGACAAGCCCCAGAAACACTTTGACGGCGGCGGTCTTTTCCTCTTCATTCCAAAGACAGGCAGCAAGCTCTGGCGCTTGGCCTATCGCTTTGACGGCAAAAGCAAACTGCTCAGTTTCGGGGAATACCCCACTGTATCCCTGAAAGACGCCCGCGAGCGGAGGGAAGATGCCAAACGTCTGCTCTCCAGGCGCATTGACCCAGGCTTGCAGAAAAAACT
>Ga0082212_10004574_pt1 | contig 19104 bp, 10 predicted proteins | sample TergutNt197P3_FD_71548 | JGI IMG/M metagenome (GOLD analysis project Ga0082212, IMG submission 71548) | Neocapritermes taracua P3 segment gut microbial communities from Petit-Saut dam, French Guiana - Nt197 P3 | ecosystem: Host-associated > Arthropoda: Insects > Digestive system > Gut ... | reverse complement strand
TATGGCAGAGGGTCAGCCTTGCACAAGGCTGAAGCCCTGAGTTACATAAGGCTGACCCGTCCGGTTACTCAAGGCAGAAGCCTTGAGTTAGTAAGCCAAGCGACATCAGTTACTCAAGGCTACAAGAGCTTGTAAGATAAGAGTTTCTACCGACATCAAATCCCTAATGGGATTTATTTTGAATAAAAGATGGGCTGAGTCATATACAAAACCCTGTGTTTAGAAAAACCCTGTACCAGCATAAGCCCGAATGAAAAAAAGTGAAACCGATATCGCGACAAAGTGAAATCGATATGTTTACCCTGATGGGCAACTGCAATTTGCGAAAATTTCCCGTCAGGGAAAAAATACCAATAGAACAATGATGACCGACGAATTGGATTGTTCGTAGGACATTCACAGCTATGATGGTGAAACTGGGGATTGCGGGTCAAGCCCGCAATGACAGACAGTTCAAGGGGATTGCGGGTCAAGCCCGCAATGACATGAACGGGCGCCTAAGGCTACAAGACAGATTCCTCCCTCCGCTTCATTCGCACAGATTAGCAGCGCCACTACCTGGCGCATGACGATTGGGCATCTCTCACCGTGCGTGACAATGTACGGCTATAATCGCTTAAACGCTACCTGTTTTTAGTATTTAAAGTATAATCTTTTCAAAAAAAATTGCTTATTCTAATATTAAACGTAACTTTGCGGCTGAATAGTTACAAATTTTGAGAAGTTTTTAAATCGGTTTTTTGCTACTTTTTATCAGCCTTATCCTGCAAAAAAGCGCAATTGTTCCATTAGCTTTTTGTTTGTCTCTTCTTAGGAAAAAGAGAACCTTAAACGTACTTCTCATTTATCCTTTTAAGCCCTTTTTTTTTATGTCTTTTCTCAAAGTCAGAAATAAAAGAAATTTACATCTGTTTTACTGTATTTAAGCGTTTTTTCCAATCTTTTTCCTGCTTTGTCTGTATAGGCAGTTTTTAGCGATATGCCCTATCGGGGCGCATACTGGGAAAATACACACCATGTCCAAACGCGATGCGTTGGGCTGGTATAAATCGGGCTTTCAGCCCGCTTTCTAAACACAGGGTTTCCCCTACTTCCCCGATTTCCAAAGTATCTCCTCCCTCATTAGCATCGTCGATTATTTGTAATAATAGTTTGCCTTAAGGCAGTTTTAATATTTTTGTGTATAATACTTACACGAAAGTATCTGATTTTGTAATTTCTCCAATTACATACCTGAGCTTATTGCTCGGAAAATGACTTATAAATAGAAATTCCGCTTGTTTTCTGACATAATGTGAGTGTTAGATATTAATTATTCTTTTTTCAAGTTCTATTCGGATGGTTTTGACATATACAATTTTCTATCTTCAATTGTTCTGCCAATATTAGAATCATTTTTTTTCATTTTATCTTGTCATCGGTTAAATTGGCGCTTAACTTTGTGCATGATTAATAATAAACAATTCAGAATAATGAAAATTATAATTACTAACTTCATAAATAATGAAATCATGACGCAGAAAGAACAAAATCAGTTCAGGAAAATATCACTTATTATGTTTTTTTTCTTGATTATGGCAATGAATGTGTTTTCCCAATTGGACTCTAAATTTGCATCCAACGCCGGGGACCATTTCTTTGCAGCATTCGGCAGAAACGAATGTGTAACACAAGTTCAACATGCCACCGTTCCGCAAGCAGGTCTTGTGGGCTTAAATGTTGAATTGATATTACGTATAACAGCAGTAGAAGAGGCGGCAATCGTATATCTAACTTTTAGAGCATCTACCGATCCGTTAAATGATAATATTTTCTTTGCGGTTCTCCCCGGTCAGATTTTCGATTGCAAACTAACCGAATCGCAGGTTAAGGCTTGTTATGTAGGTGCAGGAATATCTTATGGTAGTTGTAAATTTGACAATTCCGTAGAAATAAGCTCTAGTAGCCCGATTACTGTGGTAGCTGTAAGCACGGCAAACGCCAGCATGGAAGCGACTCAGGTTTTGCCAGTGAAAAAACTGGGGACGGAGTATATTCTTTCCGGTATGGAACCCAATCCGATTAATTGCCTTAGTGGTGCACCTCATAATAACGGATTTATAGTGGTTGCCACTGAAGATGCTACCACTGTTAATATGACCAATGCGGGAGTTCCTAATGTTACTTTAGACAAAGGACAAATCATGTATGCCGGATGGAATGCACCCGGAGCAAAAATTGTAGCGGATAAACCGGTTGCTTTTTTTCAAAATACTACATCGGGAGAAATAAAGTCAGGGGTATCTGCGGCAATCGACCGCCATAATTATATGTTGGAGCAATTGGCTCCTACAAACCAATGGGGTACCAAATTTATTATGCCGACTGTTGATACGGGAACCGGTAACTCCGGCTTTGTTCGAATATATGCCAAAGAAAATACCACTGCTGACCTTGCATATTCAGATGGTACTTCTAACCAAGTTTTGATTCCGGCAGGAGGTTATAGAGATGTTAGAATAGATGATCGCCCCGGCAATCATCCCACCGCCAAAGCTTGTTATATAACGACAGACGCGCCGGTAAGCGTTTGCACATACCATATTACTTATAGTACGATAGGTCTTGGCGATCCGTCGCAGCCGGGCGTAGCATGGCTACCTCCTGTGGAACAGAGAACCCGCAATGTGCTGACGAGCCCGCTCGGTTTGCAAGCCATGCATGTATATTTACCCGTAAAGCACTACCTGATGGTGATAGTGCCGCACGAAAGCGAGCATTTAACCACTATAGCTGTTGATGGAGGAGAACCACAACTCATAGAAACACTTACAACAGGCCAATTTCAATGGGTTGCGCACGATATAGGAAACAGCGGTTATTCTTTCGGAAGATATTATTTTGGCGAAAGCGACCCGCTAACAAACAATTATTTACGTACAACCGCTTTGCTTGACAATCCCGATGGCGTAATTGTATTAGCCTATGGACAGGGTGGCTATGCCAATTACTTCTATTCGGTGGGAGACGCTGGTCGCGACCTCGAAATGTCCATCATTGTCAATGGTATGTATGCAAATGAAATCGAAGGAACAACGATATGCGGTACTGCTTTCGATTTCAGTATAGCAACCCAATTGTCGCGTTCTTCGGATAATACGTATCCGAGATGGTTTTTCAATGGAGTTGAAGATGAGGATTTCAGGGGACAAGGTGTAACAACGCCTTTTCAAAGGGTATTACCTGCCGGTCTCGATTCCGTAAGAGTGGTGTTTAAAGATGTTACCAATAGAACTTTGGAGCGTTCAACCTTTTTCACGGTGTCTGCTCCGCCTTCTATAAGCAATATTTCATTGGCTCCGGTTGATAATGGGGAAAGTATCACGACTATTTTACTTCCAACACCAACGGTAACAGGAAACAATATCACAGCTCAAGGCTGGCTTATAGAGACTGATGTTGAATCAGGCGATTACATTCCGCTTTCACTCCCGTATCCGGTATCTATGAACGACAATGGAAAAAGAATATGTTATTATGCCGTGAACGAGTGCGACAGTGTAAGCAGTAATCAAGTAATAATAGAAGTAAATAAGATACCTTTCCAAATATGGAACTGGGCAGACTTGGCATACCTGAGATATTTGGCACAAAACAATAAATTGGGAGACTATACCAAATATATTATAATGCAAAATATTGGCGTTCCGGGAGCAAACAACTCCGGAAACGGTAACGCCACAACACAAAACGGCGGTATAGCATGTCCTTACGGCGACCCCACCGGCAGAAACAACGGCTGGTACGGCTACCAGAACTATATTCTCGAATCGGCATACAACGCATCTGCGGTTGTTCACAACGACCTTGATGTGGGCGGAAAAACCGGCGCTCCTGTCGTTACCAAAACGGCTGATCCCAGCGGCAGTTATTGCTGGGATACCAAGGGATGGCTTCCTCTGCTCTTCAACGAAGATGTAACTTTTGACGGAAAAGGATTTACGATTTCCGGTTTATGGACAAACCGTGGCGGCGTTACTGCAACAGCCGGTGAACTGAATCAGGGTCTCTTTGGCTTAATATCTGCCGGAACGATTAAAGATTTGAAAATAGATATCGACAACAGACTCGTTATCGGTAAAGCCTTGGTAGGCGGTTTGGCAGGACACGTAACAGGCGACAATACGGTGATAGAAGATATTACCGTAACCGGCGCCGGTTGCAAGGCAACAGGATACAGATATGATGCAAGCCTTACAAATTGGCACTATTATGGTCGTCCTATAGGCGGTGTAATAGGGCTGTTGGAAGATGCTACTTTAACAGGCAACATTGTTGCCGGAACAGAGAATAATCCGGGTACTGTTTCCTGCATCAATGAACATACCGAAACTTCGGCTGCACATATCGGCGGTATCATAGGCGCTGTATTTGGCGCTACGCTCGATGCGGATATGACCAACTGGATGAATGTAGAGCCGACCATAACCGCTTATGATAGAGATGATGCTAACGCAGGCGGTATTATCGGTTTGTTAAAGAGCGGCAAAAGTATCTGTAAGTCTCCTCTGTATTCTCCCGGAGGAGATTTCAATGGAATAGACCCGCAGGCAGGAATTGTTAAGACAACAACGATTATCCCTCAACATACATGGATAAACAACGGAAATGTAAGCGGAAATACCAATGTAGGCGGAATAATCGGGCAATATCTATGCTGGGACGACAGCAATCCCGCCGAGAAAGATAAAGCAGTATTGGACAAAACAGCTGCCTTTTTCTCAAGCAATCTCACCGATTCGACCACACAAATTATCAATAATAAAAACATGACAGGTCGTTTGAACGTGGGCGGATTTTTTGGAACTTTTGACTCCTTCAACTCAGGTTTTGTCAATTTAACGAACCTGCAATCGGTGGAAGGAAGAGGCACTTACAATAGTTCTATAGGCGGTGTTGCCGGAAATTTTGGCGGTATTTTGCGCGGTGAAATCACCAATGGCGTAGAAAATGATACCCATTATATTAATGGAGAATCAGAAGCAGGCGGGCTATTTGGTTATATTTCGGGACTGAGAAGAGGTACCATAATAGACGCCGATTTAACCAATTATATGACAATTACCGCCGAAAATAGTGGTGGCGAAATCGGAGGAATTGCAGGTGGATTCTATATGGGATTTATTGGCGTTCCGGGACACACTTTTGCCAATTATGGCGATATTACCGTTACTAACCCTTCAAGTAGTACTGCTTGGGCTATTGGCGGTATTGCCGGTATGCTTTCACTGTATGATTCCGGCAGTCCTATCGGTTCAAGTTTTGTGTCGTATGCCACGCCATTGACTTTTTCCAATAAAGATGAATCCCATACCATACAATTGATTAATGAAGGCGCTATTTATACACAAAGCAAGGCGGAAACCGTAGGCGGATATTTTGGTTTTGTAGAATGTGATCTTCTTACAACTTTTGAGAATATTACCAATACAATACCGGTAAGCGGAATGTGGGCAGTAGGCGGATTTATAGGTTCATTGTGGACTGATGACGCAGAAGTGAATCTTACCAATATTAAAAATGAAGCGCCTATTACTACACTCATAGATGCAAACTCACTTTCATGGACAATGGGAAGTACAGGCGGTATTATTGGTAATTGCAGTGGAGATAACTTGCACTTTCGTAATTGTATCAATACGGCAGATATTACAGGGAAAAGAGATTTTACAGGCGGTATTGTAGGTGAATTAGTTGGAAGTAAGACCTATTTTACCAACGTATATAACACCGGAAAAATAACCGGAGATAATTTTACCGGCGGCTTGGTAGGAACAGCCCAAAACATAGAAATTAACAGTTGTTTTTCGGAAGGCGAAATAAAAGGCGCTCAAGACGTAGGCGGACTTATTGGTTTTGCCAAAGAAACAAAAATTAACGACAGTTATGCCATTGGCGATGTCACGGGAACAGGTAACAATGTGGGTGGAATTATGGGACAAGGCTCCAATAACACTGTAATAAATAATTGCTTTGCAACCGGAATCATTACCGGCAACGGGTTTGTAGGCGGAATATTGGGTTTCTCTAACCGTGATAACGGAAGCGCACAATACCCGAAAATAAACAACAGTTTTGCACTCAATTCCCAGATAATTGCAAAAACAGGAAGCGCCGGTCGCATATTAGGCTCTTTGCTAACAAACGCAGTTTTATTAAACAACTACGCCCTCTCCTGTATGCTTGTAAACAGTGCAACAATTACCGAATCGGACGCTTCAAGTCTAAACGGTAAAGATATTGTCCTTGACGATGTTATAATAGCCGGCACTTACACTGCCGCCGGTTGGAACCTCAGCAATGATTGGGCGCTTGTCACCCCTCCGGGGACAAACATAAAAGTAGCTGCAGGTACTAACCTGCCCGTATTGAGGGCCTTCGACAGCACGTTGCCGGTATTTGCCAATACGGTACAAAAACCAAAAGCGTCTTGCGAAGAACATACTTTCACCCTCAACGGCGAAGATTATCTTGAGGTGGATGGAAAAGCATATTGCGATGTTTCTACATTCGAACTCAAAGCGGTTTACTCAATAAAAAAACCTGCATCCATTGTGTGGAAATTAAACGGAACGAATATTCCCGATTCGGAAGATGAAGAAACTGTTATCCTAAGCGATTTGCCGGCAGGATTCTATACCGTCAGTATGACCGTTTCTTCCGGCTCGGGCGAATTGACCCTGACTACCCATTTCCATACGGGACAAGGTTCATTGATTTGGACGCCCGAAGCCAACAACGGCGCCGACAAACATAACTGGCACAATCCGGCTAACTGGACGCCTGCCATTGTTCCGTCAAACTGTCTCGACGTGTATATACCAGGCAACAGCAGCCACTATCCGATATTAGTAGATGGAAAACGCGGGGTATGTAATACAATATATTTCATTCAAGGCGCCGAATTGGAACGTCCCGACTTATTGACCTATAAAAAAGCGCATATACAATACAATTTCGGATTATTACAAGCTAAGCCGCAGCAGAAAGTGAATAACAAGGACCTTGTTCTTAACAGCAACAGCACTGCCGACCGGATGTTTTATTCCGCCGCCGTGTCATCCGATTCATTGGCTCGTGAACGCTGGTACATCCTTTCTTCCCCGCTGCAAAAAGTGGTTACGGGAGACTTCGGTTTCGGCGGTTTTCCGCTTACCTTCCTGATGAAGTTCGGTCCTGTTATGAAAGACAAGCAGTATGAAGTCGGACAGTGGACAACACCTTATAAGAGTATGACGGAATATGTATCAACAAACGCAACAGGTCAATATATCCCTACCGGTGGGTTTGCTTTCTATATGTACGGATGGGGTAATCCCTACGGCAACGACGGCTGCTACGAAACGGGCGCTTTCAATAATCCGGCTCTAAACGACTTGACTTACCTGCCGGCTAACCGGAACGGTGAAAATTACGGTTTGAAGGAAACGAACGGCATACTTGAATTGCCTTTCTATGCCGATACGACCGGTTTGTATGCCCACCGCACGCAGGTATATAATCCTGTAACCAATAGAAGTACATTTTTCCATATCAACGATGGCATACAGGTACCGGCTAATTTCAATAAACTTGTTGGGATAAGCGATTCCATTACCCGCGAATCGACTGCCAACAACGGTAATTACCGCTTTGCACCCGAAGTTTACAGCGGCGGAAACTGGAGTTTCCCGGCTACTACTTATCATCCGGGAGCCGGCATAGGCGGCGATGATGAATTTTTGGTAGGCAATCCCTATATGTCATCGATAGATATGTTTGAATTCCTTAACGATAATACGGCTACTATTGAATCTCAGTTCAGGATTTGGAACGGTACGAGTTATATTTCTTACAGTATATCAGGCGGAGCGATTGTTCCCACATATCCTCCCGATGACGCCGTCAATCCGGGTTATGTAGCTCCCTTGCAGGGTTTCTTCCTGAAAACGGTTGCAGGTTACAACGGAGCCGGAAATGTTGCAAAGTTCGACGTGACCAAGGTTTCGAAAGTTCGCCCGGCAAATACCAAGTCCAACTTGAGAAGCGTCGTTGAAACGAAAGAAGAAAACATCCTGCGAATCAAATCCGACAACGGTTTTGCCGAATCCTACGCAGTGATTGGATACAGGGAAGGTGCAAGTAACGCCTTTGCACGCGGGGAAGATGTACAAAAACTGTTCTCGCCCCTCGATTATGTTCCCGAAATATATTCCTTAGCAGGAGAAACGCCTGTGGACATTAATTTCATCAAAGGGGATGTCGTTGTTCCTTTGGGAATCAAAACCGGAACAAAAGGAGAAATCCGCTTGACTTTCACCGGAATGGATAATTATTCCAAAGCATCAAAGATTGAGTTGTACGACGCATTGGAAAACCGTACGGTTGACCTGACAGGTAAGGCAAGTTATACCTATTCCTTCAATCAAACGGAAACAGGCATATCGAACGGACGTCTCTCGCTTCGTATCGGAAATACGATGACTGCCTTGCCGGAAGTAAACGCTCAGGACGACTTGAATGTGTATGGCGATTCGAACGGTATTTATGTCGTCAGCTTATCATCAGATCCTGTACAACAAGTGGTGGTTTACGATTTTCAAGGAAGGAAATTGTATGAAAGCCATGCAAATGCCGGTTATTATCCCTTATCCGGAAATATTTCCCAATCTCCGCTGATTGTTAAAGTGACGACAGCGAACGGGACAAAAACCGTGAAAATTAATTAAGAATTAAAAATTAAGAATTAAAAAAGGGGCTCATCATGATGCCCCTTTTTTTCTGTTTTTTTATCACTACTGTTAAAAGGTCTTTATCACTACTGTTAAAACATCTTTGACAACACTGTCAAAACACCTTTGACTAATCGACAAATAAAATATTGCATAAACATACAAACCACTTGTTTAAGATGCAGCGAACGGGAGATGTAAGTTTATCGTATATAGTCTACAACGGAAGCGTTTGGATTTTTTGTGTATAATATACAGCTGAAAGAATCTGATTTTGTAATTTTCCAAATTACACGCATGGGAATGTTCTTCTAAAATGACTTAAAAGTGGAAAAATCACTTGTTTTTTGACATTAAGTGAAATTTGAAAACAAATTCTACTCTGTTCAATTTCCATTCAAGTGGTTTTGACATTCACAACTATTTCGATGCAAAATCCAGCCAATATTAGAATCTTTTTTTCATTTTTTATCTTGTCATCTGCCGGTTCGAGACATAACTTTGTACATGATTAATAAATAAAAAATACGAAGTTATACGAAGTTATACGAAGTATATGTTTTTAAGAAAATAAGTAGTAATAATTAAACGCAATAATAAAATGAAAAAGTTAATTCCAGTTCTTATGTTTACGTTAATGTTTATTTTTAGCGCAACGGTGACAAGTTATGCCGGTTTCTTTAATCAATCGGAAACTAATGATTCTTACAGCAGTAGTAGCAATAATACCTATTCAAGAGGAGAATCCTCTGAAGATTATGGCGGGTTTTTCAGAAGTTCATCCGCCGGCAATCCGGGTAACCGTCCGGGCAACGGCGACGGTATCGGTCAGGATGCACCGGTAGGAGACGGTATTCCGGTAATTATCGCCTGTTGTATAGCTCTCGGACTATTGAAGTTTTTCGACGGTGGCAGAAAAGGGATAGATAGTGAAGAAAGTGAAATAGTTGAAATAGATATGGTAAATAATACAATAGAGGCCTAAGATTTATTTTTCAAAATCTCCCGTAACATAATAAACCGGTTTCGAACAAATGCTTTCATTGTGATAGCGATCGAAACCGGTTATTATATAATAATACCCCGATTCAATGCGACTATTGATAGGCAGCTGGTAGAAATTATCCGTCAACCGGATTGCAACCAAATTCTCAGGGCGATTGGTATCTACCGGAAATGTCTCGGAACGGTACAAATTATAGAATATCGGTTGATTCTCTTTTTCAGGCGATTTTTCCCAATCCAATCGCATGAAGGAACCGGCAGTATAAGCGGAAAGCGATGCCGGCGGATCGGGAGCCGTTCGGCTCAACCAAGTCAAGGGAGGTAATAAAGCCGGAGTCGAGTAAAAAAGTGTACTAAGTCCCTTCCCGAAGCCGTTTGAATTGTCCAAAACATAAGCTGCCCGGAAGAATGCATTGCCTTGTGTTTTTGTTTCACGTGAAAAATCCACCTGGTCATAAAGAACCGAAGTATCCCAACCCGATTCCCTTTCATCCATTTGGTAAACGCCCAGTCCGGGAACAATAAACCGGTCGCTGATTCTTGACACCCAATCTTCTACAAACGGATAAAACAGCCGGCCTGAATAATAGTTCATGGGGACAATAAAATCATGTTTCCCTTTTGAGAGCCAATCGACAGGGTCTTGAAATGCCGATGAATAAGCTGTCCAATGCGGTCTGTCGGAGCCTTGAATTTCCCTGTACATGCCTACCACCGAACTGCTCACCTGCACCCAAGGTTTTAAGGATTTAATCGTATCATATAACGAATATACCAAACGGTTGATGTTTTCCCTCCGCCAATCGTCCTTGTTTTTCCTGTTTCCATAAAGCCGGTAAGTATCCTGATCGGGAAATCCGGCGGAGGAATCGGGATAACGGATATAGTCAAAATGAATTCCGTCGACATCATAAGTTGAAACTATTTCTTTGATAAGCGAAATCAGATACTCATCCGTTTGCGGGCTTCCGGGATCAAGATATACCTCATTCCTGAACGTTTTTACAAGACGATTGCGACTGAGTGAAGGATATGTCCTGTTTATTTTTACATTCATCGCCTCCGTTCCCATGGGATAAACTACAAACCACGCATGACATTCGATTCCCCGCCGGTGGCAGGCTTCGATTGCGTACAGCAAAGGGTCGTAATCGACGGTTGCATAAATTGATTTAACATATTCGCTGCGTGGTTCTATCTTGGAAGGATAAATAAGGTCCCCCCGTATCCTGGTCTGAATAAAGACAAGATTGATGTGGAGTTCCTGTAATTGATCTAAAATCCGGTCTAATTCGTTTTTTTGCTGTTCGATATCTTCCCCCGTTTGGAATGGTTTCTTAGGCCAGTCCAATCCGTAATTAACCGTCAGCCATACCGCCCGTATTTCAGTTTTCGGTTGCGCTGCTAACAGTTGGCTTAAACATAAAAACAAGAGAACATATAGTTGCTTCATGCGAGGATAAAAAAATGAATGAGTGGCTAATACATCTCAAAAAGCAACCAATAATCTTTCGGGGTTACAATTTGTGTATTCTTGTAGGTCGAAAATGTAAAATCGTTCGTGTTTCCTGTAATGATATAATCGGCAATACAAGCATCTGCAAGTTCTAATATTTTATTGTCGTCTTTATCAGATATTATATCAAGTGAAATCAGAGGATGATACATTATTGCTTTTTCTTCAATATTTGCAAGTAAAGACTCTGCTCTTAACACAAAGTTATAATATGCAGCGAATTTGGGTCTTCGTAAAACATCATAATATTCCATCATCAGCTTTTCAGATACACATAAGCATATCATATTCTCAATAAAAAGTTCATTGATAATTTTGTATGGAAAGCTTTTTTGTATCAAAGATGAAACGATGACATTGGTATCAATGACCACTTTCTGCATTTCTTCTGACTGCCTTTACTTCGTTTGTAATATCTTCTATCGTCATAGATGATAAACCGTACTTTTCCGCCAATGCTACGCAACGGTTCAAATTCTGACGCATAAGTTCTCTACCAATGATGTCGATTAAATCGGTAAAATTCAATTGCTCATTGGGAATACCAAATTTGCCGTATTCTATATCTGATATGGTAATATTTAATGTTCTCATATTCCTCCATTTTTATATTTGCAAAGGTAAAAAACTTTTCTTAGCTGTCAAAATGTTTTTGAAAAAGGGGTTATTTTTTCATTTTATTCAGAAAATCCGTACATTTGCAAAAGGATGATTGACAGATTCACTATAGAAAGGATTCAGTCGGCGGCACAAATCGAGCAAGTGGTTTCCGACTTTATAACTCTCCGTAAAAGGGGAGTTAATTATGTCGGTTTGTGTCCGTTCCACGACGACAAGACGCCTTCTTTTTATGTGTCGCCTGCAAAAAATATCTGTAAATGTTTTGCTTGCGGGGAAGGCGGAACGCCGGTGCATTTCATCATGAAGCACGAACAATTGTCCTATACCGATGCCCTGAAGTATTTAGCTAAAAAATACGGCATTGAAGTAAAAGAAACCGAACTGACCGATGAGCAAAAGCAAATACAGGGCGACCGTGAAAGTATGTTCATCCTCAATGCTTATGCACAAAAAACGTTTACCGATTATTTATTCGAGCATCCGGAAGGAAAATCGGTAGGCCTTGCCTATTTCCATGAAAGAGGATTTCGAGATGATATTATCAAGAAATTCCTGTTGGGTTACTCCTTAGAGGAAAAGGACGCATTCACGCGGCAAGCCCTGAAAGCCGGTTATAATCAGGTTTATTTGGAAAAAACAGGATTGACAATCTCCGGTGATAATCAATATGCTATCGACCGTTTCCGGGGTAGGGTGATGTTTCCCGTACATACCTTGTCGGGAAAAATCGTTGCATTCGGCGGGCGTATCCTGAAAAATGAGAAGACTGCCAAGTACGTCAATTCGCCCGAAAGTGAAATTTACCACAAAGGAAATGAATTATATGGTATTTATTTCGCTCGGCAGGCAATTGTCAAACACGACAGATGCTTCTTGGTGGAAGGATATACCGATGTGATTTCCATGTTTCAGGCAGGAATCGAAAATGTGGTCGCCTCATCGGGAACCGCTTTGACACAAGGGCAAATCCGCTTGATTCACCGCCTGACGAATAATGTCACCGTGTTATACGATGGCGATGTTGCCGGAGTCAAAGCAGCGCTGCGAGGAATCGATTTGTTATTGGAAGCCGGATTAAATATCAAAATTGTTCTACTGCCCGAAGGTGAAGATCCCGATTCGTTCGCACGTAAACAAAACGCTACATCCTTCTATAACTTTATCAAGGACAACGAAAACGATTTTGTTCGCTTCAAAGCAGGCTTGTTGTTGGAAGAAGCCGGTAACGACCCGATAAAAAGAGCGCAAACAATCACCGAAATTGTCAATACCATCGCTATCATTCCCGAAGAAATCGTGCGATTGGTATATGTCAAGGAATGTAGCAACTTAACCGGTGTGGATGAAAGAACATTGGTTCGTGCTATCGCTAAAAAGCGGCAGGAACTTTCCGTACAAAAGAAAAAAACGCTATATCCCGATCCGGAATCGGTGCAACCGCCGGAAAGTCTGATGCCGGATGAGGCCTCTGTTCCTCAGGAAGCGCCGCAGGACGATTATAATTTCGATTTTGAGAGAACCTCTGTACTGGATGACCATGAAAAAAATATTCTGTATTACGTGATTCGTTACGGAGAAGTCGATATGATGAACGTAAAACACGAATACGACAATATCGGCTTGCTTCCGAAAAAAGAAATCAAAAAAGAAGACCCGCTCTATGTCATTGAATACATTGTTGAAGAATTGGCATGCGATGATTTGAAATTTTCCCATCCGGTTTACCGGAAAATCATAGAAGAAACCCTGCAAAAGTATAAGGAAAAGGATTTTCGAGCAGAAACCTTTTTCCGAAACCACGTTGACCCAAAAATAAGCAAATTAGCCGTTGAACTATCGACCGATAAATACATCGAGAGTAAAATTCATTCCAAGTACAAAATTATTCCGAAAGAAGAAGAGAAATTAGTTGATTTGGTGCCTTATGTTGTCGTTAATTATAAAAATGCACATTTGCAAAACAGAATTGATGAATTAAACAGGCAAAGGCAAGAGGCGGAACAGGCAGGCAACACGGAGCAGGGCGATTATTTATTGAAAACTTTGTCGGATTTAACCAGAAAGAAACAGCAGATTGCCCTTCATTTAAGGGAACGGATTGTGACTAAAATATAGATTATCACTTTGAAGAAAATAATTATATATCAGGTACTCCCAAGACTATTTGGTAATACGAAGTCAACCAATATACCTGACGGAAGTTTAGAAGAAAATGGGGTAGGGAAGCTATCCGCATTTTCACACAAGGCGTTGCGAACAATCAAAGAAATGGGATTTACCCATATTTGGTACACCGGACTATTGGAACATGCCACTCAAACCGATTACTCTAAATATGGTATCCGTAACGACCATCCGGCGATAGTGAAAGGGAAAGCAGGCTCTCCATACGCAATTAAAGACTATTACGATATCGACCCTGATTTGGCAGAGAATGTGCCGGAACGCATGAAAGAATTGGAAGCCTTAGTCGAACGAACGCATCAAGCAGGATTGAAGGTCATTATTGATTTTGTTCCGAATCATGTTGCCCGCCAATACTGTTCCGACGCCAAACCCGAAAGCCTTATTGATTTGGGTGAAAATGATAACTGTTCGGTACATTTTGATATAAACAACAACTTTTATTATTTTCCGGAACAGGCTTTTTCTCCGGAATTTGATGTTAAAAAACAAGACTCTTATTACGAATATCCGGCAAAAGCCACCGGAAACGATTGTTTTTCAGCTTCTCCTTCCCGCAATGACTGGTACGAAACAGTTAAGTTGAATTATGGCGTTGATTATTTGAACGGAAAAAAAAACTGTCATTTCGGGCATGACCCGCAATCCCCCGAAAAAGCCTCCTTACTCCCGAAAACATGGCTTCAGATGTATGACATCCTACGATTTTGGGCTTCCAAGCAAATCGACGGTTTCCGGTGCGACATGGCGGAAATGGTTCCGGTGGAGTTTTGGGAATGGCTTATTCCACGCTTGAAACAGGAATTTCCAAATATCCTTTTTATTGCAGAAGTTTATGACCCGAACCGGTATCGTGATTATCTCAGGAAAGGGAAATTTGATTATCTATATAACAAGGTAGGATTATACGATACCTTGCGGGCAATTGTCTGCGGGAATCAACCGGCGAAGGCAATCACCGGCTGTTGGCAAAATGTGGATGATATTCACGCATATATGCTGAATTTTCTTGAAAATCACGATGAACAAAGGATTGCTTCCGATTTCTTTGCCGGCGACGCTTGGAAGGCGATTCCGGCTTTGGTTGTTTCCGCTACGCTGTATAAAAATCCGTTCATGATTTACGCCGGTCAGGAATTGGGAGAAAAAGGTATGGAAGCGGAGGGATTCAGCGGGTTGGACGGACGTACTTCCATTTTCGATTATTGGAGCGTCGAATCCTTGCGGAATTGGTATAATCATGGAAAACTCGATACGGAAGCCCTAAGTCCGGATCAAAAGCGCCTGCGGGAATATTACATCAGCTTGCTCGTTTTGTGTAACACATCTCCGGCTATTCGTGAAGGGAAATTTTTCGATTTGATGTATGTGAATCCCCCCTCTGAAAATATCAATCCCGACAGACAATTTGTTTTTATGCGATATGCAGGGAACGAATTGTTGCTTATTGCAGTAAATTTTGACAGTCGGGAAGTTGACATACAGGTTTTTATTCCTGAGCATGCTTTTTCTTATTTTGAAATTGATGAGACCCGTATTCAATCGGCGAAAGAACTTTTGACCGGAACCGAAATGGATGTCAAGCTCAAGCGAAATTCCACCTACCCGGTTCATCTATCAAAACACGATGCAAGTATTATCAAGTTTTTTTTTGAAAAAACGGTAGAATTAGGGGACATTTGAGGCCGTCAGGTTCAATAAAAATAGCGAATAATAAAAAAAATACAATTTTGTTAAAAAAAACATGTCATTTTTGTACATTTATAAAATAATTCCTTACCTTTGTCAAAAAAAATATTATTGAACTTTTTTATACGCGTACTGTTATGAGAGGAAAACAAAACGATCTACTTTCAACTAAGATTTTAGATAGCATTCCGGAAAACATCAAACCTATTGAGTTTTTGACAGAGCTATTGAATATTGGTAAAGAATCTGCTTATCGTAGAATGCGAAGTGAAATCCCTTTCACTTTTGAAGAAATTACAAAATTAGCGCTTGAATTGGATTTCTCTATCGACGAAATCATTGGGAAAAACAAAGAAGAGCGTATCTTTTTGGACTTACAGACGAATAGTAGCGCCACTCACGAAGAGAGTTTTTTGGCGGCTATTCAAGAGTATTACAAATTCTGTGAATTAGTAAGTAATGCTCATACAAAAGAAGTTATGGTTGTCCTTAACAGGCTCAGTCTGGCTACTCTGATTGGCTATGATGCTCTCTTTAAATTGTATTACTACAATTGGAAGCATCAAACCTACAATATTTCTCTTAATGATCCCTTTTCATCAATAATCATTCCGCCTGAAATTAATGCCATCCGGCAACAATTCAGACAATTGAAACCCAATCTTTATAATATAAATTACATTATTGACAGGGATATTTTCCAGAGTACTGTACGTGCGATTCAGTATTATTACAATCGGAAGCTAATTACAGACGAGGAAATTGATTTATTGAAAGATGAATTGGGTCAAGTGCTCAGAAATATTGAAACCATTATGCAGACCGGTTGTAATGATAGCGGAGCTGCGATGAGTTATTCACTTTCACTGTTAGACATTGAAATTAATACCAATTGTGCCGTTTTTGACGGGAACATAGCATCCTTGCATTGGATGCATCCGGTCAATTCCGTTTGCATCGTCAATCAGGAAATATGCAAAATGCACAAACGATGGATAGAATCTATTAAAAAATATTCAATATTGGTTACCCTGTCGAATGAAATCCTTCAGGCGGAATTTATCAATAAACAAATCGAATACCTGAACAATCTTTCAAAAGAAATTACCTATATCTGAAAGGGCGATTCTACATAAAACTAAAAAACAGAGGGTGGCGCGACAAAAACAGTCGTTTGACCACCCTCCGTTTTTTATTCACTTAAAATGAATGGATATGAGAAATATCTTTTATGCTTTCGACGTGTAAGCGTTGCTTATGGAAGTATTTTACCTGCAAAATTTCGTTTGATTGCGTAATAAGTGTAGCGTATTTACGCATGGAATCAAGCCACTTTTTATGTGTTGCACATAGACTTGGATTAGTGACTACTATGGGTTCAATCGAATTTACAAAGAATTGCGATATTGTTTGTTCGTCACATCTATTATGCTGACTGCTTGAATCGACATTCAAGGATGAAAGATAAAAATTAAACTTCGACTCAGAACCGAAATGACCGGTTTGAGCAATGTTTTCCAGAAAATCTATCAAATTTAATAATTCATCCCTGATTTGATGAAATTCATCTTCATTAATCAGTCTCCGTTTATAGTAGTACTGAACTTCCGAAATCAAATTTTGGAAAATATTCGGATCTAAAATAATTGTGTTATTCCGATATTTTCTTAAATTCTCCACTACTTTTTGTTGCAAGTATATAAGTTTCTCCGGCAAAACAACATCGGAATAAAAATACTTGAGTGATGATTCCTGATTTTGGTGCATCCATCTGTAAAAATGGAATTTGAACAAGTGATTGAAGAAAATGATAAATCCCAAAGGAACATGATTTGTAATCATGCTCGAATCAATACCTTTGCCCTGCGGTATATCAAACATACACTGAAAATACTGTTCAAACATAGTTACGTAGGCATCCGAAGGTACTTGGTTGTTACTGATATGTAAATCGAAAAATACGCGAGAATGTATATCTTTAATAATCAACTCATCGACAGAAAATCCCAAACCAACGGACAGTTTGGCAATCTCTTCCAAAGTGAATGAGATATCTCCCCTGATTCTTCGATAAACAGACTCTCTGCTAATGTTCAGAGCCTCCATTAAATAATCAATTGGTTTTACTCGAGGTGGAATGTTGCTTAAAATTTTTGTTGCAATTGTACTTCTTAAATTATCCATAATAAAAAATTAAATCTTGTGTAATCATTTTAATATATTCGCGTTGTTGGTTAAGAAACGAAGCTTGTACGATTTCATTGGACTGAGAAATCAATATTGAACTTCTTTTCAATGAATTTATTTTATTTTTATGTACTTTGGTTAAATCGTTTTGTTCTGTATTTACGGGAATATTAAAACGCAAGTCATGTCGTGATATTATCTTGCCATCGAATGTGCCGTACATACTACTCCTTTCCACGTCTAACGGCGAAAGATAAAAATAGCGTGCATATCCGTCTTTGTTTGTTCCTGTTTGCATCTGCTCCTCAATAAGATCGAGAAAGTTGACAATATCGTTTTTTATCTCTGTTAGTTCTTCGTGTGAAATTAACTTCAGATTATAATGATATTGGAGTTCCCGAATCAATCTCATAAAGATATATTGATCAAGAATAAAAGTAATATTATTAACTGTCGCAATAGTGGATTTGCTTTTCCGGCGTATTAAATCAATAAACGAAGGTAGTTCAATTTCCGAAAAAGATAAATTCGATGAAATGCCATCACATTGGTTCGTCCATAAATAGTAATAGAATTTGAAAAGCTTGTCAAAATTGACTATAAAAAATGAATATATTCGATTTAGAGAGCATATTATTTCGACTTCCTTCGCTTTGCTTAACGATTCAATCATGTCGAAATAATTCATGTGGGATATAAAAAAGTGTTTGTCGGCAGCCGATAAGTTCTTTTGCTGCAAATCAGACAAAGATTCGCCGTTGCCCACACTCTTTTTGGTAATTTCATCAATTGAGAAATTTAATTTTAATGATAATTCCACAACTTCCTCAAATGTGAACGGGGTAGCGCCCATTGCCTTTCGAGCAGCTGATCTCCGGCCAATATTTAGGATATTCATCAAATAATTGACCGGTTTTTTATTTACAGGAATACTATTCAATACTTTTTGGGATAGTATTTCCATAAGATTATCATTCATACAAAAAATGTTACCACTATTGATAATAATGTATAGACTACAGATTATCTATTAGAATCATTCGACAAAAGTACAACGTTATCAATGATTTCTAATCGAAATAACCAACTTTTTTTTGGCGTAATTTGTAGATATATAAAAGAAAAAATAACACATTATGCATTAATGGCAAA
>Ga0082212_10004573_pt1 | contig 19108 bp, 19 predicted proteins | sample TergutNt197P3_FD_71548 | JGI IMG/M metagenome (GOLD analysis project Ga0082212, IMG submission 71548) | Neocapritermes taracua P3 segment gut microbial communities from Petit-Saut dam, French Guiana - Nt197 P3 | ecosystem: Host-associated > Arthropoda: Insects > Digestive system > Gut ... | reverse complement strand
TATGATATTATCTAATTAAGGTAAAAGATATCATGCTTTTATTATGGTGATTATATGAAATTCAAAGATATTTTAAAAAAGGATTTTAAAAGAGCAAATTTAGTTGTGATTATAACTTTAATCGGAGCAGTTTCGATCCTAGTTGGGGCTTCTTATGCTATTTTTTCTGAAACATTTCAAGGTACAATAACCCATATTATTCAAGCAGGTAAAGTAAAATTAGAAGTGACTGAACCAGTATCAGGAATAGATTTAGGATTATTACAACCAATGAGTGATGTAGATGGATTATTACAAGGAACATATTATGAATTTAGTATTGAAAATATCGGAGATACAGTAACAAAATATAAAGTATATCTAGTAGATGATATGCAGTCATATCAAGGAGATATCTTATCAGATGAATATGTTAATGTTGGATTAAAAATAAATGGACATGAAACAGGACCGATGAACCTTAATGAAGTAGATAGAGTTATCAATGAGCACATATTAGAGGTAGAGGACATAGCAAATTATGAATTAAGACTATGGATAGATGAATTAACAGATGTAGGAAATGAAGGAGGCAAAGCCATCTTCTTAAAGATAAAAGTAGAAGCAGAACAATGTTTAGAAGATTGTTATGTACCTGCAACCCAAAGTAGTTGTTTTACCTGGACAGAGACAAGTACAACAGCAACGATAACAGATTATAAATGTTATGCAGGAAATTCATATTCATTACCAACGATAACTGATGTAGTAATACCAAAGAAATTAAATGGTAAAGATGTAACAGTAATAGGAGCGGCTGCAACAACATGTGGAACAACAGTAGGATTATCTTTTTGTAATAAAGGATTAACAAGTGTAGTATTACCAAGTACTTTAGTAACGATAAAAACCTATGCATTCTACAACAACTTACTAGAAGGACATTTGATAATACCAAATAATGTTGTAACAATAGAACAATCTGCATTTGCTGGTACATCAGATGGCTTAACCAACAAAATCAGTAGACTAACTCTAGGAAGTAGTGTTCAAACGATAGGACAAACTGCATTTCAACATAACCAACTCAGTGGCCATTTAACCATTCCAGATAGTGTCATCACAATAGGACAATATGCATTTTATGGAAGTACAACAACTAACAAAATAAGTAAACTAACAATAGGAAGTAGTGTTCAAACAATAGGAAATTCAGCATTTTATTATAATCAATTAACGGGACATTTAATAATTCCAGATAGTGTAACAACAATTGGCAATTCCGCTTTTAATAACAATCAATTAACTAGTGTGATTTTAGGAACAGGAGTAGAAACAATAGGGAATAGTGCTTTTTATAATAATCAAATTTCAAGTATAGTTTTTTCAAGCAATCCAAATTATAAAACAATAAATCAATCTTCTTTTGGTAATAATCGATTAACAAATATAACAATACCAAAAACAGTTACAAGTATTGGAGATTACGCTCTGTTCGGGTGTGACAGCCTTACAAGTATTAATGTCGAAAATGATAACTCTAACTATTTAAGTATTGACGGAGTTCTCTTGACTAAAGATAAAAAAGTTCTAATTAAGTTTCCCGCCTCTAAAGAAGTTAATACATATATAATCCCCAAAGGTGTTAAAAAAATTAATGAAAGAGCATTTTTTAGATGTAAACACTTAATAAACATAACAATACCAAATACAGTTAAAATTATTGGTGAAGAGGCATTTTACTACTGTACAGGTTTAACAAGTATGATAATCCCTGACGGTGTTACATCCATCCAAACCTATGCGTTTATTTTTTGTTCCAATCTCGTAAGCATTACTATACCTAAAAGTATAGAGTACATTGGTGAAAGGGCATTTACGGATTGTTTTCGTCTTACAATATACGGATATCAAGGCTCCTTCGTAGAAAAGTATTCTAAAGAGCATAAAATCCCATTTAAAGCTATTTGAACCTATATTAGCTAATCATAACCTGGCAGCAACTTTATAGGCTTACCATTTTTATCTAAAAATCTTATCTCAGAAATGCATGTATCATCATATCTTGACCCCTTGTACACTTCCAGTATAGTTAACCGTAAATTCATACTAACAGTAGAACGATCAATTCCGTTCTTTACACAATACTCTCTGATAATTTCTGATGTATTTTTACCGTTAAACATGAATTTTTGATAACCCCGTTTGTCTGTTAAAACTATTTCTTTACTATAAATAAATCCTTTCGAATCCGTTCCGTCAATAACTTCTATTAACATCTTCTTGGGTCTATTATTCATCTTAAAAAGTCCATCATTCTTTGCATACCCTGGCAATATTTCAATTCCATATATCCTTTGCAAACCAAATAGGCCCTGTCTATACAGTATAGTTGCGTCAAACAAATTACCAATACACCAAGCTGTACTATTATTTTCATCCAAGGTTCTAACAGCCTCATGCAAAATACCTGTTTCAGGGTCCATTAGACTATCATAAGAAAATACTTCTTCCCGTATAGTTTCCCATCTCGTAGGACCACAAGTGCAACCGTCTCCATGCTCATGATTGTCACTTTCCGCAAAAATAACAGCAGTTAAAACAGTCAACGAACATATAATTGTTATTATCCTCTTCATGTAATGCCCACGCCGAACTTGGTCTCCATAAATTTTCATAGCTATCAATACCACATTAAATATTATTCCAAAAGCTAACATTATTATTTTCATTGTTATATCCTATTTTAAAGTCTAAAAAATATCTTCTCCCTATATAAATTATAATATCTATCCCTTTCTATTTTCAACATATTATTTATGATCTCCATATCTTTCATGTTTAATACATCATTTTTATCTGATGGTATAACTTGCATTTTTATATCTTTTATATTTGATATATCTCTTGCTAACCCATACACTTTTGATATATCAAGCTCATCAATTAATGTATAGACTACTTTCTTCTCTCTGTCCTTATTCCAAATGTCTGAAAAATTCTGATATGCTCCAAGATTTTTACCACTGACAAATTGAAATGCTGCAATATTAAAAAGTTCATCTTTTCTATTTTTTATTATTTCTCCTTTATAGTAATATCAAGTTTGAAGTGCAACATTATATTAAAGTGCCTTGAATTAGGCCTTCAGAGATTACAAAATTCGCCGCCACTCTTTAGCACTTCAATATAATCTTTCACGTTTTCTATACCATCTTTTTCAGTAAAATTATTTATTCCAGATGTTTCTCGACGATACTCATTTTTATTGTCTACAATAAAAGCAGTATGGTAATTAAAATTTTTGTGTAATTTACTTATCGTAATTACCATGATATACTTTACATTTTCTCCAGCACAATTTTTACCATGAAATGTATATACTTGTGAATCATCAATATAATAGCTTTTTGAAAGTGGTTCCTCATCATTTCCATATTCTATCATATCTTCTTTTACAAAATCAATAACTTTTTTTCTATTATACGCAAACTCATTAAGACTATAATCATACTTAACTTTATCAACAAATGGAATATCACTTCTTTCAGATAAATATGTAGAGTATACATATCCTACAATATCTTTATATTTAATCTTAATAACACTCCGATAATCATCAACTTTAATTTCATTATTATCAACAATTTCTACTCGCGCCATAAATGGTATTTCCCCAATTTCTTGCCCAAAATATATTTCTTCAGGGTTAGCATACACCCATAAATCTAAAACTGCTGTCTTATGTATTTTTGTGTCTGAGCTACTTTTCGAACAGCAGCAGAATAAAACTAATAGTATTATTAATAATTTTTTAATCTGTATCATAATTATCTCCATAAATATAACTATAAGCCAAGTTTTTATATATTAAAAAACATCATATTTCGAGTAAGGGCTCAGAGCCTTTTTCAGAAAGTTTACTTTCAACGCCGGTCGGCGTTTATAAGCTAAAAGGGGTGACATCAAATTATTTAACAGTGGCCATGTCTTTATATACCAGTTCATCAATGCAGTTTCGTTATAGTCGTAACATACTTTTGTTCCATTTGATCAAATCGGAAGGAAATATTTTTTTCTTCAAACGGTGACCTCGGATGCAGCGAGCAGGGGAAGTCCATCGTTATTTCGAAAACCGGAGCTGCGAATACTCCCGTCATAGAGGAGGCGTATTTCGGGCGCAAATCTGCCCCGATATTGCCGTTCAAAATAGAACCTATTCCGCCCGGCAAAGGAGAATCCTTCCCCCATTCGGACATTAAATTTCCCGACAGAGCGGTCTTCAACGGAAGTTTATAGGCGTTCCTGTGTATTTTGCCCCATTCCCATTGGTCCATTACCGGGCCTAAGCCGCGGCTTAATTTGCGCAAGGTTTTCAAAAATGCCCTGTCGAATACATCTTCGGGCGTTTCGATAAGGCTGAAATGCGGGAAACGTTCCGATAGTATTTTATAGAAATTATCTGTCAGCAATTGGTAACCGTCCATAACATCGTCGATATTAAAAACGTTCTTGCCGGCAAAAGTCTCTCTTATATAATCGAGAAGGATTGAATGAAACAATAATGCCGCAACCGAATTTGTCCCTGAAAGGCGCTCCCATTTATTAAAATAAATCCGTGACAGTCTTGAGGATGTAACCGGATTTGCTTCAAGGTTCTTCATGAAAACAGGAAGAAATTTTTCGCAATCGGGCGTATATGTATCATTGAGTATTTTTTTGAGCGAATCGGGGGATATTTTTATACCGGCAGAAGCCTCGCGGACAAGTTCCTCAAACCTTTTAAGCCATTTGGCCGATGATAAAGAGTGCGCCCTCAGCGCCTGCGGCAATAGCTGTGTAACATTATTTCCGATAACGGCATATCTTCCAGCAGGCAAGGTCATGCCGCTCAAATCCGTCACCCCATTCCAGTTGAAGTAACGGGAAGATATTACGTCTTTATTTTTTTGCCTGATTGGAAAGCTGCCGCTTAACAAGACGGATTGTCTTTCGTCATTGGATATTAAATATATCCTCGGCATTGAGTTCACGCTACGAGTATGCGATACGGCTTCAATTGTGTTTTCCGACAGCGGTAGTTCAAATAGCGAACTTATATACGATGCTTTGGGAAGCAGGTATTTCAGGCTTACGACATAGCGTTTATATTCGCTGTCTTCTACGTCATTCAGGATCGGGCCTGTTTCGGTGTGGTATACCGTATAGTGTTTTTCATCCGGGGCTTGTGTAAATTCAGGTTCAGGTACGGGCAAAAAATCTTTCCAGCCGGCGGTTCCCATATATGAGACAAGCCCGTCCGTCATCCTGACTTCATGAAAAATAAAGTCTTGCGTGTCAAGGTCAAGATTTATTCCATAAAATGTTATATTATCGCTCCTGCCCGACAGCATAAAAGGAAGACCGGGCGATGTTACAGCGTGAATTTGAATAGCGCCGCATTTTATGCTGACAGGATACCAGTCAGGGTAAATGGAATACTGGCTCTGCAAACCGAAAGCGCTGACCGTATCGGCATTTGTTCCTTTGCCTGACGGCATGGCAAAGGCAAATCCGCGCTGAAATATCCCTATTTTGCTTTCGACAATATTTTTTATTTTCCTGAGAAGGGCAACGTTTTCGGCCAACTCTTCATTGTAAAAGGCTTGCAGTTCAAGCGGAATAAAGGATTCGGCCTGTCCTCTGTCCGGGGAAAGCGACATGGGAAATACAAGCTCGGTGTTGTTTAAAAACGCGTTGCTCCATTCGCGCAAAAGCAGGATTGCTACAATATCGCGGCTTTCCCATTGTCTTTCTATAACTCCGGCAGGCAAAAATTTTTTCCAGATTCTTTTTGATTTGTTTATGCCCGCGGCATAAGCGTTAAGGTAGTCCTTGTGTTTTGGGGTAAGCTCGTTCAATATTTTTAAGGCCGCGCTCCTGATTCCTATTATTCTGACTAAGCGGTCGATAATCAGGCCGTCTTCCCCAAGCAGCGAAGCGGAGGAACTGCCGGCTATCATCCTGTAATATTCCATTACAGGCATCCTGTCCTGAGCGTGGACATAACCTAAGGCAAAGAATACATCGTTCATTGAGGAGGCTTCTATCGCTGGTATACCCAAGCCGCCGTCGCGCGTTATCTTTATTTCGGATTCAATATCAGCGGTTAAATTGCCGCTGTATTCGGGTTTGGTGAGAAAGTGCAGTAAAGCCAGAGTAATCAATCCAAGTACGAGTACCGGCGTTACTATAAGCAGTATTTTTTTTATTTTCATTGTTAAAACTCAAATGAAAGACTGCTTAACCTTGATTCTATTTCTTTAAGTATCCTTGTCTCATCGTCAGTATTCTTCGCTTCAAAAGTCGCCGAGAAGCGTACAAAATGCCCGGCATCGTCCCACGGAACGCTCGATATAAGTTTTTCTTTTATGAGAAATTGTGAAAAATCTTCCGCGTTTTCAAAGCGTCTGCCGTCCTTCATGCCTTTAGGAATTTCAGTATATAAATAAAACGTGCCGTCGGGCATTGAGGCGTCGAATCCCAATTTCTTCAGCATACCCGAAAGAGCTTTCAGGCGACGCTCATACTTTTTCTTTATCTCTTCGGTTATTTCGGGGTGGGCGAGGGCCTCTATCGCGGCATATTGTATCGCCTTGAATTGTCCCGAGTCGTTGTTATCCTTAACGTTTGCGAAGGCTTGAATCGCCGGTTCGTTGCCTGCCAGAAAAGCCATTCTCCAACCGGTCATATTGAAAGCCTTGGAGAGCGAAAACACCTCTATGCCCGTCTCTTTTGCCCCGGGCACGCTTAAAAAACAAAGCGGCTTTTCGCGCTTGTAGGCAAGGGCAGAATAGGCCGAATCCTGAACTATCAGTATTTTGTTCTCGAGCGCGAAATCTATCATTCTTTTATAGAACTCCGGCGTGGCATCCGCTCCGGTCGGATTATTGGGGTAATTTATTACCATAATCTTTGCCCGCCTTTTTATATCGGCAGGTATGGAAGACAGGTCGGGCAGGAATGCGTTCTTCTTTTCAAGCGGGCAGTTATATACTTCCCCGCCATACCATTCGGCGTGAAGTCCGAGTACCGGATAACCGGGCGCCGTCATAATGGCGACATCCCCCGGATTTATAAAGGCCGAAGGCAGCATCGCGAGCGCCGGTTTAGAACCTATGGAGTGGATGATTTCTTTTTCGGGGTTGATACCGCTGACTCCGTAAACATTCAGGAGGTAGCGGGCGGCCGCGTCCTTGAATTCCTGTATCCCGTTGTCCGAATAGCCTCTGTTTTCGTGTTTACCGGCTTCCTCTTTCAGTTTGTTTATTACGAGATCGAAAGCCTTTTCATCAGGTTCGCCGACCCCCAGATCAATGAGTTCCGCTCCGGGATTTTCGGCCAAGGCAGCTCTTTTCGCGCGCTTTATTTTTTCAAATTTGTAAATTTTATCTTCTTTGCCGAACTTGGAGCCTCCGAGTCTTTCGGCTATGAGCGTTTGTATGTAAGATTCCATTTGCTTTATTGACCTTTTATTTTTATGGATGCGTTGATTATTTCAAGTTTAGTATAGTAGTTATCAAGGGTGGAGAAAAAGCGTTCAAATGTGCCTGACGCGTCGATTATTGTCTTTGATTTTTCCAATTTTGAGACAGTATTGACAGAATGAGAATATATGTGGCATTCAACATCTTTATCTTCTATTTTTGAATCGGCCAAAACGCAGAAATTATAATCCGCGCGGGATGATTCGACAACCCTTTTTACGACTATATCGCTGATGACTATTTTTTTGTTGCGAAGATTATTCAACATCCGGTATTGCATGGCCGGATTATCCATTTTGTCAATGGCCTCTTTTTCGGCTATTACATCTTCTATTTTTACTCCCGACATAGTAAGACATCCCGATAAAATAAAAAGCAAAAACATAGTTACAACTCGTATCATTGCGCGCCTCTTATAAAATTTTATGCGTATCATTTGGCGAAGAATCCTTTTACGGTAACCTTTATAAAAAATAACAGCGTCCAGAAAAGGCGGGCGACGCGCCAAGGTTTGGATATCGTACGGTAGAACCAGTCAAGCCCGCGCTCCATGAAGTAGGCCGGAGCTTTTTTTATGCCCGCTATTACGTCCATGCTTCCGCCGACGCTTATGAAAACTCCGTTATGAAATTCTTTTCTGATTTTTTGTATCCAACGGTCTTCTTTCGGGAAGCCTAACCCAATGAAGAATATGCGGGCCTCTGATTTGCGCATAGCCTCAATGACGGCTTCCTCTCTTTCTTTGTTAAAATAGCCTCCGTGCCGCCCCACGATACGGATTTTAGGAAAGGATTTTTTAATGTTAAAGAAAGTCATTTCGGCTATTTCGGGTTTGCCGCCGACTATGAATATGGGGTATTCTTTCATCTCGGCTATGCGGACTATATCCATCATGAAACTCAAAAGGAGAACTTTTTCTTTAAGCGGTTTCTTGAGTCTCTTAGCCGCCCACATAAGGCCGCCGCCGCTCGGCAAGTGAATGTCGGCCTTATTTATAAGGGCGTTCAAGTCATTACTCACTCTCGTCCTCATAAGTTTGTATGGATTGATCGGGACTATGTGGTAAACTCCGCCGTCTTTGATCATGTTCAGCACCCTTACCACAGCCTGCGAGCCGGTGATATTATCGATACCCAGCCCAAGAATATTTACCACATTGGCGTCATCTAACGAGACCTGATTGTATTCAAGTATCAGGTCTCGTTCTTCTTTATATGAGTCATAGTACATTTCATCAAATATCGGTTCGTCGCCCATACTTCCCTCATTATAGTTTTTTCATGCCGCAAAAACACCGCGCGTGAAACGCAGGTTGTCTCCGCTTGATAGCAAACTTGATAACAGGTCATTCAAAGTAAGATGAAATTTTTATTTTTTATACTGTCAAGGATATTTTGTTTAAAAATGAGGAGACATAATATTTTTTTTGTATTACCCTTTTCTCCTATGTAAACAATTTTTGGTTCGGTTTTATATATTCTTTTTGGGACTCTTATAAAATTAAAGAAACTGAAATCTTCCGCCAATGTTTATTACTGTTGACGCAGGGGCGATATAACATGCAATAGATGCGTTATCCTAACATCGGTTTACTCCTTTAATTTTTTTGTGTAAACCTATTTCAGGACAAGACAAATCCGAAGATAAAATAAAGTTTGACAAAAACAATATTTAACCGTATATTATCTTTGAAAAAAAATTGCGGATTGGAGGCATTATGGATGATTTAATGAGAAGAGCGGCTGAGGCTATAAAAAATTCAAAGACTGCCATAGCGTTTACAGGAGCGGGCATATCGGTTGAAAGCGGAATCCCCGATTTTAGGGGAGCGGGAGGACTTTGGGAAAAATATGACCCTGCCATTTATGCCTCAATTGACACGTTCATGACACAGCCTGAAAGGTGCTGGGATATGATTTTCGACATGCTTGAGCTTACAGACACGGCTAAACCTAACCCGGGCCATATCGCCCTTGGGGAGCTTGAAGAGATGGGTTTTCTCAAGGCTGTAATAACGCAAAATATAGATAATCTTCATCAGCGCGGCGGAAGCAAGCGCGTCATTGAGTATCACGGAAATTCAGTCAGGCTCGTATGCCTCAAATGCAAATCCGAATATAATATGGATGAGTACGACAGAAATGGCAGGGTGCCGCCGAGATGCAAAAAATGCGACACGATCTTAAAACCGTCCATTGTCTTTTTCGGTGAAATGATACCCCATAGCGCTCTTTATGATTCCAGCGATCTTGCCAATATCGCCGATGTGGTAATTGTCGCAGGAACCTCCGCGGTGGTTTACCCGGCAGCGGCAATTCCCGATACGGCTAAAAGGAACGGCGCTTTCATAATAGAAAGCAATGTTGAAAAAACGGCTTTTACCAAGCGTATAACGGATGTATTTCTGGAGGGACCGTCGGGCGTAAAATTACCCGAACTCGTTAAAGCCGTTAGAGAACTTTCTTAATGGAAAAAACGCCGAGGATTCGCCTGCTGCCCGACATTGTAACAAGTAAAATATCCGCCGGAGAAGTCGTTGAAGCTCCGTTTTCGGTTATAAAAGAACTTGTTGAAAATTCAATCGACGCGGGCGCCGGGCGGGTCGATGTAAAACTCTTGCAAAGCGGCCTGAAAAAAATAACTGTTTCCGATAACGGAAGCGGCATACTCTCTGAGGACGCGGAACTTGCGGTAAAGGATCACGCGACAAGCAAAATAAAAGATGTCTTCGATATAGAAACCATAAACACCTATGGTTTTAGAGGCGAGGCTCTGTCAAGTATAGCGTCCATATCTGACCTTACCATCCTAACGCGCCATAAAACCGAAAAAAACGGCACAAAACTTCATGTGAGAGACGGCAGAGTCGAACCAAGCCAATGGGCGGGACCGGTCGGAACCACCGTTATAGTTGAAAATCTTTTTTATAATGTCCCGGCCAGAAAAAAATTTCTGAAATCTCCCCAAACGGAACTGCGCTACGCGAGAGAAACTTTTTTAAAGGCTGCGGCAGGCAACCCAGCAATAGCCTTTGCGTTCGATACCGAACAAAAACGCAATATCAGCCTTCCCGAAGCCGTTGATTTGCAGGAAAGGCTGCGGCAAATTTATGGAAACGAAACCGCAGATAACTGCTACTTTGAAAGGATTGAAGATTCCACAGCAGCGCTTTTTGGTATGTTCTCGAAACCTCATTTCCTGAAATCATCCCGCTCGCTTCAGCAGCTTTTCATAAACAACAGGCCGGTTGAATACCGTTACCTCTCGTTTCTTCTTTCAAAGGCATACGAGGCTGTAGCGCCCAAGGGCAAATATCCGGCGGCTATTCTTTTTCTTGATATAGCCCCGGAATTGGTTGATGTAAACATCCATCCTGCCAAACGCGAGGTCAAACTTTTTGACGGCAAATATATCGACGGCCTCATCCTGAGACTTGCGGATAAGGCGCTTTCCAAAATACACCATATACCTGATGATTCTTTCTCGCCTGTATTTCAGCCATCCCCCGCGAAGGAACCGGAAGAAATTAGCCACGCAGGCGCATCAGCGGAAAAAAATCTCTTTGAGGCCGCAAACCGGCCGCTGCAAATAAGGGATATGCAGCAGCTTTACAACGATATTGTACGCCCCAAAGATTACTCCATATTGGGAAGCGTATTTAATTCATACATCCTCGTTCAAAAGGATGACAGCCTCTGCCTCATTGATTTTCACGCCGCTCACGAACGTTTCATATATGACGAGCTTATAAAGAAATCCTCCGAGACAGATAAACAGAAACTGCTCTTTCAATCCGTAATTGATTTGCCGCTTGAAGAATTTCACGTTATAGCCGATAGTATTGAAATGTTTACCGAAATGGGATTCGATATAGAAGAATTTTCAGACAACAGCATACTCATCCGCGCCGTGCCCTCTGCGCTCGGCAAGCTGAACGAAAAAGAACTTGTCATGGAAATAGCCGCGGAAATACGCGGTGAAAAGGAACCGCGTAAAATATATAACGCCATAGCCGCGCTGAGCGCCTGTCACGCGGCCGCCCGCGCCGGAGATACTCTTTCGGTAAGGGAGATGGAGATATTGGCCGAAAAGGTTTTTTCAGGGGAATACGAATTGCGCTGTCCCCATGGGAGGCCTTTCGTGCATATTTTAAAAAAAGAAGATCTTAAAAGGATATTTAAACGCTGATGAAAAAAATAATTATGGGCGTCAGCTCATCAATAGCGGCTTATAAGATGTATGAGCTGGCAAGGCTTTTCAAAAAAGATTCTTATGATGTCTTTGTCGTTCTTACGGAGAACGCCCTGAATCTCGTATCGCCGCTCACGTTTGAGACATTGACTGGCAATCCGGTATACACAAAAAGTTTTGCTAAAGAGCAAAGAGAGATGGGGCACATATCGCTGAAAGAAAACGCCTCTCTTTTATTGGTATCGCCGGCTACGGCTAACATTATAGGCAAATTTGCCTCCGGTATTGCCGACGATCTTTTGAGCACAACTTTTCTTTCCGTATCTTGTCCGACGCTGATAGCGCCGGCAATGAATCCTGCCATGTACGCGCATCCTGCCGTGCAGGAAAATATAGAAAAACTCAAAAAATGGGGGGTCGGCTTCATTGAACCGGCTGTGGGCATCGTAGCCTGCGGCGACGAGGGCAGGGGACGCCTTGCCGAGATAGAAGACATATTCAAGGCCGCGAAAGATGTTATTGAAAAATAGAAAACTTATCGTAACGGGCGGCCCCTCGAGGGAATGGCTTGATCCGGTTCGCTTCATATCGAATCCCTCTACCGGCAAAATGGGCGCGGCTCTTGCCGAGGCCGGCGTTAAACGCTGCGCCGAGACAGTCTTTATTCACGGAACAATAGACGCAAAGCTCTACCAAGACAAGCCGTTTCGCGAACTTGCGGTTGATACTACCCAAGAGATGCTTTCGGCTGTTGCCTCGGAACTTGTTCCTTACTCCCTGCTTATTATGGCGGCAGCGCCGGCTGACTACGCTCCGGTTTCGGTTTCGCCTGTAAAAATAAAAAAAGAAGACGGAGAAATGCAGCTTTTGCTCAAAAAGACTCCGGATATACTGAAAAATATCGCTGAGGGTATAAAAAACGGGAAGTTCAATAATATTTTCACCGTAGGTTTTGCCGTTGAGACAAATAACGTAGAAGAATATGCCCTAAACAAACTTAAAGATAAAAATCTTGATATGATATGCCTTAACGATGTTTCTCAGGAAGGAGCGGGTTTTAGCGTTGACACAAATATCGTTGTCATATACGGCAAAGACGGTTACAAGCTGCAATTGCCGCTTCTTTCTAAACAGGATACTGCCGAAAAGATATTCGACTCTATCGAAGAGCAAATGAAAAAATTGCCTTGACCTTCAAAAGGGTTTAACAATTATTGAAATAATAAAAAGGAGGCAAGAGAGGTATGTGGAATAGAAAACCGGTTTTCGCAGGGCAATTTTACGCGGCCGAAGAAAACGAACTCAGAAAAGAGATGTCTCATTACCTGCAATACGCTGATTTGCCTGAAATCAACGGCTCAACGCTTGCGGTCATAGCGCCTCACGCCGCCCATTATTTTTCAGGCCCCATAGCCGCGTATTCATATAATCTGTTATCGCTTTCAAAACCCGATGTTGTGATAGTCTTGGCTCCCTCCCATCAATCGAGTTTTCTCGGCGCTTCGTATATAGACAGCGGAAGTTATGATACTCCTCTGGGGAGCGTGCCGATCGACGATAAGATAATACAGACTCTTATGAGGCGTCCCAATTTCTTTTTCATAAAAGAGGTTCATGAAAAAGAACACTCCCTTGAAGTTCAGGTTCCGTTTTTGCAGCACATACTCGGCGACTTTTCGATCGTGCCCCTTATTGTCGGAACCACAGAGGACAGGACGATGAAGAAACTCGGCGAATCCCTTGCCGAAATAATAGCCGCCGAAGAACGCAAAGTCGGCCTTGTTATATCGACAGACCTGTCGCATTATCACAGCCACGGTGAGGCTATATCTATCGACAGCCGGTTTATCGACGTACTCCTGACCATGGATGAGAGCAAATTAAGATATATGGTAGAGACCCGTGAGGCGGAAGCCTGCGGCATAGGTCCCGTAGTTGTAGGTTTAATCGCGGCTAAAAAATTAGGCGGCAATAAGGTTCAGCTTTTACGCTATGCCACATCGGGCGACACAGGCGGAGACAAGAAACGGGTTGTCGGCTATCTCTCCGCGGCCTTTCTTAAAGAATAACGGAGGGCCTGTGGTTGAGCTTGACATAAATCAACAGCTTTCGCTGCTCTCGCTTGCGAGAAAGACGATAGCCGATAAACTTAGTATAGAAAACTCCATCATATCCGATGATTTTAAAGAAAAAATCTATGCTGAGAAATGCGGCGCTTTCGTAACGCTTCACAAAAAAGGAGAACTGCGCGGCTGCATAGGCTATATCGAGGGCTATAAATCGATTCCCGATACTATAAGAGAAATGGCGGTTTCGGCGGCTTTCAAAGATCCGCGCTTTTCCCCTTTAAAGGCTGATGAGTATAACTCGATTGACTTAGAAATATCGGTCTTGTCGCCTATAGAAAAGGTCAACGATATATCCGAAATAGTTGTCGGAAGGGACGGCCTCATAATAACGCGCGGCTACAACAGAGGACTTTTATTGCCGCAGGTCGCAACCGAATACGGCTGGGATAGAGAAACGTTTCTTGAACAAACATGCCGCAAGGCCGGGCTTCCGGCAAACGCCTGGAAAGATTCTTCTACTATAATAGAAAAATTTTCGGCGCAGGTCTTCGGAGAGAACACTTTATCGGATAATGGAACCTCATGAAAAAAATTATTGCTCTGCTGTTTTTATTCTCTTTGCTATGCGCCTGCAAGGAAAAAATAAAATTTACGGAAGCTGATATCACACTCGCCAAATGGAGTAAGGCTTCCGAGACGCTTAACTACGAAGAGTATAAAAAATGCGAAGCCTACCCAAGGGAAAGAGATGTCTTCAATGAAATCTACAGGCATTATTATTTCTCAAAAGTAACGGTAACAAAAGTAGAGGATCTTGATGAAAGCGATATTAAAACCGACTTTGAGGGAAATTCTTTTGTGAAGAGAAACGTATTTTTTGAATGTTATGAATTTGACCGTCAGACTCAAAAAGAACGCCAGACTGTAAAAGGCGAGGTTTTTTTTATAAAATTTATAGATTGCGCCCGCGAGAAAGAAGGCTGGCTTATGGCCAACAGGACTATCATAAGGTTCTGATTTTAAAACGTCACAAGTTAAAACAGGGTAAATTATTATGTTTCGTTTATATGAATTCTTTATAGGATTCCGCTATTTAAAATCAAAAAAAACGCAGGGTTTTATATCTTTTAACACCTTCCTTTCCGTTTTGATTGTATGGATAGGCGTCTTTATTCTCATTCTCGTAATCTCGGTAATGAACGGGTTTCAGGCGCAGATTAAAGACAAGATACTCGACTTTGATTCTCACATAACAATAAGCAACTCATATGGTTCGCGCGACGGCAGCGCTATGCGCGACTACCAGTCCGTTATTGAAAAGGTTAAAGACATTCAGGGGATATCGAGCCTGTCGCCCTTTATTCAGGGACAGGCGCTTTTCAGATTCAGGACGCGCATAAGTTATGTTATGATACGCGGAATAGGCGACAAGGACAATATTCCGCGGGAGGTGGTCAAGTTTATAACGAAGGGAGCCGATTCATTCGCGGTTGAGCGGGGGATATATATAGGAGAAGAGCTCGCCTACAATTATAATATCAACATAGGTCAGGTTGTGGAATTGATAGTGCCCAAGGGCAGGCTCGTCGCGCAGGAGGGCATAGTGCCCGGGCTTGGAAATTTTAAAGTTTTAGGTTTTTTTAAAACTGGTTACTATGATTTTGACACAAAACTTGTTGTTATGAGCCTGCCAGACGCGCAGCGGCTTTATGAGGTAGGAAACGTGGCCTGGGGAATAGGCGTAAAAATAAAGAATATCTATGATGACCTCGACCGCATCTCAGCCGAAATACAAGGCCGTATCGGTTTTAACTATTCGACGATGACAGCGGAAGAGAAAAACCAAAATCTGTTTCACGCGTTAAAACTTGAGAAGCTCATAATGATGATAATCCTTTTTCTGGTAATAATATCCGCCGGATTTACAATAATGGGAACCATCGTGATGGTTGTCATGGAAAAGAAAAAATCCATAGGGATACTCAAATCTATGGGCGCGAGCCCTAATTCAATAATGGTGATTTTCATCCTTGAGGGATTCCTGATCGGCGTAACCGGAACCCTGATAGGAGTCATCACAGGTCTCGTGACTTCGCTTAATCTTGAGGCCATTATACGCCGGGTAGAGGAACTTATAAACGCGGCAGGCGTCAAAATATACGACTTATTTAACCTCGGAACATTTTACAATATCAATATTGTCCCCAAGAATGTCTATTATATAGACACGATACCGACCGAGGTAAACGTTGATTTCATAGTCTTTATCGCCGTCTTTGCCGTCTTTCTGTCTACGGTTGCGGCTATTTTTCCTGCCTGGCACGCTTCACGTCAAAATCCGGTTGAGACGATCAGGTATGAGTAGAGGTTGTATGGATAGAGAACTTGCTATAAACGCTGAAAATATAGAAAAGATGTACGGCTACGGACAAAACGCCCTGCACGTATTAAAGGGAATATCTCTCGAAATAAGCATGGGTGAAATAGTTTCCATCGTCGGGCCTTCGGGCGCGGGAAAATCAACCATCCTGAATCTTATAGGCTGCCTTGACGGGTTTCAAAACGGGACGATGCGCGTTCTCGGCACGGATATATCAAATATGTCGGTTGAAAGGCTGTCCTCTTTCAGGGGGGCGCACATAGGCTTCATCTTTCAACTGCATAACCTTTTGCCTGAATTTACCGCTCTCGAAAACCTGATGATGCCGCTTTTAATACGCCGCGAGAAAAAAAGAGTTGCGAAGGAAAAAGCCGCCGCGCTTCTTGAAAGATTCAAATTGGCAGACAGAATGTTCCACAAGCCCTCTGAGATGTCGGGCGGCGAATGTCAACGCGTTGCGGTAGCAAGGGCGGTAATAGGCCGGCCCGATATTATTCTCGCTGACGAACCCACAGGAAGCCTCGACCGCGAAAACTCGGATATGCTGACAGATTTTTTGATTGAACTCGGAAAAGAGTACAACGCGACGATTGTGATAGTTACTCACGATATGAGCATCGCCTCAAAGACCGGACGCACAATATCGATTATTGACGGGAAGATACAGGGATAGGATGCTTCACAAAATGTTTGAAAATTCAAACCCATTTGGATACACTATAAAAGGATTAAAATGACGTTTTTCTGCCGGAATTTGTAATATATACGACATTAATGGCGTATATATGTAGTTATGCGAAATTGGGGCTAAGTTGAATGAAAATATAAAAAGCAATGTATGTATGAATTAAATATTCTAAATTTATGTTATGCGACTTCGTCGCAGTTGACAAAATTGTAGTAAATAAATAAAATCTAAAATTATGGGAATGTGGCATTGATATTAAATTTATGGATATTTTATGAAAGATAAATTACTTCCCAAGTTTATATTCGATAAAGGTATTATTTCAGAATTTGGTGAAATTGCATGGAATAAAAATAATGTTTTTGAAGCAATTGAGGAAATCGTGAAACTTAATTATGCAATTTTAGGTGGTGATGTTTGGGCATTAAAAAATGTAGATATACATAATTCTAATGATCAAATTGAATATCAAAATATTTATGTTGGAATTATTCCGTTTAAAAATGGAAGTGATACTGTTTGTAATTGGAGTTCGAATAAAAGTCAAAATGAAAATTGGTCGGATTTCGTATTAAGGAGTAAGAAAGAGGCATTAAATTTTATAAATAAATCAAATGTTGAAAATAGAGTAAAAGAAGGATTAAATGATAAAATTTATTATTGTTTAGTTTTTACGAATGAATTGGAATTTAATGAATTATTGGAAAAAATGAAGAAATAATATATTGCAATTGAATATAAAATATGTATGTTATAATGGTATACGCCCCAACTTCGTATAACGAGGCTGTATATGTTGCGCCGCTGAAGCGGCTTGGCTTCCGTAAAACACCAGTCTGGCTTACGCCCTTTGTGGCGTTTTGCTCCACCACATTTTGCCAGCCCTGGTCTTGCTCCGTAACCCCTTATTCGGGCTGGCAAAACGTCGCCGACCTAGAACGTTAGGCGCAAGTTTACAAATTATTGAAAAATGTACTTGAAAAAATATAAAGATATGGTATAATTGAAATATGAGAATATTTAATTTAACACAGTCTGGAGAATTTACTCAATTTAAGGAAGAAAAATTTCAAAACAATCATACTGAATATGATTTAGAAGAAATTTTGGAGAAAAATCCAGATTTTTACTTTGACAATGAAAAAATACTTATTATTGGTAGGCAAGTTAGCACAAATTTAAATACTTCAATAGACTTATTGGGAATAAACTCTTTTGGAGAGACAGTTATTATTGAGTTAAAAAGAGAACGAACCCCCAGAGAAACATTGGCTCAAATATTGGAATATGCCTCTTTTGTTGATAATTTAGATTATAATGATCTAAATGAATTATTTAAAAAATATTCTAATGACGAAATTGAATTAGAAAATTATTTTTATAAATATTTTTCAATAAATAATGATAAACCATTTTCTTGGAATAAAAAATCTGTATTATTAATAGTTGGTGAGTCAATAACAAATGGAATAAAACAAACATCATTATATCTTCGTTCAAAAGGAATAGACATAAGATGTTTAGAATTCAAGTATTTTATAAACAATAAAAATGAAACAATATTTTCTTTAGATTATATTGTTAATAAAGAGGATTTATTAAAACAAGAAATAAAAACTTCTGTTTCTGCAAAAATAGATAAAGAAATATTTATGCAGGATATAAATAATATTGGTATGAGATTATTTGAAAATATATTTTCATTTTCTGAAAATAAAGACTACATAAATATTATATGGGGTACAAAAGGATTTTCCTTAAATTATTTTGATAATGAAAAAAATGTTGCGTTATGTTTTTGTTATCCACAAAAAGCTGTATTTAAACAAAGCATATACACATCATATGAAGAAATTGAAAAAAAAGTCAATAATTCTGAACAAATAAAAGAATATTATAAAAATGAATTGAAAAAAATGAATTTATTTAAAAATGCTGGACTAAATGATAAATGGGTTTTAGACAAAGAATACAATGAATCTGAAATAAATAATTTCTTAAATATAATAGAAAATATATGCAAAATGATCAAAGACAATGGTTGGAAATAAAAAGGTAAACCTGCGCCTAACAAACGGTTAGCGCTTCGCCGCCAGTAGGCGGCTCGGGTTCCACAAAACACCAGTCGGCGTTTCACGCCTTTGTGGTGTTTTGCTCCACCACATTTTGCCAGCCCTGGTCTTGCTACGCAAGCCCTTATCCGGGCTGGCAAAACGTCGCCAACCTGGAACGTTATGTGCAAGTTTTGGCAAATTGGTTGAGAAATAATTAAAAA